>Ga0315899_10000595_pt1 | contig 43462 bp, 34 predicted proteins | sample LakEriMetagenome_2_FD_203518 | JGI IMG/M metagenome (GOLD analysis project Ga0315899, IMG submission 203518) | Freshwater fungal communities from buoy surface, Lake Erie, Ohio, United States - Buoy 4 MA112 | ecosystem: Environmental > Aquatic > Freshwater > Lake | place: USA: Lake Erie, Ohio...
TGGTGTGAAAAGACGTTACAACCCCCAGATCACTGAGATGGCGGCTGATCCACTGCGAATTGGTATCAAGACGATTGCCGCTGGTTAACTCATCTCCAATGGATATAACTTCTGCTATCAAAGAGATTCTCGCTTCTCAAATGTGCTTTTTTCGTTCTCTAATTCGAAATAAGTATACGCAGGCTTTCCATTCCCCCAAGGGAGCGAAATTCCGAATCATTCTAGGTATCCTGGAAAGAGCTAGAATCGATATACTTTATCGCCCTCCCTCCCACCCACCCATCATCCCCCTATGAACGCTCCCCTTTGGTGCAGGTTTTCCGCGATTGCTCTAACTTTCTGCGTCTGTATGACCAATAATTCCAGATCGGATGATGGAGTAGAAATGGACAAAACGCCATTTCCTAAACCGCCATCGATCAAAGGATTGCAAGTGCAAATGGTAGACGATGCGATCGCATTAGGTATCCATCACGCGGGGATCAATTTTACGATCAATGGCCTATACGCCAAACCAGACGCGGTGAATGGACTGGAGTGGACGAGCGAGGGAAAACGGTACCTCTTTAATCGTTCCTATGTAGAAGCGTTAGATCGACAGATCAAGCCGCTATCAGACGCGGGCATTGTTGTTTACGCGATCTTGATTGCTTACCCAAGTGGTGTTGCTGATATCGATCAAGTCGTAATTCACCCAGATGCCGATGCAGATCGAAAGTACACTGTCGGAGCGTTTAACATTAAAACGCCCGACGGCCGGGAATGGTTCCAAGCCGCCTTGGAATTCCTGGCCCATCGCTATAGTCGTCGCGACACCGAGCACGGAAGAGTCTGGGGCTGGATTGTAGGAAACGAAGTGAATAGCCATTTCATGTGGCATAATCGAGGGCCATGCTCTCTCGATGAACTCGCGGATAGTTACGAGCAAACGGTTCGAATTGCGCATAACGCGGTCCGCAAAGCTTCTGACCACGCTCGTGTCTTTCTCTCGTTTGATCACTACTGGACCGTTTCGCACTTGCCCAACGAGCCTCTAAAATCGGTTCCCGGACGAAATCTATTGGAAGCCTTTGCCGCCGTCGCCAAATCGCGAGGCGACTTTGAATGGCATGTTGCTTGGCATCCCTACCATAGCAATCTATTCGCAACAGATCTGTGGGGAGATGCACAAGCACCCGAAATCGCGGATGCTCCCAAGGTCACGTTTCGCAATCTTAGCGTCCTCGCTACTAGGCTAGAACAATCGGACATGCTGTGGAATGGAGAACCTCGGCGCATCATTCTGTCAGAACAAGGATTCCATAGCGACGGATCTGCTGGAGGGGCCGATAAACAAGCTGCGGCGTTCGCTTACGCGTGGACGCAAGCGAACCGCATTCCAAACATTGACGCGTTTATCTACCATCGTCATGTCGATCATGCACATGAGGGAGGGCTCAATCTGGGGCTCTGGACCAAGCAACCGGGAACGATTTCAAACCCTGGAGCAAAGAAACCTATTTATGATCTCTTCCTTAAAGCCGACACAGAAGATTGGACGGAAGCGTCCAATGTCTACCTACCGATTGCGGGACGAACTGCATGGTAGATAGCTGCGATTGCATGCAGTCCTGTTAAGTGTCGAAATCGCCGTGTTCGTTAAAAGCCCACTGCTTCGGACCATCTAAATGCTCCAAGTAATCCAAGGTGCAAACGCTCTCCCAAAGTGATTGAGAGATGTCCATGTGCTCCAGAGAAAGAGTATCCGCAATGCGAGCAATTTTTGCTTCGCGGTTGCTGGCCAGCGGCAGAGTCGATAACATCCCCTCAATGGCACTTTGATCATTAGCGAAGACAATTGGAATCTTGCAACTTAAAACGGTGGACGCCGTTAACGCGTTGATTTCTGTTTTCTTGCGATCCATCTCTTGAATCAACCGATCCGATGTAGCGTCCGCCAGACCGATGCCGATCGCGTTACCCGCCGTTTCTTCCGTTAACCCTCGCACGTAGATTCGACGTATGAATGGAGCGGTATGTTCGCCACGAGCAGGCCAGCTACTGTAACCGTGAATGCTACGGTTGACGATGTTGGGATCCATGCCTGCGCCACTGATGTTCTTGCCGATTCGATCGATGATAAGCAGATCGACCTCTTCAAATGGCAGTTTCGGCATCAGAGTTTTAGACCTCTCCAAAAGCTGTGCTTCGCGAGTCTCCATCTCCTCGGCGCGCACTGCCTCGATTTCTGCGGTGTTGTGCCGAGCATCTTCGAGAATTGCAATGCCTCCTAAGATTGGTGTTTCACGCAGGATGATTCTCGCTAGGGTTCGAATGGATGTTTCGTATCCGTACTTCATCGCTCCCAGGTGCATGGCTTTAGCGCCGCGATGTTTACCGAGACCAATGACGCTCATCTTGATCAAGCCACTCCCTAATGTTCCGAAAAAATCAGTATGCGGTTTCACACGATTGATCAAAAAGATGTGGTCCGCTGCTAAGGCATCCAGGCTACAGTAGGCAACAACCCCATGCTCGTTGACTCCCATTTCTCGCACGTCCAATGAGGCCTTGATTTCGACGCCCATCGATTCGGAAGTGACTCCATACTCGGCTAACACGGCGATTTGCCCCAAAGAAGTAGCGCCTCCATGGCTACCCATCGCTGGAATGATAAAGGGAATTGCACCGCGAGACTTAATCTGACCGATCGTCTGCCGGACGATTTCGGCTAAGTTCGTGATACCTCGACTGCCAACCCCTAACGCCACGGTATCTCCTGATCGGATCCGGCCATCGAACTTTTGAAACTCACTCGCAATCTTCTGAGCAATATCGACTTTGGGAGTATTCGAGAAAATTTGACGAACGGTGTGAAGATTAGGAAGTTCGTTCATGGTTGCTGGGTGGGATGGGACACCGGGTTGGAGAGGGATTAGAATAGAGAAATGATACCACGACAGGGACATGCCCACGATCGAGACTTTCTGAGTACGCTATTTTCTCGCTGTCAGTCAGCAGACCTTACCATCGCATTTCCGAAAGCGATTCCAAATCATGAAATCCACCAACCGATGCGTATCTTTCCTTTGGAGCAACTGCGTGATCGCGCTTTTGGTTTTGGTGAATTGCCATTCAAGGGCCCATGCACAATCACAAAACAACGAGTTATCACGCGCCACAATCGATGCGTTTTTCGAGTCCTATTGCATGGAGTGTCACAGCACCGACATAGGCGAAGGAGATTTTCGCATCGAGGATTCACTTTTTACGAATTTTAGTGACATGCAATCTCGCGCGATATGGCGAGAAATCATCAATGTTCTCAACAGTCACGAAATGCCGCCCAAAGAATCGGAACAACCGAAGCCTAGCGAGGTCGCAGTCGTCGTCGACTGGGCAACGAGCAAGATCATTATCGAAGAACAAAAACGTCGTGAGAACTCGGTCGTCATGCGCCGACTCAATCGAGTCGAATACCAAAACTCCATTCGAGATTTGACGGGAGTAGAATACGACGCATCTCATTTTCCGCTCGATCCGTATGCCAGCGGCTTCGACAACGTCGGCAGTGCTCTCTCCTTATCGCCGATGCAAATGGAGCTTTATCTCGATGCAGCCCAAAAGATCGTCGATCAAGCGCTCGACATGAAAGATAAACCAGAGGTAATCCGATGGAGATTCGAAATTGACTCAGGGGATTCGGATTCGAACCGCTTTCGCATCGGTGGTAACAATGCCATCGTCAATGGAGGCAACAATCCTGTCATCGATGGTTTTAAAAAAGTACACCATGACAGCTGGGACAAGAAACTCAACGTAAGGGACTTCGTCGTCAAGGATCCAGGGGACTACATTATTCGATTCCGAGCCGCCAGCCGCATCCCCGACCGAGCTGAAGTCGTTCAATCTGCGACCAACATCCTCAACGATCGAAGGCAAAAACAGCTAGCAGAAAACCCAAACGGGAAACGATGGCATGACGAGCAATTTGAGAATGACCTCAAACACTTTACCGCAGATCGAATGTACGATTACGGCCCCTCGAGGGCCAAGGTCGTTCTCGATCTTGGTGGGCAGCCTCGCACAGTAGGTGAACTCGATGTTCCTGCAGCATTGAAAGAACCCGGGCTCTATGAGGTTCGGGTTAAGCTTACCGATGAACGGATCGGTATCACGATTGAAAACGCCTATTCGGTCCCTAGTGTGCTTGAGAACTTTTGGATGCAAGGGAATGACCATTTCGCCCGTCCAGAACTGTACGTAGATTGGATTGAGCTTGAGGGACCGGTGTACGACCAATGGCCACCGATTAGTCGGCAGCAGTTACTTCCCAAACCGTTGACGGTTCAAAACGAAAAAGAGCTAGCTCCCAAGCTCCTTGAGCATGTTGCGAAGCGTGCGTTTCGACGTCCAGTCGCAAAGGGCGATGTCGATCCGCATCTCGAAATCTATAAGTCCATGCGGACCCAAGGCTCTGAACCTATTGACGCATATAAGATCGCAATTAACTCGATTCTTGTATCGCCGAACTTTCTCTTCCTGGTAGAAGCGAATTCAGGCGAGATTGATTCCTCTCGTATCGGCGACAAAACATCGCCCAAGCTCTCGCCGCACGAGCTCGCGACCCGGCTCTCTTACTTTCTATGGTCGTCGCCGCCTGACAGTTCATTGCGAAAAGTGGCGGATAGCGGGCAAATACTCCAAACGAACGTCTTTCGGGAACAAGTGGCTAGGATGCTCAACGATCGCGAGCAAACCGAGTTTTTCGTCGAGAATTTCGCTGACCAGTGGTTGGGCTTACGAGAGATCGGCTCCAATCCACCGGCTATCGATCTTTATCCGCACTACGATCGCCATCTAGAAACCTCGATGCGAGAAGAGTCACGCGGGTTCTTCCGAACAATTCTGTTTGAAGAACGGAACGTTATGGATTTCGTAGACTCCGACTACGTCTTTATCAACGAGCGGCTCGCTCGATTTTACGGCATCGATGGCGTCAAAGGGGACCAACACCGAGTTGTGAAAATCACTCCGGAACATCATCGTGGCGGACTCATAACCCAAGCTTCGATGTTAACGATTACATCGAATGGAACTCGTACCTCACCAGTCAAGCGAGGGACGTGGGTCCTGAAGAATGTATTAGGTGCAGATCCTGGTTTACCTGTTGCGAACGCGGGAGACATTGCCCCTTCGGTTCCAGGTATTGATAAAGCCACGGTGAGAAAACGGCTTGAGATACATCGAGAACTGCCACAATGTGCCCGATGTCACAACAAAATTGATCCCCTAGGTTTAGCGTTGGAGAACTACAACGCATCGGGAGAGTTCCGACTCCAAGAAGGGTTCGGTTATAAAGGAAGAATTGGAAATGACGACCCCATTATCGATGCATCGGTGGAACTATCCAACAGAACAAAAATAAGCGGCCCGGAATCTCTGAAGCGTGAGCTTCGTAAGACCGAAACCGCCTTTTTGAGATGCTTGGCAGAAAAGCTGTTGGTTTATGCGATGGGACGAGAATTAAAAGTCGCCGATCAGCAAGCGATCGAGAAGATTGTTGATCATGCTAAAGCGAACGACTATAAGCTACGGGAAATGATCCAAGCAGTCGTCCTGAGTGAACCATTCCAATCCTATTGAGACCAGGCCTGCTAACTCCAGTACTACAACATGGGCGGACACGGCGCATCTATATGTTCAAGAGAATCGTCAAAAACTAGTTTAGGAACGATTCTTCCGAGACCGACGTTAGGACAACCTCATTCGAAGCATCAAGTGATGCTTCCGCGTAGGACTCATCTGTTTCCCAAATGCGGACCCGTACCACTTGGCCGCCACCTGCGGGGAACAAGGTTGGGCATGCTTCCTCTAAAAGATATCGGGCCATGTTCTCGGCCGTGGGATTGTAGGGGAGCAAGAACATTCGACAGGGTTTAACTTGCCGAAGGGAACTGATAGCGTTTTCGTCCCCTTCGTACACCAAAAAACTGTGGTCCCAGTTCTCATCGATCCAGCCTTTGCACTTGGCTTTTAATTCCGCAAAATCGATAACTCTTCCCACCGAATCTTGGCTATCTCCACGAACAAAGAAATCGGCTACGTAATTGTGTCCGTGAAAATGCTCACATTTGCCACCGTGCTTATACAGTCTGTGTCCAGCACAGAATTTAATCCTTCTCATGACGGTGAGTGACATAACAAATCCTGTTTTGATCTAGGGTAACGCGAACTGAAAGTCCAAGAATTACGTAGGAATTCGCGGATTGTATGGGCGAATCCGCTCGCCCGCTGGCAACTGTAAAACACCTGTCCACGCGAGTTCCTATAATTATGCGGCTCAGGCAAGCCCAAAAGGGATAGAAAACCCTGCCGCAAGTCATTTCGCGGAAATATTCCTAAAATAAACTAGTCAACCAGGGTATGATGCCTACAGTTTTCCACGTGACCCAAATCGGGGACGATGAGCGGGATGCCTTCCACTCGCACTTCACCCATACAAGAAATCAAACATGTCAACCGTTACCAACCATATCGTGACAGGACTCCCAGACATCCAATCCTCCGGCGACCGCCGCAACGTTGCCATTAACAAGGTGGGAGTCAAGGGCGTTCGATATCCCATTTCGCTTCGTACGCCTGGCAACGGTTCTGGGACCAGCACACAGACCACTGTGGCACAAATCAACATGTATGTCGCCCTGCCTCCAGACGTAAAGGGGACGCACATGTCTCGATTTGTCGAGGTGCTCAACGAGCATCACGATTGCTTGAGCTCAGACTCGTTACCTGAAGTTTGTCGAGCAATGAAGGAAAGACTCAAGGCCGAAGAGGTTCATCTCGAGATGGCATTCCCATACTTCATTGACAAGAAGGCTCCCGTTACCGGACAGCCTGGCAAACTCGACATCGACGTGACGTTCGAGATGACCAGCAATGGAGTCGACGATTTCATTCTCGGCTTAAAGGTTCCCGCAACGAGTCTTTGCCCATGCTCGAAGGAAATCTCCCAGTATGGAGCCCACAATCAGCGATGCGAAATGACCGTCCGAGTGCGAGTAGCCGAAGGTCAACATCTTTGGATTGAAGAGTTGTTTGGCATGATTGAGAAATGTGCATCGACTCAAGTCTTCTCCGTTCTAAAAAGACCGGATGAAAAATGGGTGACTGAGCGTGCATACGAAAACCCCAAGTTCGTAGAAGACATTGTTCGCGATATGGCGGTTGCCCTCAATGGGGACGATCGTGTGGTTTGGTACGAATGTTTCTCTGAGAATTTCGAGTCCATCCACAACCACAACGCCTACGCCTACATCACGAACGATAAACGGTAGTGTGTTTCCTCAAGCCCCGGACTCCGGGGCTTTTTTTATTTCGGCTCCAGGCGTTGACCTCTGTGTATCATGTCCATGGAATTGGTAGAAATATGGGGACAAGAATAGGCGGTGGCTCTTCATTTTCTTGCCCCCATCTTCTTGCCTTAATCATTTAGCACCACCAGAGTCTCATTTACGGCCGCTCCTGCAAGTGGGTGGCATTGTTGATTCTTGCTTGTTCTGGCAAAGCACAACAAAGAACCTGATATGGCGGAAACATCGAACGCAGAAAAATGAGTCACGCCTCTTTCTGCGTTCGATTTTTCTGCCCATACAATTTGTCTTGTTTGGCCCCCTCCAATCGATTCCTTGAAGTGTCTTGTTATCTCGCGTTAGCAAAACACTCTCGCGCCATCTTCTGCCCTGGCTGAAAGGACAAGCTATGCGATACCGCATCCTCGCGCATGTTGTCCGGCGATCCCGCCCCGCGACTGCGGCCAAAGTATTTCCTAAAGTTCCATACCAAATCGCACCACATCCCATCTGCGATTCCTAGCTTGCTCAATATCGCCGTCGCTGATCGAGTCGACCCCGACTCGCCATCTGCTTTGATCTTACCTCGCTTGTCCGATCGCCCTTGCTTACCGGTGAACACTAGCAGTTCAAAGTAATCTTCCAAGCTCATGTTAAGGAACCCTTTGTCGCTCGCTCGACATCCGGTTTTACTGGCCATGGGACCTTGCTGTTTAGGGCCAATCGTCAGCGGTGCTAACCACGCGTCTCGAAGGACCCTGGGCCCTTTGCACTTAAGGGCTTTCTTTCGTATGTCGGCCAATTCCTCCGGTGTGCTATTCTTGCGAATCTCCGCTGCTTCTTTAATGCTTATCGCCTGCATAGCAGCAGTCGAGGACTCGATCGTTTTCCCCTGAGAAGCTTTCAAACGATCGTAAGCGGACGTAAACAACGAACCCTCAATTGATTCCGCCATGGCGGCTCGAATCGGATTCAAATCCACATACATGCAACAGGCCAGCAAACCTGCTTCATCAAGGAGTCGCTGGGCCTTGAAGCGACCTTCCCAAAACGCCCCAGTGCATTTTTCTTCTGAGTTGGCACGCCGAGCAATTGGCTCAGAGAGAGCCCGCATAAACCAAGAGATATCAGAGAGCCGCGATCGAATCGCTTCTAGTTTTTCTGAATCGTTTGCTAGAGAATCGACATCCGCTTGAGTTGGATTACCAAGCTGCTCCTCAATTCGTTTCCCTGGAAAAATCTGCAGCCACCGCAAGGCGACTTCTTTATCCGACCACGTTTTCACAACATCGGGACGATTGCGAATCACGACGTGCAAGTGATTGGAAAGAATCGCATAGGTCAGCACATCGATGGCAAAGACAGAAGCGAGTTTCTCAAGTCTTTGTCGAATCCATTCCCGGCGATAGGTGTAATCTTTGCCCGTTTCGTCGTTAACCCCAGCCAGAAACATACGCCGCACGCAGCGTTGCACCACATGGCAAATAGAAACCTCATGGGGCAAAAACAGTTCCGATCTCAGCGGTCTAGGCATATAAAAATCTCCTCATTCGCATTCTACCAGCTCCGCCCGTCTCGGCAAGTGGGTGGCACGTTCCTTCTTCGGCAAGTGGGTGGCACGTTTCTTTTCCAATCTGTGGCCCCATCGGCTAGTGCGGTTACTTACCAGTGCATCACAAAACCACCGTCGACATTGATCGTTTGGCCAGTTACCTCTTTGGCTCGGTCCGAACTTAAAAACACTATCATAGAAGCAATGTCTTCGCTGGTTTGCCATCGACCGAGTGGCACTATGGATTGAATTTTTATGTGAGTCCAGTCTTCGTAGCTCAGTTGCTCCGGTTCAGGCGTTTGTTCAAACCATGCTTGCCACACCGACCGATTAAGCGGCGTCTGAACCATTCCAGGGCAGACGGTATTGACTCGAACGTTATGTTTAGCCAGATCCTTTGCCATGCATTGTGCAAAATTGATATTTGCGGCCTTGCTCGCACTATAAGGCGGATCGGTTTGCGATCCAATCTGTCCCGCAACGGAAGCAAGAAAAACAAAGCTCCCATATTGTTTCGCGGAAAGCACAGGAGCCAAACAATGGGCGACATTCACCATCCCCATAATGTTGATATCGAGAGTCTTCTTCCAATCCGACGGTTTGAGATTCGTAAAAGGGAATCCGAACTTACCCGACCCAATCGCGGCACAATGAACGACGTGATGCAAAGGTTGATCCATCTTAGTGGCGGACTGGGTTGCCAGTGTGACTTGTTCCAAGTCTACCAAATCCACAATAAATGCCTCGGCCTCTACGCCGGCATTCTTGAATTCGGCAGCAACCTCGCTAACTTTGCTGGAAACATCCCACAAAACGAGGTGTGCTCCTTCTTCCGCAAATTGACGGGCTGTTGCGAGACCAATGCCACTAGCTCCGCCAGTAATCAGCACTCGATGATTCTTTAGATTGAGATCCACTTTTGTTAAATCGATTTAAAGAGATTGCTATTGAGCAGTAAAGCCACCATCGAGCGATAGTGTGGCACCGGTAAAGAATGTGGCATGATCGCTCGAAAGAAAGACGATAAATTTACCAACCTCGTCAGCAGTCGCTATCCGACCAAGAGGATGCTGAGATCGCAATCCGTCAATGAATGCCTCGGGATCATTTGTTTGCTTGGCTGATGAGTAGACAACAGGAGTATCAACGGTTCCGAGCGCTAGTGTGTTTACTCGAATCCCGTTCGCTGCGTATTCGATTGCCATTTGGCGAGTCATCTGATGGACCGCGCCTTTGGAGGCCGCATACGCACCTTGGTTTTTAAGCCCAACCAAACCGGAAATAGAACCAATGTTAAGAATCAGTCCGCGATGCTGCTTAAGCATAACAGGTATGACCTTCCGGGCTGCCAAGAAAATCGCCTTCACGTTGGTGTTCATGATCCAGTCCCAATCTTGGTCCGAATGCGCATGGATCGGCTTGACGATATTCACGCCTGCATTATTAATCAGAATATCAATTTGCCCAAATCGCTCCAAAGCTGCTGAAACGAATCGACTAACAGTATCATCCGTAGCGACGTCACCTTGCACATAAACCAATCTAGCATTCGGTCCGTCAACAAATGAGGCAAACTCACCAGGCATGTTGGCCGCCAAGTCGACCGCAACCACTCCTGTGATACCTGACTCGAGCAAGCATAGAGTCGTAGCAAGCCCCACTCCAGACGCCGCTCCGGTAACGATAGCCACTTTATTGATGAGGTTGATTTCCATATTCTGTTTAACCTTACGACTTCTTCGCGATCCGTGCTGCAACTAGCCTCCCCAACTGAATTACCGAATCGCAAAGATGGCTTCGAAGGAGCGAATGTAGAGCGTACCGTTACTCACAACAGGAGATGCAGTGACTGGTGCACCAACGTTATTGGAGGATACGAGTTTAAACTCCGGCCCGACCTTAACAACGCTGACCGTCCCATCGCTGGATGCCATGTACAAATGCCCATCTGCATAAACTGGACTGGTGCGATGCTGCGAAGAGTGGACTCGCTGCAAGTAAACCTCTTTCCCGGTATCCCACTCAACACACTGCAAACGGCCGTCTTTTTGTAGCAAGTAGATGTAGTTGTCGACCGCAACAGGAATCGAAACGTCAGGCGTTTTCGGCGACACCCATGCGACCGCTTGTGCATTTGCTGAGCTGTCTCCTTTGAGTTGATTTAGCTTAAGAGAGACCAACGGGCCTTCTTTGGCGGTTGGTACAATCACCCTGCCGCGAGTGATAAGTGGCGAAGCTACAAATCGAAAGGTAGGGTCATTTTGCTTTGGGTTCCAACGAGTTGGACCGTTTAGCTCTGCGAATCGCCACAGTTCTTTGCCGGTGGCTAAATCATGTGCCGTGATACAATCTGCCCCGTGCACCACTAACATCTCGGTCTTACCCTCTCGATGGATAAACGGAGACGCGTAGGAATGTTTGCACTCGAAATCGGCATTGGTCACTCGGTCGTGCACCCAAGCCGTTTTACCGGTGTCTTTTTCCAGTTTGACAACTTGGCCTGTTCGTGTGTCATCACCTCGTTGCATGCGACCGTGAATCAACTGAAGGTAAAGATGATCGCCATCTAAGACGGGTGTCGATGTGAGACCGAACTGAATGTCCAGCGCTCCGAATCGCTCGCCAACATCGAACTTCCAAACTTCTTTGCCGTCAATGGTGAGACATGCAAGTGTTCCATTAGAAAAGAAGACCCACACATGTTTGCCATCGGAAACGGGGGATGCGGAGGCAGAATTTCCTTCATCGCCACGGGCCGGCTGATCACCGGTTGCGATCTTGGTCTTCCAAAGTACCTCTCCACTTTCACTCGAGAGCCCCACTGCGACCAAATCACCCGCATCACCACTCGTTAGGAAAATACGTCCGTCTACAACGATAGGTGTCGAGCCACCACGCCCTGGCAATGGAGTCTTCCACTTGACGTTAGAATCTAATGACCAGTTCGTTACGATACCTTTTTCCGTGGAGTGTCCGTCGTTAGCGGGGCCTCGCCACTGTCGCCAATCTTCTGCATAAGAAGTAGTACAAGTTGTAAGGGCCAGAGTGCAGACGGTAGCCAATTTTCGGAAGCGAGTCTTCATGATGTGGAACCTTTGTGGGAGGGAATCAGAGGTGGGAAAGCGACACATTAGCTTTTGCTTGGATCCAATTCGACCATAGTCGATCTGCGATTCGCGGAACGAAGCTTCCAAATCGCAATGCCAACGACGAACCCAAGGCAAGCTAGGATCGGGATGGCATGTGCTGGAGCAAGCAACCAATGCATGATTCCAGATTGTGGTGCATGGTGGTCATGGCCCGGATGAGCAAAAACAGAATTCGCTGGCAGGGCCACGATTGTAACAACAGCTAAACCAAGTCGCGCCGAGAATCGATGGCCTGAAAGCCCAAACAGATTCATTCCGGACCGTGTAGGGTTGGATTTGTATTTCATGGATATGAGCTTCTTAATGTTGCAGTTCGCGGTTGGGATATGCGATTTGGTCTACGGAATAGTGATCGATAGTGTAGCAGAACGCTACCTCTTGCTGAAGCAGATAGAGCAATTAGGTCTATACCATCTACGCGATGAGGGGGGGAAAGATTAGGTTGCTAGTGATTCAGCGTCATACCACTGGGGAGCAAATCACGTATTTTCGTGGGACCATGCATCGGTTTTTGAGGATCGAGGAAACCAACCCAGACCTCTGCGCCCGGTGCAAATTCGTGGATAAACTGGCGGCAGATTCCGCAACAACTTACTGCTTGAGGCGAGACAACAACAATCGTGTGCCATGCGAGATCTCGATCAAAAACGGCTCTGGACCCAGCGACTCGTTCTGCACAAAGAGTGACCCCGAAAGAAGCGTTTTCTATGTTGCATCCGGCGTAAAATTTCCCGCTGGAGGATTGAATTGCACAACCGACCGCAAAGTGGCTGTATGGATTGTATGCTCGCGACGCTGCGTCCCGAGCGATGCGAAATAATTCATCTAAATTCGTTGTAGCCATGATACAATCGATTCCGAGTTTCCGCCAAAGTGTCGCATCATTTCTATTGAGATCGTTGAAGCTGAAACAATTCGAACATTGGGTCGGCTATTTGATCGGCACTCGACTTCGTCAACTCTTCCGAGAGGACTTGATCTAGTTGCCCCTGGAAAATCTTTTCGGTCTGGCCGCCGTTGAAGTAAGCTGCACCTTCTTGGGTGCTGCGAAGCGAGGAGAGCATCTGCGAAAAGAAGGTCTGACCGACAAAGTTATGAAACGCTTCTCGCAACTTTTCCTGCTCGATATCTTTCCCTTGAGAAGCAACTTTTGAAGTGGTTTCCTTTGACTGAAGTTCGTCGGAAAGCTTTGAATCACTAAGACTGACTTCGTTTGGTTTCATAACTTTGGATAACAATCTAGAGAAACCGAGATCACTAGGATCTTGAGATCCAGAAGCAAGATTGTTTTCTGCAAGCTGTGATGCAGAATTCGAAATTGACTTGGTAGGAAAAGATAGATTCATAGGTTACTCAATGATCAATTCGCCGTACAAATTACCCTGTTTATGAATCCCTTTAATGATGGCAGCAATGTCTTTAGTGGGTACGCTCAAAACATTGAGTGCATCAACCAAGTTTTTTAGTTTTGGTTTAGTCGGGTCATCTTTTGGGCTAACTCCGACGAAACTGCCACCTGGGCCTCCACCGGGAGTTTGAGGAGCTATGGTCAAGCTTCCATAAGAAACTGCGACGGGAGCTATCGTGACATCTTCACCGATGACGATAACGTCATTGCGTTCATTGATGTAAACACGTTTCTGGTTAGCAACATTAACGAGCGGTATACGTTCTATTTGTGAGACGAACTGGACCGGTGTTTCTCGATACTCTTCTGGAATGTTGACCACGATGTGAGTTTGATCGATAGCCGTTGCGATGGCTCGCTGTTTCTTATTTCGGTAATCAGTTGTTCTTCCCGTACCGTTCGCTTCATCCGGATCATCGAAGTGATTAATACGGTCGGCGATGATTTGTGCCGTTGCAAAGGAACTATGTGTCGGATGCAGAACCAACGTAACGCGATTATCCTGAACGAACGGGTTTTTCACCGACTGCTCCATCTTGCAACCGTTAGCGATTCGCCCGGTGGTTGGTATTTTTGGATTGTCGAGCGATATGGGACCATTCGCGATTCCGAAGACGACATCTCCGCGTGGTCCGAGTAAAAGGGTTTGAACGAGATTGCCACCTTCGAGACTTTTCGCGGAAAGGGCACTTATGCTGCAATCAACTTTATCCCCCTGAATCGCACCTTGTGAGGGAATCGTCGCTTGAACTAAAACCATGGCGACATTCTTGGCATTGGTAAGCTCCTTTTCGACAAGTTTACCTTGCATGTCGATAGACGGATTGCCCCCAAGTCTCAATAGAACTTGGCCAAGAGAGCGGCTTGTGGACTTAAAATCACCATCACCGGTTCCCTTAAGCCCTACTACCAGACCAATGCCGTGAATCGTGTTTTCTTCTTGTCCTTGGTAGCGACAGATATCTCCGATTCGCAGGTCGGCTCGTGCTTGCTCTGCGGACCGAACAGTTAGCGCTAAAACAATTAGGCACAAACATTGGTATGGTCTTTTCAAATTCACCAACATTGTTCCTTCCCTCTCTATTTGGATCCGTCTAGCACTCCTGCTATCTTCTCTAATACCGCAGGACAACCGTTGATGGCTAGGCCGTTTTATAGAGAACGGATTTTTTGCGGTGGATTGGGTAGTTTGGTGAAGCAGCACAAGTCTCGTCCATATGGACCGATGCAGAAAGAACGCAATGATTCTTAACTATAACTACATAGAAAAATGCCTGTCATAGATAGCATTTGTTTCTATGCTTTCTGTATGCTTAGGGGTGGTAACTCATGAATTGGACCGAGTCACGACTTACCATCGAAGCGTTATAGAAACCGGACCGTTTCTAAGCCAGCAAACCCTAAAACCTCAGATCTACTACAGCACCATGCAACCAACACCAGAGAACATCATCGTCTTGTACCGCCAGCGGGGAAACGAAATTTATGGCGACGAGAAGGTCACGCAAGCAGAGCACGCAATCCAATCCGCTGTGCTGGCGGAACGACAGGGGGCGAGCGATGAACAAATACTAGCGGCTTTGCTGCATGACATCGGACACATACTTGCCGAGGACAAATTGCCAGCCAGCAACCAAGAGAACTTGGATGACGGTCATGAGAATCGGGCCTATCATTGGCTTTGTGAACACTTTGGAAAAGGGATCGCCGATCCGATACGTCTTCATGTTTCCGCAAAAAGATATTTGTGCACGGTGACTCCTGAGTATTGCGAAACCCTATCGCCAACTTCATACAAAAGCTATCTAGATCAAGGGGGGCCGATGTCGGAGTTGGAACTACAATTGTTTCGCCAAGAACCCTTCTATCAACAAGCCATTGCACTGAGGCGATGGGATGATCAAGCGAAAGACGCTGAAATGGTGATACCTGACATAGCTCACTTTGCAGGAAGGCTCCAAGCGGGACTCGACAAAAGTAATTCTTCACGATGAATCAAAGTTCTCGCGTTTCACTTTGGCTAGAGAGGTCGCCGTTTCGACTCAATGCGTGGGCTATGTTCGCCGCATTTGCGACCTATTTCTGCATGTACATGTTTCGAAAACCGTTTACTGCGGCGGGCTACCAAAGTGAAACGATAGCTGATTGGGATCAGAAGAGCGTATTGGTGGGAACACAAGTGCTCGGTTACTTGATCTCCAAGTTGATTGGGGTAAAGGTGATTTCCCAGATGCGTCCCTCTCACCGAGCGGTAGGAATTTTAATTCTCATCGCGATTGCTGAGGGGGCTCTTTTGCTTTTTTCCGTCTTGCCGCACCCATGGCATGTGATTGCGATTGGGCTCAACGGATTACCATTGGGTATGGTTTTTGGTTTGGTACTGGGGTTTCTAGAAGGCCGACGCATGACGGAAGCCCTTACTGCGGGCTTATGCACAAGCTTCATATTGGCGGGTGGATTCTCCAAAACCGTTGGGCAGTATCTGCTTGAATTTTTGCAGAACCAAGCTCAACTGCAAGCATCTGTTGCAGAGAGATGGATGCCATTTTTGGCAGGTGCTTTGTTTATTGTGCCGATATGCATTAGCGTTTGGATGCTTACACAGATTCCTCCTCCCAATATCTCCGACACACAGCAGAGAAGCCAACGCGAGCCCATGACTAGTGCAGACCGCAGGCATATGCTAAGCAAGTATGGCGTTACGTTGCTTTCGATTTCAATTGTTTACTTCGTGGCAACAATTCTGAGAAGCTTGCGCGACGACTTCGCCCCTGAAATACTAGCGGGACTGTCCAACGATGTTCGACCGGGCGATTTTACGACGATTGAGTTGCAAGTTGCGTTAGTGGTCTTGATGGTCAACGCTTCCTCCGTGTGGATACGTAGCAATCTTAATGCTCTTTATGCTTCGTTTTTTGTATCTGCCTCTGGCTTTGCAATCATCCTTTTTGCGTTGCTGCTCCAAAGGCAAATGGGATTCAGTCCTATTATGTTCATGACACTGCTGGGGGCTGGGCTTTATCTGCCATATGTCGCGATACATACGACTGTTTTTGAAAGACTCATTGCGTTAACAAGAGATCGAGGCAATATCGGGTTTTTAATGTACGTCGTCGACTCGATTGGCTACATAGGGTATGTAGGCGTCATGTTTTTTCGAACTGGGGCTGCAGCTCAAGGTGGAGTTAATCCTGAATCATTTCTAGATCAATTCCTTCGCTTTTGCTGGTGGGGTTCGATTATAAGTCTCGTTTTCGTTCTAATCGCGTCGATTTTTGTCGGGAGGCTCAGTCAGAGCCATAACGAATCAAGCGGTTCGGTCAGCACGTGAACGGGCGGTTCCGAACGCAGAGACAAAGCCTAGGAACAGCCACAACAGATCGCTTGCCGCAAAGACTTTTTGCACGCTGCCCATAAGGCTACCGTCGCCAATCTCTTCTTTCAGTTCGTCTGACGCAATCCATTCTGGATTCGTGGAATCGGGGTCCCATCCAGCATGTCGAGTTTTGGAGTCTGCGATTTTTTGATCAATCTCTTCTGTAGTGCTCGCAATCCACAACGGATTGACGATTTCTCTTAACTTCAATTCCTTTTCGATGAATTCATCAGTCCCTAGATTTACAAAAAAATCGCTAGAGAAATCGCTTTGAGTTACAGACTGCACTCGGTTTGATGCATGCGAACGAAGCTCAGCAGGCAACTCTTCCTTAGCGAGTAGTTCATCAACAATAACGACAAAAGCGGTTTCGTCAGGAACAAAGGACGGATCTTTAGCTGCCGCCTCTTTAGCAAGGTTTTTCATACCTTGTAAATCAAGATTTTTGAGCTTCGCGCGAACAAGAGTTTTAAGCGTATCAGACCGAAGATCCAGAACCTCGCTGGGCGTGTCAGCTAAGTAACTATCCGATGCGTCACTGGAATGGAGAAGATAATCAGCAGTGCGAACCTCGTGAGAGGCTTGTTTTGCCAGATCCTCGTCAAGCTTTCCGGGTTCCTTTAGAAAGAGTATCTTGGCAGCTGTTGCATAACTAGGGTCAACAATCCAGTCAGGATGTCGCTTTCGAGCGTTATCGATCCAGAGTTCCTTTTGCTCTTTGGTCGCGTTAGCCATAGCCATGCGGACTTCTTTCCGAAACTCCGACATGGATCTGCCCATCGTTTCAGGGTCTCCATTTAGTCCACCGATTTCACGACCGTTAACAACTAAGCTTGCGGCATCACTATCCTCAAAATAATCCTTGTTAAAGGTCTCGGCCAACTTGATCTTTTCGGCTTGGTAGTTGTTGTCTGCAAGTTGCTGATCAACATACGCGTGCTCGAATTTATTGGAGACTATCAGATTTTGAAAATCCTCAACAAGATTCACGCCAATCGATGCGATCATTAAGAAGGCGACCATGACGAATTTTGACGCAAGAATCGAAAATCCTGCGACGCAGGCAACGAGAGAGCAATAGATCGCGGAAGGATTCTTGGCGATCGACCCGGCCACCAAACCAATCAATGCACCGATGCCCCACGCCAAGATCCCGATTTCAACTTGAAAAAAGATGACCACCGCGAGCCATGCGACAGCGCACACGCCGCCGACAAACGTGGCGGCGACAAGCCCTAAGAATGAACGTCCAAAAGAAGGCTGAGTAGCAGTGGCGTTGTTAGACAGGGGTGGGCGTTGTTCGGCGTAGTCGTTGCTCGGAAACTCCGAAGGAATCGATTTGGTCAGATTTGCTTGGTCGGTTACGTTCCGTGACAAAGGAGCAAAATACGGAGCCGTATGCTGCAACTCTTCTGACGCACCTGATTCATCCGAATCCGATTCCTCGGTAGCGACAGGCACGGATACAACCGCACCACAGCCAGGACACTTTGCTTGTTGCCCTGCGTATTCAGAGGAAACGGCGAGTTGAGTGCTACAATAGGGACAAGGAAAGTGTATCTTTTCCGACATCGCAGGAAACACCTAGGCAGCTAGAAGAATGAGGAGTGACCCCCAAGAGTCTACCCGATCCCAGATCTCCTCACAGCGCTTCGCAATATAAATTCTTCTTCGTCAAACTACCAAAACGCGAACCGCCTTCGACGCAAGATGTGAGGGTTCAAAACAAGACTCTGAGGATATGCCCAGAGCCACTTCGGAATCTATGGATTCGTTCGCATTGGAGGGAGGATTTTCAAAGTGCCGAGGCCGCCATCGACCCCCAGAATTTGTCCTGTAATCCAAGAGTTCTCCTTAGAAGCCAGAAACAAGATCGCCTCTGCAACGTCGCTTGGTTCGCCAAATCGTTGGAGCGGATGGAGAGACAATGAGGCTTCGGCACTCCTTTCATTCTTCCAGATTCGTTCTGTGAGCGGAGTTTTAACGAGTCCTGGAGCAACGGCATTGATGCGTATTTTTTTGGCCGCATAGGTGGCTGCAGCAGACAATACTAACCCCTCGATCCCGGACTTGGCTGCTGCGATAGCTTCATGGTTTTGCATGCCGATGCTTGCCGCTGCGGAGCTTAGCAAAACGACGGACCCGCCGTTGGACTGCATTCTGGGAACGGCTGCTCTGACGACCCCAGCGGCTGTGGTCAAATTGGTTCTGATCGTGTCTTCCCAGTCTTTTTGGGAGGTCAAATGCAGAGGCTTGAGCAAGACCGATCCAGCCAAATTTATGGCACAATCCAATCCGCCAAGAACACCTTCGGCTGTGGAGAAATGCTGGTCTAACTGATTCCAATCTCCCGCGTCACACGCCGCGTATCCCCAGCCAAACACCTCCGCGACTGACCTGAGGCTATCTACGTTTCTACCCATTAGAAACGCCTCGCCCCCCAGGGCAGCGATTTTTTCACACAGCGAGCGACCGATGCCGCCGGCAGCCCCAATGATTATTGCCTTCATAGCCACTATTTTCTTTTGTAAATCACCTAAACCTACCCAACACAATCGTGACTGCATCTCGTCGAAATCGATCGGCTGTGCTGGCCTACGATAGGAAAGCGGCAAGACCCTCAAGGTCTCGGCACACTGCCAAAACACTAGGGCTCGCACTTATTTTCTGGTTTTTCGCTCAAAACTCGTCACATAATCCGTAAGTCCGCTACTTTGGCTTGACACGGCCCGACGAACATGCCAGACTTGATCGTACGTAGTTGGAACTCAGTGCATGTTAGACTGATTGAGTCCGGCGACGGTTGTCGGGTTGAAATCAGTGCATTTCGCAGTCCCCGCCAACACTTCGCGGTTTCTTCGTGGAAAAGATTACTCCAATAAGGTTTCTTGATCCTTTTGGTTGGCTAGCTCCCGGAGTTTGGTTCCCTCGCTGTGATTGTTGTCAGCGGTTCCAGGGTTCTGTTCGCGAAACGCAGTTTTGAAGTGCTGAGGATAGAGAGCATTGCTCTCGTTAACGCAGTGTCTGCCCGATCGCTGCTCACTGAGGTGCTTTTCGGTATGGCGGTTTTCCGTCCCCATGGTTTTTACTACATGTCGTTGAATTTTGATGTGGAGTAGCCTGAGCGACTGTTGGTCGATCAAGCGTTCTCCCACCAAGATTTTAGTTCTCCCTCACTGGTAGATTCACAATCCCAGTTCCTTTCTTTTTCGGATTTGGTGTATGCCCAAGAAAAAGCGATTTCGTTCCCGACTTCACGATGATGGTTTAGGAGCGTCGACCGGCCCGCGACCTCGAGTTCGACGCCCTCGAAGGCGACGTGGACCTGGTTATCAACAGGCTTTTCAAGGGGACGATAATGCTCCTGCAGAAAACGTTGGCGAAGATGGCGAGCCCCTAGTTGAGGGCGAAGAAGGTGCCGAAGGACAATCAACTTCCCAACCCAAAGAACCCGTCGAAGAGCCAGGCCAAGAGTTCTTTGGAATGCTGGAAATGCATCCAAACGGCTACGGTTTCCTCCGATCACCAGAAAACAATTACTCCCGCGAACGAACCGATCCGTTTGTGCCGGGTACGATGATCGAAAAATTCCGGCTGCGACAAGGGCTCAAGATTCGAGCCATCATGCAGCAAACGCGGCGGTCTCAAGGCCCCCGAGTCAAAGAAATTCTCGACATCGAAGGGCTTAAGCCTGAAGAATACATCAATATCAAGCCGTTCGATACGCTGACCCCAATCAACCCAGAGCGTTGGCTGAAGCTCGAAATCGGAACCCAGCCAATCACGAACCGGGTAATCGATTTGTTGGCACCGCTTGGACGAGGCCAACGAGCTTTGATCGTTGCTCCACCTCGATCGGGCAAAACGATTATGCTCCAGCATATCTCCAAAGGGATCGCCAGAAACTATCCCGAGGTCGAATTGATCGTCCTTTTGATCGATGAACGACCTGAGGAAGTAACCGATATGCGTCGGAACGTAGAGCGTGGCGAAGTCATCGCTAGCAGCTTGGACGAAGACGTTGAATCACACGTTCGCCTCAGCCAGTTGGTCGTCGATCGATGTCGTCGATTGGCCGAAATGGGCAAAGACGTGTTCTTGCTCATGGACTCCATCACGAGATTAGCTCGCGCGTTCAATAAGTATGTAGGCAACAACGGTCCGACGATGACGGGCGGCGTGAACATCAAAGCGATGGATATCCCCAAGAAGCTCTTCGCGACGGCTCGCGCTTTCGAGCACGGCGGTTCTCTTACGATTGTTGGTACAGCCCTTGTCGATACCGGCTCTCGAATGGATGAACTCATTTTCCAAGAGTTCAAGGGTACCGGGAATATGGAGTTGGTTCTCGATCGCAAACTGGCCGACCGTCGCGTTTGGCCCGCGATTGACATCTCCCAATCCGGTACACGTCGTGAAGAGCTGCTTCACGATGCCGAAACTTATCATGCGGTAACAATGATTCGAAGAACCCTCAATTCCATGCATCCTGTCGAAGCTATGGAGCAGCTTACCAAGCAGCTGTCCCGTTTCGCCAGCAACGCAGAGTTCTTAAAGCTCATTGCCAATGCCAAGATGATGGACTAGCGAATCGGTCGATGGAAGATCATTCGTTTCCACCAAAAACTCGCATAAAATCTAGGCTCGATTTCGATCGAGCCTTTCGCGAGGGAATCGTAGTTGCAGATGACGTGCTCGTATTGCACGTCACCTACAGAAAGCTCCACGAGGTCGGCATAACAAAAGACGAAGCCGACACATCTAATGCAGAACCATTGCGTTCTAATGCAGAACCACTGCGTCGCGGCTTACCCCCTGCTCTCTCTGACCAAGCTCGACTAGGGCTAAGCATATCGAAACGGGTTGGAAACGCACCCACTCGCAACCGCTGGAAGCGACTCATTCGAGAAGTCTTTCGCAAAAACAGGCACAGTTTTCCTCCTGTTGATATCGTCGCACGGCCCAAGAAAGGTGCTACTGCTGACTATAGGGCTATATGGGTATCGCTCCCCATTTTGGTTTCCAGAGCATTGCGGAAATTAGCTCACAACCAAAACTAAACATACCACTCCACCACCCGCTTGCTGTACGAGTCGAGTTGATTTCGATCTGGGATCATGTAGCGAATCCCAAAAGAATCCACCACCAAGACTGCTTGATCGCTTAATCGCCTTACGTCTTTTTCATCATTAAGTATGAAACTGGTAGCACCGCGATCCGTCTCAACTTTCCATTCACATGGCTCTGAGTTACCAGACACCCAGACGATTCGCTTCAGAATCGGAACAAACTCTCGCTTTTCCAACTCTTGTTCTAGAATCGTTCGCTGCGCTGGCTCGAGCAACTCAAGCCCTTCAATACAGTAAATCTCTCGTCCTGAAGCATCGAGAATTGCGATCCAGCCTTCAGGTCGAGACAATGGAAAGAGCCGAATGGGACGTACGTTCTCCACGCGCGCCGAACCACGACCAAGCATTGTCACCTGCCCCAGTGAATCGAGTTCGAAGCGGATCAATTTTGGTTCGCTCCACGATTCTGGATCGCAATTTGGTTTGTCGAGTTCGATATTTTTCATAGGGTGGATCCGGCAAAATTGGATTGGTCGATGCTACTAATCGAATCGTTATTGTAGAACTGCTAGCTGGGCTTGATGGAGTTTTGCGTAAGCACCATCTCTCGCGAGTAGTTCATCGTGCTTTCCTATCTCTACTACCACTCCTTTATCCATCACGACAATGCGGTCGGCATGTCGAAGCGTGCTCAGCCTGTGAGCGATGGCAATCGTGGTTCGACCTTTGACCAAATTGTCGAGAGCTGCCTGGATCTCTCGTTCCGTTTCATTATCGACGGCCGAGGTGGCTTCATCGAGAATCAAAAGCCTAGGGTCGGTTAAAATTGCGCGAGCGATTGATATTCGCTGTCGCTCCCCACCAGATAAACCTTGGCCTCGCTCCCCAACTATCGAGTCATATCCGTCCGGTAGCCGGCTAATAAAGGCGTGTGCGTTGGCCGCTTTTGCGGCTGCAATGATATCCCTCGGGGATGCATCGGGCCGCCCGTAAGCGATGTTTTCTGCGATGGTCCCAAAGAAAAGATAAGGCTCTTGTAACACAATGCCTACGTTACTCCGGTAACTCTCGATGGGGAACTGGCGGATATCATGGCCATCAACCAAAATGGCTCCCTCGGTCACGTCGTAAAATCGGCAAACCAAATTAACAAGCGTACTTTTACCAGAGCCGCTCGAGCCCACCAATCCAATGAGCTCACCTGCACGTATCTTCAAATCGATTCCCGATATAACTTCGCGGTTGTCATAGCGAAATCGAATTCCGCGAAGCTCCAGATCCCCTCTCAAACGTCCCGGATCAATTGGATTCTGCGAATCCATAACGCTTGGAGTTCGATCAAGAATTTCGAATACTCGGAATGTGGCTGCAGCTGCACGCTGCGTATCGGCAAGCATTCGGCTCATTGAATCGAGTCGAATGTAGAACCGACTGATGTAAGTGATAAAGAGTGTCAGCTTTCCAACAGTGATGGTTTGATGTGCGACAAGCCACGCACCGTAAGCCCAAATAAGCAACAATCCAACTTCCGTCAAAACTGTGACTGTCGGCCCAAAAAACGACCACAGTTTATTTATGCGAACGTTGGAATCGAGAACATGTTTATTCGCATTTTCGAATCGCACCACTTCACGTCGTTCTTGCGCGAACGCCTTCACCACACGAACTCCTGGTATGGCGTCGGTAAGAACGCTTACCATGGATTCCCATGCATGCCCCGATCTTGCGAATCCATGTCGCAAACGCACTCTAACCAAATGGGTCATCCAGGCTATGATCGGGAAGGGCAGAAGCGCGACCAAGGCCAACCAGGGATCTAACTGAAAGAGAATGATCGACGTCAAAATAATCATCAATACATCCGTCACAAAGTCGAGCAGATGCTGACTTAAGAAGCTGCATATCCTATCCGAGTCACTGCTGATTCGAGAAACCAAATCGCCCGTACGCTTTGCACCATAGAAGTCTAAAGATAGCTTCTGCAAATGCTTGTAGGTCTCGTTGCGAAGATCACCGCTAACCTGTTCGCTGAGCAAGCTCATCACATACGTTCGAGCCCACCCGAGCAACCAAGCAAGCAGTGCTGAACCTATGAGCCCAATCAAATAGGGCGACAGGTCTTGAAAGTAACGAGAAACGGTCAGCTCTGTATCAAGATTTTGCCATGGGATCAAAACGTTATCGATCAATGGCATCGTCAAATAGGGCCAGATTAGCCCTGCCGCAGTAGCCACCAACGTAAGAGCTATGCCGGAGAAAGCTAACCCCAACCTCCCCTTTGTGAATCGGGTTAGCCGCAACAGGCTCTTCGTCGCCGCTGGTGCAGCGACTGGCCCCTCAGCATCCATGGTTGGAATCGATTCTTCACAGGACTGGTCTTGAGCTATGGAATTTGCCAAGACCATTATGCGAGAGACATCGGCAGCCTTGGCTGCGGTAAACGCCCACTCCGCAACTAACCCATCGTTGCCGAGCAGTTTTAGGCTACCCAACCCAGAAAACACGGAGGAACGGAGGGCGAACGTAGAATGCAATTCCCAATCACGCGTCTTTTTCCCGTTTCGAATCTCCAGGAGACGGCGTCCCGTAAGGACCAAAAGTAGTTTGTCGAATTGACGGTCCTGGTTAATGTCCAGCGCAACTTGAAAGAGAATCCGTTCCCCTTCTGGCAGCCCAGCTTGCCAAGTCGCCGCCCAGGAGTCACCTCGTCCAAGATCTTTGGCGGCATGGGTTGCGTTCTGAGCATTCATGGTAAAAGAAGAAGCCGCAATACAGATTAGGAATTGGAATTTCGGTTGTTTTTCCGACAAGATACCAAAAACATCCAGGTTTTTGGCGTTTCGGAATGCTACCCCACATCTCGGCGAATGCTAGACCATCCGCCGGGTTCTTTCGCATTGAGTGACGGAAAACCACGCCCAATCGATACAACCGATGCCACGAAATTCTTTGTTGCTCCCCTATAGCTTTCCACGATTTGGCATCGATAATTAAGGGAAGTGTCCCGCATTTACGGGTTAAACATTCCGAGGTCGTCTACGGCGCGATTGTTACGATCGATTCGCTAGAGTTTCTCAGGATGCCCTGGGTGCATAGTTACGAGTGTCGCATTACTGTATATCACCAGCGCAATTAGTGACTAACCATGTGGGATTCCGAAATCCATTCCCCCCCCCTCCCCAGAAGCATAAATGCTCCTCTCACGAATTTGCCAATGCAAGCATTGTCGCGTACTTGGTTTGATTCGCCGGTTTAATCAATGAAACTTGATTATTAACTCGACCGTTCGAAAATACACCGTCGCCCTGAATCAATCTTCTTACATCTGAAATGTCAACCGAAAATACTTCTTCGCCACTAACCATTCGCAAGGTTAGTGTTTTGCGAGGCCCGAATGTGTGGGCAAATTACCCCGTCATTGAAGCGATTGTCGATCTCGCTGATCTTAAGGACACCTCATCTGAGATGATTCCTGGGTTCAACGACCGCCTGATGTCTTGGTTCCCGACGATGATTGAACATCGGTGCAGTATCGGTGAACGGGGTGGGTTCTTCGAACGACTGCGCCGCGGCACGTATATGGCTCACATTTTAGAGCACGTTGTTATCGAGCTACAGACGCTTGCAGGAAACGAAGTCGGCTTTGGGCGAGCTCGCGAACTCGACGAAGAAGGCGTATATCGTGTAGCGTTCGCGTACCACGATGAAAATGTTGGCCTCGCAGCTTTGGAAGCTGGCAAACGTGTCGTATTGGCCGCGGTTCACGATACACCAATCGATATTGCTACGGAAGTCGCTCACTTGAAGAGCTTGGTCCATGAACATTGCTTGGGCCCTAGCACCCTCGGAATTGTCAAAGCGGCTAAGGAAAAGGGAATTCCGCATTACAGACTTAACGAAGGGAGTTTAGTCCAATTGGGTTATGGCTCTCGTCAACGAAAGATATGGACAGCAGAGACAGACCGTACCAGCGCCATTGGAGAGGCCATTGCGCAGGATAAAGAGCTAACACGACGTCTACTCTACTCCTCCGGGATTCCTGTACCCGAGGGATATGTTGTCACCACCAAGGAAGAGGCTTGGGAAAAGGCGTTGGAAATTGGCGTACCTGTGGTAGTAAAACCTCAGTGCGGGAACCATGGCCGTGGTGTTTCAACTAACCTGATCACCCAACAAGAAGTCGAACTCGCATTTGAAAATGCTGAAAAGGAAGAGCCAACAATCATCGTCGAAAAATTCTTCGAGGGTGATGACTATCGAATGCTAGTCATCGGTAATCAACTCGTTGCGGTAGCACGGCGTGAACCACCTAAGGTGATCGGAGACGGTGTCTCCTCAATAAGCCAATTGGTTCACATCGTCAATCAAGATCCGCTGCGAAGTGATGGACACTCTACGGTGATGAGCCACATTCCGCTCGATGATGTTTCCAAAGCAGTCTTGGCTCAACAGGGGCTAACTGTCGACGATGTTCCCGACGTGAATCAAGTCGTATATATCCGACGCAATGCAAATCTTAGCAGTGGCGGAACGGCCTGCGATGTAACCGATTTAGTTCATCCGCAGGTAGCTGCTCGCGTCATTGAGGCAGCACAGGTGGTTGGACTCGACATTGCTGGCATTGATGTCGTCGCAAAGGATATTTCCGTTCCTCTAGAGTCTCAAAACGCTGGGATCGTAGAGGTCAATGCTGGCCCTGGCTTGCGAATGCACATCCAGCCAAGCGAAGGGAAGGGAAGACCTGTTTGCGAAGCGATCGTCGATATGCTGTTTCCCTCTGGCAACAACGGACGTATTCCTATTGTCGCGATAACTGGTGTGAATGGGAAAACAACCACAACGAGGCTGATAGCTCACATATTCCATTTGTCCGGGAAACGAATCGGTATGACGAGTACCGATGGAGTTTATTTTAATGGACGTCGCGTTGATGACGGCGATTGCAGTGGACCAAAGAGTGCCAAACGAGTGCTTATGAACCCGAATATCGACGCGGCCGTTCTAGAAACGGCACGTGGAGGCATTATTCGCGAGGGGCTCGCTTTTGACAAATGCGATGTCGCAGTCGTAACTAACATCGGAGAAGGGGACCATCTCGGACTAAATGGCATCAACACAATTGAACAACTTGCCAAAGTCAAACGCTGCATCGTAGATGTCGTCGATCCGAACGGCTACGCCGTTCTCAATGCCGAGGACCCTCTGGTGGTCGACATGGCCAAGTACTGCAAAGGCAATGTACTCTTTTTTGCCCAAGATCCCGATCACCCTATCATTACAGAACACCGTCAAAAAGGTGGCCGTGTGATTTTCACTCGGGACAATACCGTCGTGTCCGCCCAGGGACAGAATGAAATCGTAATTCTGCCGCTTGAACGAATTCCGATGACTCACGGGGGTAAGATACGATTCCAAGTTGAAAATGCGATGGCCGCGTTGGGGGCTGCTCTCGTCCAAGGAATACCGGTCGAACTTATCCGGGCTGGGCTGGAATCCTTTAACTCTAATTCCGCTGCTTCACCGGGACGATTCAACATTGTCCAATACAATCAATGTACCCTCATAATTGACTATGGGCACAACTCTTCTGCCCTAAAGAGTTTGCTATCAGCTCTTTCCAACTTTCCTAACTCGCGACGATCCGCCGTTTACTCGGCTGCTGGCGACCGCCAAGACGGGGATATGATTCGTCAAGGACAGATGCTCGGTCACCATTTCGATCGGGTCATCCTCTACGAGGGGAGTTATTGTCGCGGTAGAAAGCCGGGTGACATTGTGCAACTCTTTAGGGAAGGACTGGCATTAGGTGCGAGAGTTCGCGACACCTCTTGGTTTTCGTCATGGCAAGAGAGCGTGCAGCATGCTCTCGATTCCGCAAAGCCAGACGAACTCATACTCATACAAGCGGATGTCGTTGACGAAACGGTTGATTTCTTTAGCCGACTTCCAATCACCGATATGTCAGAATCGAAAAGCTTGCCTAAAGTTGAGTCAGCATCCAATGCTGTCGAGAATGAACGCAGCTCAAAGCTGGTTACTTAATTGCCGGACTGTCCAACATCAATCGTTCGATCAATTAAGGAACGGATGTTCGAGGAACGCCGCCTATGCCTCGAATTTTCCCTCGCGGTGCGATTCCTTGGACTTTGATTGGAATATCCATCGTATGCTCGGATACATTTCCTGCAGCATCAATGGCTTTGACCTTTAGAAATATCTCTGGTGGCAAGTTGGGATTGGCAGCCCAAGCATATTTACCAGAGTTCGTAAGCCCACTCGTGATTTCTTGCCATGGCCCATCGCTCGTCGGTGCGTAATACAACGATATCGGACGTTCGCCAAAGTCGGGATCTATCGCAAGATATTCGATGATCAATGAACCAGCTTCCGGTCCTCTCCCATAAAGTGCACTTTGAATTCTCACTTTAGGAGACACCGTATCTACTTTAACCCATGCATCCGCATCGTCGCCATTCTTTGGCCTATTCTGGGCCAGTCCATTGTTTCCTACAATCACCATCCTAAATCCAAAGAGTCCATCCGCTTCAACTTCGATATCAAATGGTGTGGTTCGATCTGGATCGTCCCCCCAATAATCCCATGTCTTGCCGGCATCGGAAGTACCCCAAAGTTCTACCGTACGTACAGGAACGCCAAGATCATTTTCAATACCGTACTCTAAACTGAACGCCCTCGATCCAGAGAAGAGTGGTTGCGACGAAAGTTCAACTGGTGCGCCAAATGACGGCAACGAGAGAGTGTCCGATGAGGGACTAATTTTCAATTCGTTTGAGAGAGGCAATGGAGGATTCTGTTGCGTGTCGAATAGCTGTGAACCATCTATTGTTCTCCTGCCGACTTCAGCAACCCGAGTAGACGATGTTTCGCCGTTGGAACGCGAGTTCATGGCGAGAATTTCTTCGTCGGATAAAGCTCGAATCGGTGAGTTCTCTTTATTGTCTTTCGAACCGCCGAGAAAGGCGTTTTTAGTCGAATTTGGGTTGCCAGAGCCAACTTCTGGTGCTGGCGGTCCAATCTCCATCGATTGTGAACCATCCCTTTTGCTCACTGGGAGCCCAAACTCAGGAATTCCTCTGGAATCGATCGTACTGCTCTTTTCGGATTTCAGCGCAGGAGCGATGGCTCGAGCAGCTGCTTCCTGGCGTTGCTGATTCAGCAACTGTTCGATTAACTTTTGTTGATTCTCGATCAGTTGCCGTTGAGCCTCAATCGAACCGGTGCTCGAAAGGTTCGGTGCAACATTATGTTGTCCTAAGATCTGCACCTTGGGAAGACCTTCAGGAGACACCGCAGCGCCTGAGCCAATAGCGGGACTGTTGTTAACTTGGCTCGGAGCTTGATTGCGATTTGGCTGACTGGCAAACTGAATACCGCTGCGGCCTGCAGCCGTTTTGGGAATGTCAGGAGTTCTCGTGACTTCGAACGCATTACCCGCCTTATCTCGCCCTGACAATCGAACCACGATTTGTCTAGTGGTGGGAGGTATCGTCCACGTACCTGAGCCCAGCCAGTCCTCCGTCTTTTTGTTTTGGTCCAACTCTATGGAAATAGGTTGCCACTCTTGCAATTCCTCGGTCTGGTAATCCAGCTTGATCGAGTCCTTGTCTAAATTGGTTTCGACAATCTGTATTCTTGCATTTAGATCACCATAGGTATCCATATCGATCGCCAGTTTTGCGATCGGCTTTTCCGTATCTACGCATATTCGTAGTGGATCTCCCGGATTATTGAAAGTACGACCGGAATCATCCACCATTTTTAGACGAAATATGTAGTCCCCATTTTTGGGAGAACGAAACCGAAATTGTCTCGTACGAACGTCACCTTTTGAGACAACATACCAGGTAGCTCCGAGATCGTCTGACGCTTCTAGGATGACCTCTCGTGGTGGCGTGCCATTCGAATCAACTTGAAATGGAATGATAAACTCAGGACGAGACCAGAAAATCACATCCGCCTGAGAAAAAGCCAGTGAGGGTTCATTCCAAACCACGGCAAGCCCGACAAGAGCGATCAGGATTCGTCGTGAACGTGTTCGATTTTCATGGCTCGCGCGGAGTGTTGGTTTTGAGCAATGCATAGAATCGGGTTCGATCAGGAGAATCGGATGACGTTCATGTAAACTAAGGTGCTGCTAGGTAGCGTCCTTATCGTAATTGCGATGCGTTCGGTTGCTCTGCGACTCGCTCGGACGACATACCACGATGGAGCAACTCCGAGTAATGAGATTCCATCTGTTGAAACTCAATGCAATTTTGCTGGTTCGCAAAGAGAAACACCTTGCCAGTAGTCGGCTGAAAGGACCCAAATTCGCATCGTCCATCGATTAACTGCCCCGTTTTTACGAAGTGAATCAAATCGTAGCTGCTAAGCGCAGGAGCAAACTCATCTGGAGCAGATAGGAAAGTTCTTCTGGCAGCTTCGGAAGCACACAGGTAAACGCGTCCTCGGTGCCTAACTGCGAATTCAGGTTTCCCGTCCACCCAGCAGTCCGGTGACTTGGACCGAACCGCCATTACCAACGTTACGGGACAGAAGCCATCCAGACCGTTCGCAGCTAGTGGTGCATTTGGCTCACGTTGTTGCTCAGATGCATAAGCTGAGGGCGGTGCTGCTGAAATGGCGTTATTTATAACCGCAACATTGGGCGGATGGTTTACTGCGACGGCACCGCCTGCATCGAGAGTTGCGGCTATCGGTTGCACGGGGACGGGACGATTCGCGACTGGCAGTCTTGGATTAGGTCCCGATCCGTTCGGCATTGTCGGCTGCTGGGCTTTATTGACAGAATCTACCGAAACCGGTAAGGCCTCAGACCCACGACCAGTTGGATCTGCTGCAGCGGCGAATTGTTGAGTGACTGGATTGTTGTGGGGTGCCGGATAAACAGGTGCTAGCGAATTCTGTGCGGGTGGCACGACAAGCGGATTTTCTGCAATGTAAGGATTGTCGATCCGACGTTGTTTTGTGTTGGTTGGCGACTGCTTCGTTGTTGGAGGTGGCCCTGCAAGTCGGCTCTGTGTAACCACGGGGTGAACTGTCGGACCTGTCAGCGACGGATCGATTGATGACTGGCCTGATTGCATGATTTGGGTGGATGTTCTCTTCGCGACCCGACGCTCCTCGGATTTACGAGCAGCCATTTGCTCTACATTCCAATCGGCGCATTGCAACGCAACTCTATCAACAAGCTGTGCGTAAACGGCGGAATCTTGAGGGCTCGTCGTTCGATATAGCTCTTTACCTGTAGGAGTTAGGTACACATCCGTTGGCCAACTAGTAATTCGATATCGTTCACGCAATTCCCGTTGTCGATCGCCATTGATTTTGATGGCAACCATTTGCTTATTGATTTTGTCTACCAACTGAGGATCTTTGTATGCGCGTTTCTCCAGCATTTTGCATGGAGGGCAACTGTCACCGTAGAAGTGAAGCATCAATGGAAGTTGATTGGTAGTCGCATGTTGAACACCAGCTTCAAAGCTATCGAACCACCGAATCGAAGAATCATCTGCTATCGATTGCGGACTCAACCAAAGTAGGATTCCGTAGAGAACAAGAATTGAATGGAATCCAGACTTAAGCATTTTTTTCTCGCAACGATTTTAGGAGCGTATGGGGCACGGCGAAAACGCACAAGGTTTCGCATCGGTGCATTGCGGTTGTGAAATTGAGCCGAATTTGCCAGTTCTTCCGTTTTTGATTGTTGCGCTATGTCATCACCTTAGATAGCGTTTTTTGTTTCGAAAAATGCTCTATTGACGTGAGTAGAGGAGACGGGCTATTTCCCTTGTTTGAGGGAAAGTGACAGACCCAATCACTACTTAGGAAACGGATTTCAAACAAATGAAGAAACAACTTTTGGCCTCATTGGCCCTATCGACCATTTTTTACGTAGGATGCGGCGGCGGAGATAAGCCAGTAGCCGATGCGCCTCCTCAAGTGCCATCGGACGCAACACCGCAAATGGTCTCGAACGGTGGCGCCGCTCCATCAGCAGTGAATTCGGCCGTGGTTACGCCAACCGAACCCAAGGAAATCGTTCGAATCTTTTTGGAAGCCATGAGAAAGGGTGATGGCCAGCAACTATCTGCCCTTTTTACCGAAGCGGCGAGAAAAGAAATCGAACGTCAGGGGCTCCCCATCGATCCGACTGGATCGGCACAAGCCACCTTCACAATCGACGAAGTAACAGCGCAGGGAGAGGAGATTTTGGTCTCCTCAACTTGGTTGGAACCAGAGGTTGATGGACAACCACCACAAAAAATGGAAGTTGTTTGGATTCTTTACAAAGATGTCCCGGGTTGGCGAATTGCCGGTATGGCCGTTGCGACCGGCCCAACCGAAAACGATGTCGAGATCGTCAACTTTGAGAATCTTGACGAACCCACCATGGAACAACCAGCCCCTCCTCAAGAACGAGTGGCGAACCTACCAAATGGAACAACCGCAGGTGGATTGCCTGCAGGTGGTGGATTGCCAGGTACTCCGGGAGCTGGAAGCTTGCCCCCAGGAGGTCTGCCCGCCAGCGGGGGATCTGGTACTCTGCCAAAGCTTCCGCAGCTGCCTGGAAACGGATTGCCACCATCCGGCGGACTCCCTCCATCGGGTGGCTTACCACCTGCGGGCGGACTTCCACCAGCAAATTTCTAACAGTAAATCATTTTCTCAAAGAAAAACTGGGTGAGAACTTCGCGTCTGCCGACGAGTAGCACCTGTAAAAAGAATCGAGCCCGCCTCTTTTGGCGGGCTCTTTTGATTGAGCCATCTTTCGAAAGAACTGAACGGATCTAGGCACAGAAGATTGATTGAAGCCGGTTTTAATTGGTATTCCACTCCGGGTCATTTTTTCTGGGGATAAAGCCTTTGGCCTTCATCAGATGTTCCTTTTTGCTAGAATCCCACACGAACCTCGGGACATTTAACGGAGTCTCGGGGATATTGAAACCATTCTTATCCTTTGAATTTTAATAAGCAGCTGAGGGGAGCACCCTGTTATGGCATCTATTGAGGAACGAGTCATCGATATCGTCGCGGAGCAATTGGGCGTTGAAAAAGACAAGATTACCCGCGATACCCACTTCGTTAACGATCTGGGCGCCGATTCGTTAGACACCGTGGAATTGGTAATGGAACTCGAAGAAGAGTTCGACATTAGCATTCCCGAAGACGCTGCAGAAAAAATTCAGCGAGTAGGCGAGGCTGTCGACTACATCGAAAAGCAACAAGCTTAGCTAAGTTGCCCACGACAAACGTAGCGGCCCGCAAGCAATACGGGCCTGAAACATAGCGGGCCAGTAATGAACGCTTCGTCGCGTCGCTGGCAGACAATGTAGAGCGGAAAAGCGATGAGACGACGTGTCGTAGTTACTGGTTTAGGTTGCGTGACTCCTCTTTCTTCGGACGTCAGCGGTCTTTGGAATGGTATTATTGATGGAAAGAGCGGGATCCACCCTCTCTCGATTCTCGATACCACCAATCAAAAGGTTAAGTTTGGCGGAGACGTCCAAAACTTCGAGCCTGGACCCACGGTCGACGCAAAGGAAGCAAAGAGGCTGGATCGCTTCACGCTTTTCGCAATGTACGCCGGCTACTACGCAGTCAAAGATTCCGGTCTGGACTTCTCAAAAGAAGACCCATTCAAATGCGGCGCGATTCTCGGATCGGGTATCGGCGGTCTCAATGAGATCGAGGAACAAATGTTCCGCCTCTTCAGCAAAGGCCCGGATCGAGTAAGTCCTTTTACCATCCCAAAAATGATGCTGAATGCAGCAGGCGGGAATCTTGCTATCCAATACGGGTTGCAAGGCCCCAATTTCGCAGTCGCTACCGCATGCGCAAGCAGTAACAACGCGATGGGTGACGCTCTCAAAGCAATTCAATACGAAGAAGCCGATGTCATGATCACCGGTGGAACCGAGGCGGCCATCACCGCCATGGGTGTCGCTGGTTTCGCTAACATGAAGGCTCTCTCAACTCGAAACGATGCTCCGGAAAAAGCCAGCCGACCCTTTGATGCTGATCGCGACGGATTTGTTCTCAGCGAGGGCTGTGGGGTATTGGTCTTTGAGGAATATGAACACGCACGCCGCCGCGGTGCTAGAATCTACGCTGAAATCCTCGGATACGGCGGGTCCTGTGACGCAGGGCATATCACCGCTCCTGACGAACAAGGTCGTGGAGCCAGCCGAGCAATGACCAACGCTCTCCGTGATGCCAAACTCTCGGCAGATCAAATTAGTTACATCAACGCTCACGGAACAAGCACTCCTTTGGGTGACAAAGCCGAAACCGTTGCAATTAAGAATGTATTTGGCGACGCAGCTCGTCACGTTGCCATATCGAGCACCAAGGGAAGCCTCGGACACGCTTTAGGGGCCAGCGGAGCCATCGAAATGATCCTCTCCGTTCTTGCCTGCTACAACGGCGTCATCCCGCCCACTATCAATCTCGACACTCCAGACCCATCGTGCGATTTAGACTATACCCCGAACGTTGCAAGAAAAGCTGACGTCCGTATTGCTATGAACAACAGCTTTGGATTCGGTGGACATAACGCAACCATGATTTGCGGACGTGTCGACTAGGCTGTCAACTTCCGGGGTTCCCATCTTGAGCGGCTGGCATTAAGTCTTTCCCAGCGGCTGGACGCATTAGACACCAGTCTTTGACGCGATTGCTCTTCAAACCAATCGCTTTTTTTGGTACTTCCTAGGTCGACGCCCAACACCTACGAGGTCTCATAATGGATGCCATCTTAAAAAATCTTAGCGATATCAAGAATGCCGTCACGACTGGCAACTGGGATGTCCTTTGGCAAATGGGTGAGCAATCTCTGGTCAAAGCCATCGAAGCTCTGCTCTTGATGCTGGTCTGCTATTTTGTCGCCAAATATCTCTCGCGAGCAATCGCCAGCCCTCTATCCAATCGCGTTGATCAGACGCTGGGCAAGTTTGTCGAGAAACTAGTCTATCGAGGATGCTTGGGGTGTGGGCTCCTTATCGTCCTAGCTTACTTTGGCGTTCAATCGGCCAGCTTTGCGGCAATTATCGCTGCAATGGGATTTGCAATTGGACTAGCTTTTCAAGGAACGCTTTCTAACTTCGCAGCTGGGATTTTGATGTTAGTGTTCCGCCCCTTTAAAGTTGGTGACCTCGTTGTGGCGGGAGGCGTGACGGCACGTGTGCACGAAATCGATTTGTTCCACACCATCGTCGATACACCGGACAATCGAAGACTGATTATCCCTAACAATTCCATATCATCAAACACCATCGAGAACGTTACGTTTCACCCCCATCGACGCATTGAAATCCCTCTCAGTATTTCCCATGAAGCGAACTTGGACGCGACACGAACCGTGCTTCAGAGAGCCCTCGATGCCGTTCTCGAGGTTCGTCATACCGATGAGAAACTACAGCCACAAGTATTAATCGTGGGCATTACTAACATTTCCGTAGAATGGGTCGTCCGGGGATGGGCTCCTACCGCCGACTTTGCCGTAGTCCGAGACAAGCTCATCTATCAAGTCAAGAATCACTTAAACCAATCAGAAATCGGAATTGCCTCACCTCAAATGGAGGTCAAGTTCAAGGACAACGCCAGCCTAAAAGACAGCGCTGCTTCAAAACCCCTGACAGCAAGAACTCTCGCTGTTGATTCCGATGCGGTAACGCAGACTCCCTACGACGAGCCATCTGCATACACCAGAAACAGATTAACACCTCGACGCGCCGAAGCGAGCTAGATTCAGCGACTAATCGGCTTCTGATCTAAAATCAGCACCATCGTTTTCTCTTCTGGGTTCAAACCTAGCAATTCCGCTGCAGTTTTGCTGAGAGTAACGCATCCCCCTTTATCTTCCATATCGAAACCAACGTTGGTTTCGATAACCATAAACGGTCGTTCTAAGCGAGCGACCAACGCCTTTTGCTCTCCCGGCACCTCAGAATTCTGCCACTTCGCAATCGTTGACTGAGCGACCGCTCTAATTTTCATGGTTTCACATTCGACGACCGGACCGCCATCAAAAATGTCGATCAATGCGTTCCTGCGAAACCCTTCCCCCTCCAGCATCGCTAATGCAGGCCTAGTTTGGGTATGAACCTGTCCGATCGCTTCAACAGCATCATGTGGCAGCAATTCAAGATAGATTGGATACTTTGGCATCAGGTCCCGGATGAATTTCTTGTCTATCATAGAAAGCGAATCTGCTCTCGGAAAATCAACCTTGAAAAAATGCGATCCGATCGCTTCCCAAAACGGACTGACCCCTTGCTCGTCTTGATGACCACGCATTTCAGCGATTGTTGTGCTTGCGAACCTCTTGGGATGAGCTGCCATGTACAAAAAGCGACTCAAGCTAAGCAAACGACCACACCCCTTACCTCGATAGTCCGGCAATAGAAAGAGACTACCTATTTCAGTTGGCCCATTGTGCTCCGTGACCAAGTGAAGTGAATGAACGAGAGTCTCTAACTGCAAAAGCTCACTGACAGCTTTAGTGCTCTCAATCTTATAGGCATAAAACGGCTCATACCCTCCAGTCTTTGAAAAGATGCATGATGTTCCCACTAAGGAGTGAGATGCCAGATCCTCCAGCACCAGAACGTAAGGCGCCCCCTCAGCCTTCGCAATCGATTTGGAGAAGGCAAAAACCGATTTCTCAAGCCTATCCCGAAGCGTATCTTTGTCGATTTGTAAAGAAGTCATGCCAACACTGGCTTGTCCAATAAGCGCCCAGAGCTGATCCAGGTCATTGAGTGCAGCTTCACGAATGCGAAACACGTCGAGTCCTCGTTTGAATGTGTGCCAATTACGCGATTGAGTATCCTGGTTAAAAAGTCGAGGTGCAAGAATCATTCCCGCAATTTTGTGCTTGCATTTCGATGTCTCAAAACTGTTCTCAAGAAACAGGATCTTACACTTCTTCAAAATCCTCACTGGTCGAGCAAGACCTAGTTTTGCTAAGCTCCAGGCATGAGTCATACGAAAAAGCATGGTCGTCAAAAATCACTGGTTTCCCCTGTTGCAACTCCCATTACTAGGGCAACTCGGTTCCATGTTGCTTATGCACTCGTAACCTTGGCTTGGTCGCTTTTGCTAACAACCGGATGTGGTGTTCTCAAGCCTCAGTCTATTCAGCGAGTTAGAAATAACTTGCCCAGTGACTTAACCCCTGACAACGAACCAATTGTTGAGCGTGGGCAACCTCGCCCTGTCCTCGATGGATTCGGCTGGATCTGGGGAATCCCATCCAAGATCATTCTTTGGAACCGTCGTGCGGAGAATCACAACATATCGCCCGAAACCGAACAGTGGCTTGTCGACTATATGGTCGAAAACGATTTGTATGATGTGAAAGCAAGACTGAATCAGTATCGTCCCTTTGACGATTGGCGTCGACTGGTAAGAAACAAATCGGTAGCTTGGCCGTGGCGATATACCTTTGGAGTTGTTGCAACAGCCGGAGAAACGATTTTTCCTGGGCGATTGTTCGGAGGGGATCACTACAACCCGTACACTGCCACCATTCATCTCTATAGCGACATTCCATCAATTGCATTGCACGAAGCAGGACATGCTAAGGATTTTTCGAACAGAGAGTATCCTGGCACTTATGCAGCAATCTACACATTACCCGTGGTACCTCTTTACCATGAGAGAGTCGCCACCAACGATGTACTCGCTTATGTGGAAGAGCAAGGAGACGTGCTTTTACAACAAGAATCCCGTCACGTGCTCTATCCAGCGTACGGAACTTATGTGGGCTCGGCGGCTGGTTCGGCAATAAGCCAATGGTCCGCGCCACTCTATCTTGCGGGCCTTCTCGTCGGTCACGCCGCAGGAAGATACGAAGCTCAACAATTGCAGTAATCGCTAACACCCTTGCCCAGGTGAAGAAAAGTGTTGGAATGTACCTTATTTAAAAGTGAAGACATTCGATTAGTCTTACGACTAGGCTTGCGAACAAAATCCTTCAACCGACTTCACGAAGTGAAGTACCTGTTGTGCTCGATAGCGATTGCGATCTCGACGGGCTGCTCAACGTCAAAGCCCTATCAATTTGGAAGAGAGAATGACTCAACTATTCCATACCAATCGCTAATTTCTTCCGTTAGAGATGGTCGCGGAAATCACCCAAAACTAGATGCCATCGAAAAAAATCTCTTTGCGCCAATCGATGCTTTAAGAGCTAGTCTATCGAAAGCTGATCTCACGCAAGAAGCTATTGCACAACAACGAGAGCTTGCTGCATCGCAAGCCATGTCTTACTTATCACAAAATGATTTATCAGATGTCCACATAGCGTGGAGAGACTACGATCCCTCTGATCAGTGGAGGCGTTTGTGGAATAATGATGAGATTCACCCGCTGTGGAAGTACACAGATGGCACTATGCGAGTCATTGCCTCCACTATTCTTCCCGAACGCGTTTTTCGGCTAGACCGATATAATCCCCATACGAAAACACTATATGTGAATTCGACAGACCCAACGCGAGCCATTTATGCCGCAGCAACTGCTAAGGATTTTCTTGGGCACCCATTCCCAGGACTTTATGCTGTTAGTCGATACGTGCCAATTGTACCTGCCTTTCAGCATGGTCGCATCGCACAGGATGCCATCCTCTATGCACATTCCCAAGATGATTGGGAGCTAGAAAGACGCATGTATCCAACCGCATACGCGCGAGTAGGAGGTAGTTTGCTCTCCGAGGTGTATGGGATCGCACCAGGAACGTCAGGGATGCCCTTTTTCGTAGGACCTGTCATGTCTCTTACCGGTCGTCTCTTTGGACGAGGTGTCGGCAAATGGCAAGCGAACAAGCGGCAGCAACAGATACAAAAAAGCGAGTCCACTTCTGATCCCGGTAGCACAACTACGAACGAGCCACGTATGAGCTCGCCAGTCATCGCCCCTTGATGTATCGAGTGATCGATAGGTTTTGATCTGCCGAGATGGAGGCATTTCTGGCTATGTCTGTCGAGTGAGTTATAGTGGGGCGCAGGTGCGTACGAATTAGAGAGTACGGTCTCATTCGAGCCAGTCTTTTTTAGAGTGACGACCGATGAATGATGGCAGAGAAGTGACGCTTACCAATCGGTTTCATGGCGGGATTCCGGTTGACTGTCAGAAAGTAAGTGTTCGAAAAAATCAAGAGTGGGCTTTGTAGTGGACGACACTAGGAGGCCATTTGCGAGGGGGACGGCTTGCTGCTGATGGTGATAAGGTTCGTGCCAGGCAGGAGGGCCTCGTTGCCTCGTCCACTACAGGGATGGCCTCGTTGCCTCGTCCACTACAGGAGGGATCAATCTTGTCGCTGAAAGACGAGCCCTTCTTCCGACGATGCTCCGGGGGGATAAAAAGTCCAAGCTCCGTTTTCACCGGGCGCAACAGTTCCAGCTAGAGTCCCATTTGTGGTAGTTTCTAAAACGATTCCATCCGGAGCCGTTGTGATGGTCCCCTCAAGCTTCGCATTCTGTGTTCCCGCGGAAGATGCAATCCACGTAAAGTTGGACTCTTCTGTAATTGTTAACTCGATTACCGAGTCACCTTTCGTTGCCCGCCAATTACCGACAAGATCGATTTGTGGTAACTCCTGGATGGGCTCGGCCGCTGGCTCCTTGGGCGGGGCGGCTTGAGACTTTACGGTCTTCGGAGGTGACAAGGCCTCCAACATGCGTTTGGCCGTGAGATCCTTGGGCTGATTCTCAACAACGATTTCCAACGACTGAATCGCAGCATCCTTCTCGCCTAGAACCAAGTAGTGATAGGCGAGTACAAACTCGGATGATGCATTTCCCGGCTTCTGTTCACAATAGTCTTCCAGCCGGCGCAATTGAGCTGTGTAGTCCCCGATGTTTCCGTAGAGACTGCTGACCGAGGTCCAGTCCATACCTGGAGCGGAGGCCAGGAGTGCGTTTAACGTTGCAGCAGCAGCTTCATAATCACCGACTGCAAAGAGACTCAATGCATAAACCTCGTGAATAACCGGATCACCTCCATTGAGGCGAATTGCTTCTTTCAGTAACTGGTTTGCAAGAGGATACTTTCCGCCTTGAAAAGCCTCCAACGCTTCGTCAAAACGCTGCAGTGCTTCTGCCTCCCTATCATTGGATCGAGCCGAATTATCGTTCGTGGCGGACGCTTGATAGTTGTTGATGACGATCGGTTGCGAGTAGTCAAATGCGATCGAAGCGGGGCGGGCTGTCGCAATCGGAACGTAATAAGGATTCACATAAACAGTGTTGTAAGATTGATAGACATTGCTAAGCCCCCAACCGTAACCGCCCCACACAACAGGTGAATACCATGAACTGCCCCAATAATTGGACCAGCATCCGTTATACCAAACGTGATAGTGAGGATTGACGCAGTGCGAATACCAACCTTGATGCCAGCTTTGTACAGGATAAACGCCCCAGCTAGCACCCCAACCATTATTACCAAGTCCATTATTCCACTGGGGACGATCCCAGAATGGTCTGTTGAAGTTGACGTTGACGTAGTTATTGTTCCAAACGTTGTTATTGATCTGGATATTGTTTCCCAAGTTCACATTGTTGCCTCCCACTATGCCAGGCAACGTCACTGCACCGCCGATGCCAGGCCGCCCCTGTCCAGGTCGATTAACACCGGGAATGTTAGGATTTATGGGGCGATTGGGCTTTGTTGAACCAGGTCTATTGCCAACATTTCCATCACCTGAACCAGGAAAAGGTAACGGCTTGGGTCGAGCTTGGCCGAGCGTAGGTGGCTTGGTGCCTGGTGTTGGGCGAGTGCTACCAATATCGGGTGGTTTGATCCCCGGTTTTGTACTCGGCTTGGAGGGCGTCGTCGGCAAGATGTCTATTGGCGGCTTGACAACGGGCTTTATGTTGACGGGCGGTATATTCGGACGAGTTGATGGTAGACTCGGTTTAGCAGGTTTTGTTTCAGGGCGAACGCTGATTCCCCCGTCCGGCTTTGGCAATACTGGCAGCTTATTGCTGGGTTGCCCGATACCAATTGATGGACGATCCTTGCCAAGCGAAGGTAACGAAGGTCGTGAAGGAAGTGTTGATGGCCGACTTACTTCCGGATTATCATTTGGTTTCGAAGGACGAACGGATGGAATATTGATATTTGGCTTCGTGACGTTAGATCCGTCGAGCGGCTTAGAATTGCCGAGTGACGGCCGTCCCAAAGGGAGATTCGGTTTCTGATAGCCTTGATCCGGTCGTTGGGGGCGAGTCTGCGGTAGCTTGGAATTCTGCGTCGTTGGGGGCTTAAGTGTAGGCGATTGAGGTTTGGCAGTGGGCTGTTGCTTGTCAGAAGGTAACTTCGGGACGACCATTGGGCGAGCCCCCGACGCACCAAAGTTTCCCATAGAGGGTTTTGCCTTCTTGCCTTCTTGTTTACCCGAACCCTGGCAATAACCGTCTTGGGCAACCATCATAATTCCCAGCAACGCGGCGGCATATGCAGTTGCTGAGAAGCGGATGTATCGCAACGTGAAAATTGGAGAGGTTCGTTTCATGGCTAATTGACCTTTGAGATCTCTTCGATCTATTGAATTTGCATTGTGACCAATCTCGGACACTTGTTACTTCTTGGAAGCCGTTGGCGGTTTTTTAACTACGGTTATTTCGTAATCTGGCAATTCTTCCCCATTTAAGATTCGTTGGCGACCAGAGATCGAGAATCTATTTTCAGAGACTGGTATAAACTGCAATGTTGCTGACGCAGTAGTTCCTTCTGGCGTTGTCGCAGTCGACCGAATTTGCCACCCCTTTTCTACTTTGGTCCAATAACCCTCTCCGAATCCACCGTCGATATCAAAGGTCCACGTGCGAAATGCACCTTGGCTAGCATCCCAGCCAATTCGTTGGGTACTCGTAGATAACTCACCATCACTCGTCTTGATGGAATAACTTCCCAATATGAAATTGGTATCACCGGACCATTGGAAAGTTAACTGAACCTTAGCATCAGACCCTTCATTCACCCATTCGCCGATTAGCCACTGCAGTTCTTGTAGCGCTTCGTTTGGCGTCATGCTGGATGATTCCGAGTAATCACGGAACGAAACCAGCTTGTAACCTGCATCGGTCTTTTTCCAAATAGACATAAACCGCAGTAAAGAGACGCTTTTGCCATCTGCGGTCGATATCGTTCGTCGACCGTCGGCAAAAACGATGCCAGCAACACCACGAACCGACTCGAGTTCCGCTTCGGTTGACGCGTTGGGATAAGACTTAAAGAACGAGTCCATTAGACTTGAAATTTGCTCATGTCCTGTATGTACGACACCTTGTTCATCAATTAACTCGCCGTCGGAAAGAAACGAGTTAATGATCGCTTTCGGATCAGCTTGATTAAAGGCAGTTACCAGCTTATCGGTCTCTGCGAGAATTTCTTTCTCAAGGGGAGAAAGCTCTTTAGATTGACTATTGGTTGTCCCCTCACCTGAGGTAGAAGTAACTTGAGAACATGCCACCTTGGGTGCGATCCCGAAAAAGCAGGCAATCATTAGTAGGGTAACAATTTTTAACAGTTGCGCTTGCATGATGAGGAATCAAAGGGCAGGTTGGAGTTGTGAATGGAGTCCCGATTATATCCTTACTTTCCCATCTTGGTAGAAAAACAGCCCCAGACTTTCCGGAACTCGATGTATTCATGCGCCGATTAGCTGCGCGCGGCAATATAAGCCCGCGAGCAGAGGGCGTGTTACTAAACCGATCAAAGAATAAGAGATAAATACGTCGATAACGATCTCGCTCATGGCGGACGGGTAGCCGGTGTTGGCCGTCACTTGGTAACTCTGTCGCTCAATATGACTCGATTAAGCTTTGATTCTTCTTCCCTATCGCTATCAGCCTCTCGATTTACACCATTGCGTCAATCATTGCTTGGTTGATCTAGCAATGGAATCGAGATGTGGAGTGAAGATCGGATAGCGGAATAAACCAACATTTGATTGTCCCTCTCGTAGCCGAAGTTACCAGACTTTGGGAAGAACCCTGGCAAATTCATCCAAACGGTGGCCAGATCGGCTATCGCCATAGTGAAATCCGCCATGAGCAAGATGGCGGATCGTTCGATCGATAGGTTTCCGAGACGCCCTACAATTTACTTCGACAATGTTCGTTGGCGAGGCTCCAATTACGATGCCCGACCCGATTCGCTTACGACTGAGAAACTCTTTAATCGAACGGAACGAGATGATGACCAATTCTGACTTATTAAACAAAATTGATCGCGATGCAAACGAGGCAGTGGCGAAAGTCAAAGAGACCGCGGGATCGATCGGTCGTATGTCTCAGTCCGCGGCATCTGCAGTAGGAAATATGGCTGGCCAAGTTGCTGAGAATTTGGGTGAAGACGCAGACAACTTGGCCGCGAGTGCGGGGCGAGGTGTGCAACGTCTCGGAGAACAATTAAGCCATGCGACACCTCAGTCAGGCGTGATCGGAAACGTTTCACAATCTGTTGCCCGTACCATTACAGAGGGGGGCGAATACTTGGAGTGCTCCAAATTGAGTGGCATGGGAAAAGATCTTACCAAAGTGAT
>Ga0315899_10000597_pt1 | contig 43309 bp, 54 predicted proteins | sample LakEriMetagenome_2_FD_203518 | JGI IMG/M metagenome (GOLD analysis project Ga0315899, IMG submission 203518) | Freshwater fungal communities from buoy surface, Lake Erie, Ohio, United States - Buoy 4 MA112 | ecosystem: Environmental > Aquatic > Freshwater > Lake | place: USA: Lake Erie, Ohio...
CTTCCCAATTTTCTAGTTTATATATTGGCCTACCATTTAAGTATATTTTAAGAGTACCAAGTCTTCTACTTTTCTCATCCGCCCATTTTTTATTTAACTCTTCTATAGTTTCCGAATATGTTACCAGCTGTGTCGATGTAACTGCAGTTATTTCTGTGTCCTGATATGGATTAATTTTCCACCCAACTAAATCATTCCAGCCACCATCATTTTCAATATCACAGTCAGTGTACCTCTTGTATCTATCAAATACAATAGTAATATTAAAATCTTTTGTATCACCAGTAGTACACAATTGTGGTGTCTGACCAGACGCTATATAATATGATTCTCCATATCCTGAATTGGTTTGACAATATCCAGAATAATGATGAGCAACCCACTTTATTCTTCTATCTGATGTAAATTGAAAAGAAAGGTTATTATCGGCATATTCAGACGCATTCAGACTTCCTCTAGTCCCAAAGTAATAAAACACACCACCACTTGACCATGGTAAAGATTCTCTATTGAAAATAAAATCGAGAGTCCATCCTTTTTCAGTTCGCCTAGAAATATGGTTAGTACATCCAGTTAAAACTGGCTCCATAAACTGATAAGCCCACGGCTTGTTATTAAGTTTATTTGGAAATGGACAACAACTGGTTTCACTACCCAATCTTTCAACGCATTTTAAAACTTGGGCCGTAAATCCGGTTATTAATTCACTTTCTGAAGACACACCAAAATCAGTATCATAACTTTGGCTCTGATTATACCCCTGAATCGAGAAATAATGTGTTTCATCTGTTATTCCCGTATAAAAAAACACATTATCATTTAATATCTTATGTACAAATGTATTTGAAATATGATTAGTAAAATTAGTATAATTAACAGTTGCGGTTAAACCGGAATATATATAATCCGGATCATCAGCACTATAATCAATTTCATATAAAGTTATGGTATTTCTTCCACACGAAAAGTCTTCTAAATCTGTGTTTATTTTTAAAGAACTATAGGTTATCGGTGTAGATAAATCCAATACATCCGTATCAAAATCCGTCTCCACCTTTGTTATCTCATAGTCATAAAATTCAGACGAATCCAATTTAGCGTCCAATTTTGTACCAAAAAACTTTAAAATGTTCTGTGTATTCATATTTCTATAAATATCTTTCCCTCTGTTTGATATTTATATAAAAATATGATTCAATGAATAATTTTATTAAACAGGTTATAGAAGAAAAATTCGCATCAAAGGCTCAGCAAAGATATTTCTATGCTCAAGCTGGAAAAGGTGGTAAAAAGGGTAAAAAGTGGGCTAAATGGGCTAAAGAATTTTCAAGTAAAACCGATTTTGATCAAATACCTGATAAAATTGAAAATGAAGATGAAATTGAGGAAATTGTCGATGACAAGGGTAATATTAAAAGAGGTGAAATTCCTTTAAACTCAAAAAAATCTTCAATAGGCTCCAAAGAAAGAACTGAAAAGGTAGTTAAAAGTGGAGCTGGTGCAATGGGTGTACATGGCGTGCACGGAACTCATACAACTTTAAAGTATTGGGCTGAAAGTAAAGAGGTTAAAGAAATTGCAATGGGCGACTCATTGGGATATGATAAAAGTATGCGTCGAGATTTACCATATAAAAAGGCACTTAAATATTTTACAACTGAACTTGGTTTACCCGAAGATGAAGCTAAAGAAAGATTAGAAACTATGGGTTATATCCCCGGAGAAGAGGATGTTGTTAGATTAGTTGAAAACCCAAATCAATTTGTTAGTGATTATTTAGAAAGCGTTTTAGTTAAAAAGTCCAAAGAAAATGAAATTATGGATAATAAAAATAAAAATGTTAATCCAATAATTTTAAAACAAATACAATCTTTGAAAAAAAGTGCAGAAAAAAATAATATGTCATTAGATGAAATTATAAATCAATTAAAAGGTGAATAGTCAACTTAAAGATAATGTTTACAATGTTCCAAATGACATATTAGAGAAAATCAGTTCGACTCTTTCTAATGTGAGTGACGGATCTATGCACGGGGTACAAAGAGCAAAAACATTGTGTTCAGAAAAAAAAGTAACATATGGCCAATTAAAAAGAATTATTCACGATATGTCTACTATAGATAAGGATAATGACAAATTAAGATATGAATTATACGGTGGTGAATTAATGGAGAAATGGGCTAAATCATTTTTAGATCAACAAAGATCTCATTTGAAAAATAAAAAAATGGCTAGCCACAAGATCAATAATAATACCGGGATAAACGGTATAAGAAAAAATCCTTTTATAAAAAACCACGAAAAAAGGGATACAACCAAAATACCAACCAATTTTTTAAAGAGTAATTCAGATGAAACATCCGTTTCACCAATTATGTCTCTAGGAATTTTTGAAGAAATTAAAAGAATAAAAAAAATAATAAATTATTAAGATGGCAACACAATTAGAATTAATCGCCGAGAAAGAAAGACAAATGCATTTAGCTAGAAACTCATATGCATCTGATTCTAGTTACGCAACAACACACCCTAACGCATTATCAGATGGTGATGAAAAGGGTAAGGGTGAAAACGATGGAAAGATCGGTTCTTCTGAAGATATACAAGCAAGACTTAATAATCTTGTTAAAAACTCATATTCAACAAAAAATGAATATGGTAACACAAATATTAATGCGTTATCAGATGGTGATGAAAAAGGAAAGGGCGAATTAAATAACTCTATTGGGTCAAAAACAGACATTAATACTAGACAAGAATTACTTTCTAAAAATTTATATAATAGTAGAAAGGGTTATTCAAGCATTCATCAAAATGCGTTATCAGATGGCGATGAAAGAGGTAAGGGTGAAAACAATAATAAAATTGGATCAGCCACGGATATTAATATGAGAACAGAACTACTTGCTAAAAACGCATATAGCAATGGTAAAGGATATTCTAGTGGACATCCTAATGCATTATCAGATGGTGATGAAAAGGGTAAAGGGGAAAATGATAAAAAAATAGGTTCTTTAACCGACATCAACACAAGAACAGAATCTGTTTCAAGAAATTATTATGGAGAAAATAGAAGATACCCAGATATAACACAAATATGAAATTAGAAGAAATTATTGAAGAACAAAATCAGGGACTTTTAAAAACAACAAAGAATAAACCATTGGTGGATGCTATTGTTAATAGACATCCTATTACATTTTATTATAGTGGACCAAGAAAACCAAAAAAGAAAAGTGTAAAAGCTGGTTATAGAGTTAAGGCCGAACCAGTTGCGCTTGGTGCGCACAAAACCACCGGAAACTTATTAGTTAGAGCGTATATCGATGACCCATCTGTTTCAAAAAGAGGAACTCCGGGTAAAGTCGGTAAAGAAAAATCTAACTACGGATGGAGAACATTTTTAGCTTCTAGAATGTCAAATGTTCAAGTTGTTAAAGATGAGACGTTCAATACAATCAGAGAAAAATATAACGGTGGTGGTGATGATAAATCAATGAGTGTTACTTATGTTAGCACAGATTTTTCACAAACTCCACCAAAACCAAAGATTGGAGATACAAAAAAAGTAGAGCCAACAGCAAAGCCTTCCGAACCTACAGTTTCAACAAAACCCTCAGAGCCAACAATAACAAAACAAACAAGAGATGTTGATGCTGAACTTAAAAAATTTGACACAGAACTAGAACAAATAGAAAAAGATATTAAACAAAGTCTAGAGAACTATAAAAAGTATAAAAATAGTCAAGACGAAATAAAATATGTTAATCAATTAAAGGACTTAAATAAGAAGAAAGATGAGCTCTTAACAAGAATAGCAAACACCATTAGTGATATTGGTAAAAATGTTGGTTCTGATGATAAATCTAAAATAAATAAATTTACAAATAGAGTATCAACAAAAAAGAAAGACTTAAATGTAATTGTCCCAACCCCATCAAGTAAGCCACCAAAATCTCCAAGCAAACCAGATGAACCAGAGGCAAAAGAAACATTACCAAGCGTAAAACCAAAAGAGAAACCAGAAAAAGATGCTGACACATATAATTTAAGTGAAGGCTTTATTAATAGGGTTAAAAAGCTTATTATTTATAATTAATATATTTATCATTATGTCACAACTATTAAACGGGCCAATCACCTCAAATGATTTAATGCAAAGATTAGCACAAGCTAAAAAGGTTATGAATAAAGTTGATTCAGGAAATTATGAGAAAGGTAATGTGAGTGAAAGCGCATTTTTAGTGCCACAAGAACCTGCTGAATACAAAGAGCAACAAGTTAAGCCTGTTTCTATAGATAAGATACAAAATTCAAAATTACCAGACGCAATAAAAAAAGCTATGATTGACAATCCTATACCTCAGATTTCTTTGAGCGAGAGTTTAGATATGGATTTTGTTAAAGGTGCTAAAAAACTTATGGAAAGAGAAGGTCTATCAAAACCAACAATTCAACAAAAAAATTCTGGTACCGTTACAAATCCAAATATAGATATGAACGCTATTGCAACTTTGATTGAAAATACTGTTCGCAAAGTTATGGATGAGAAACTAAATCAAATACTTACTGCACAACAAACAGCAAGTATTAATGAAAATTTAGTTTTAAAAGTAGGTGATTCTATTTTTAAAGGTAAAATAACTGGCGTAAATAAAGCCAAATAACCCTTTCTATTTAATTATTTTTTTCGTATTATTTTGACATAACATTATAATTATGTCAAAATTAAAAGTTTTAGCTGTACCATCCGACAATCACGGAGTTGGTAAATATAGAATCCTAGATCCATATAAGTTTATTGGTAATCATTTTTCAGAAGATATTCACGTAGATATTGTTTTTACGGTGGAAGATAATGATGAAATCTTCAATGATTATGATATCGTTGTTTTTCATAGTTTTATACACAAATTACCTGTTGAAAGAAATTTAGAAAGAATTTCCTGGTTAAGAAATAAAGGTATTAAAGTAGTGATGGATATTGATGATTATTGGAATGTTGATCAAAGACATCCAATGTTTAGTCAAATAAAAGCAAATAAAGTACCTGAATCAAAAATTAGATTATTAAAATCTGTTGATTATATTACGTGTACCACTGAATTATTTGCAAAAGAAATTAGAAATAAATTAAACTTAAAGAACGTAATTGTATTTCCAAATGCGGTTGATGAAAATGAACCACAATTTAAACCAAATAAAACAGAGTCAGATAGAACCAGATTTGGTTGGTTAGGTGGGTCAAGTCATTTACATGATCTTGAATTATTAAAATCTGGTATTGACACAACTTTAAATTTATTTAAAGACAAATCACAATTTGTACTTTGTGGATTTGACACCAGGGGAACTATTAATGAAATTAATAAAGAAACTAAACAAGTTAGACAAAGACCAATCTTACCACATGAAACTGTTTGGGCTATGTATGAAAGAATATTCACATCAAATTATAAATTTGTAAGTGATGAATATAAAAATTTTTTATTATCTTATACACCAACAGATTACCCGAATTTAAATTTACCATACGTAAGAAGATGGACTCAAGAAATCAACAAATATGCTTTTAACTACAACTATTTCGATGTTTCACTAGCCCCGTTGGTGGATAGTTTTTTTAATTCTTGTAAATCAGAATTAAAAGTAATTGAAGCGGGGTTTCATAAAAAAGCAATAATTGCCAGCGATGTTGAGCCATATAGCAATATATTAATTTCTGCTGTAGACGAGGGGAAATACAATGACAATGGTAATAGTTTGTTGGTTTCACCAAGAAAGAACCATAAAGAATGGGCAAAACACATGAAAAGATTAATAGAAAGCCCAGCAATGATTGAGGATTTAGGTAATAGGCTATATGAAACAGTCAAAGATAAGTATTCTCTAAAAAACGTATCAAAAAACAGAGTCGAGTTCTTAAAATCATTAGTTGATAAGTCAGTTTTGGTTTTTTAATTTTATTTCCTTATATTAGTTGAAACATTAAAATTAAAAAATTATGCACTATCTAGTTACAATTGGTTATGAAACCGAACAAATGGATCGAAACGGAAATCCAAGACTTCAAAAATTGAAATACATTCTTGAAGCCGAAACCGTTGAAGAAGCAACTATCGTGGCTTCAAAATACAGAGCTGGCGACATTAGAGGTAGCGAAAGCATTTCAGTTGTTAAAATGCCAATCGAGTGTGTTATTGATAGAAAAAACACACCAGAATATTACAAATAAAATATGGTTTCATTAGAAAAGCTGGAGAAAAATAAAAAAAAATTCAAAGAGGTAAACGACGAATATAAAATTTTCACAAATGAATTGGTTACTTTTTTGGGTGAAGAATTTTATGTTTCTCCGGCTTCACCTAGTACAGATCTATACGGCTGTTACCCTGGTGGTTTATTGGAACATCTAATTAAAGTTTGTAAGTATTCATTGTTAATAAATGACATTTTACCTGAAAAAATAAAAATAAAAAAAGAAAAAATTATTAAAGTGGCTTTTTTGTCACAAATAGGTAAAGTTTTTTTGTTTAAAGAAAACCCAAGCGAATGGCATAGATTAAACCAAGGAAAACTCTATGTTTATAACACTAAAGATAATGTTGCTTTAAAAGTTGGTGAAAAAAGTGTTTATTATGCTATTAAGCATGGGGTCCAATTAGAAGAAGATGAATATCAAGCAATTTTAAATATTGATAAAGATTCTGATGATAAAATGGCTAAATGGTATTCATCAATAATAAGTCAAATACTTAAACAAGCATTTGAGCTAGCATTAATTGAAGAAAAATATGGAAAATAATTTTGAAGAAATTTTAAAGAAACTTAAACAGTATGAATCATTATTATCAATTGATGATGGTGATGAGATTGATGAAAATTTAGCGAACGAAATAAATAAAACACTAGATATATTAAACAACGAAATTAGTGTTGCCCAACAAAAAGAGAGTTCAACTATTAAGATAAAATTCATAAATAAGTCAACAAACGAAGACCCTAAATTTGCCTATGAGGGTGATAGTGGATTTGATTTAAGAGCGGATATTGAAGAGTCTTTGGTTTTAAATCCTGGAGAGCGAGCATTAATACCAACTGGTTTATACTTTGAACTGGTTAAGGGATTAGAATTACAGGTTAGGCCCAGAAGCGGTTTGTCGATTAAAAACGGTATAACAGTATTAAATAGTCCGGGTACTGTTGATAGCCACTATCGTGGAGAAGTTAAAATACCTTTGATTAATTTAGGACAAGAACCATTTAAAATTGTGAAGGGTGATAGAATCGCACAAGCTGTTATTGCACCCGTTTATGGCGAAGGTAAAATCAATCTATTGAAAACGGACACAATAAATGAAACATCTAGAGGTTCGGGTGGGTTTAATTCTAGCGGAATTAAATGATATTTATATTAAAATAAACCAAATTTAAAACTTAAAAAACTTGATAAAATCTAGAGGTAAAGCCGCTGTAATAGAAGTAAAAAAAACACCACACAAAGAAAGAATTCGTGAATTAATAAAAAAACCAAAAGAAAAATTTTTAACACAATCACAAGAAGAATATTGGAAAATATTAGGTGAGAACCAAATTACTTTATGTTTTGGTCCAGCTGGTGTCGGTAAGTCTTATATTGCAATGAAAAGAGCAATAGATTTACTTCACGATGATGATAATAAGTATGAAAAAATAATCATAGTTAGACCAGCTGTAGAGGCTGAAGAAAAATTAGGTTCTCTTCCGGGGGGGTTAGAAGAAAAATTAGACCCATACATCTATCCATCTTACTATCTTTTAAATAAGATAATTGGTAAAGAGGCTAGAGAAAGAATGAAAGATGAAGGTTATATTGAAGTTGCGGCATTAGCATATATGCGTGGATGGAATGTAGATAACACTATTTTGGTTTTTGAAGAAGCACAAAACGCAACTCCAGCTCAAATAAAATTATTACTAACTCGTATTGGTTTCAATTCTAAATTTTTCTTATCTGGAGATTTAGAGCAATCAGACAAATTTAAAGACAAAACAAAAAGCGGTCTTTATGATGCTAAAAAAAGATTAGAAGGCGTTCGAGGCGTTGGTATTTTTGAATTTGGTAATCAAGACATTGTTAGAAACCCAATTATTACTGAAATCTTAAAAAGATACGAGTAAACCTATTTACTTTATTTATTTTAAACCCTATCTTTTGATCATGAGAGTTTACATATCAATAGATGGGGTTTTACGTAATTTTATAAATCGTTATCACTATCACTACGAAAACGCATTTATAAATGTTGATGATGAAAATGGTGACACTTTTGAATATCGAGTAACAGAACCGATTACAAACCATAACATATCTGATCATTTTTTATTCCAATCAAAAGAACAAGAAGAGTATTTTCAATACATTGAATATCCAATGGAATTATATGGTCATGCACCAGTTAGTTACAATAATGTAAATAACGATTTAAATAAAATGATATATCACCATAAAGACCATGAATTTTATTTAGTTGGTTTAGACGAATTAGGTAAAGCAAGACCAGCAACATTATTCTTTTTGTCTAGAAATGGGTTTATGATAGATAATATTAAATTTATCAAAACAGATCAAATAGAAAGCGAATGGAATAATGTTGATTTATGGATAAGTGATTCTCAGAAGATATTAACACATAAACCAAATAATAAAGAATTTATCTTGTTTAGAACAAACTATAACGAGCACTTTACTTATGAAAAAATAATTCATAAATTAAGTGATATTAATATTGAAAATAATATTATAACAATAAACAATGAAAATCAAAAGTTATTAGATGCGTGATTTTATAGATAATGAATACTATGTAGATATTGATGGTATCATTGATAAGTGTAGGACCGGAGATACTATTAAAGATGAAGACGGAAAAGATGTAAATGAAATTAATATTTTTAAATATGAAATTATAAAAATGATGTTAGATCGAGTGCTAGATGAATTCGATGATGAAGGTGATGATGATGTTTTATCATCTTTAAAAGGTAAAAAAGGCTCAACTTCTTTTAACTTAGCCTTTAATACACTTTTTCAATACGGAATAATAAAAGAAGAAAATGATTAATATGGAAGATAAATTAAAAAACATAGAAAAACTAGAAGAGGCATTATTAAGAATCAATTCAAAAGAGAATATAATTTATTTTCTTTGCTATGACACACGTGGAACCGCAAGAGCGTCGGTGAAACACATTTATGATATGGTATTAACGTTAAATGAAAACGGTTATATCGCTAAAATATTAGTAGAAGATAAGTCATATAAGGGTGTAAAATCCTGGTTAGGTGAAAAATATGATACAATAGAAATTGTATCGATAAAAGATGACAAAATCGAAATGAAAATCGATGATATTTTAGTTGTTCCAGAACAATATGCAAATGTTTTAGAACAAGTAGCAAATATTCGATGCACGAAGGTAATGCTAATACAACAAAAAGAATATCTTTTTGATACACTACCTATTGGTAGTAAATTTTCAGATTATGGTTTTGATAAAATAATCACAACCACCAATGCTTCAAAAAAATATATTCAAGAATATTTTCCAGAATCATTAGTTTTTGTTATCCCACCAATTATTGAAGATTATTTTTCAAAAAATGATAAATCTTTAAAACCATTTATCGCTATAAGCTGCAGAGATAGAATTAAACATAGAAAATTCATATCTGAGTTTTATCTAAAATATCCACAACTAAGATGGATCACATTTAGAGATATGGTTCAAATGACAAACGAAGAGTTTGCACAAGGCTTGAAAGAATGTTTTGTTTCTTTTTGGGTTGATGATGATAGTACATTTGGTACATTTCCATTAGAATCTATGAAATGTGGTGTTCCAGTAATTGGTAAAATTCCTTTGATGGAACCTGACTGGTTGAATGAAAATGGGTTTTGGACATATGATGAAAGTAAGTTAGTCGAATTACTTGGAACTTACTGTATAGCTTGGTTAGAAGGTGTTGAATTAAATGATGAGGTTATTTCAAAAATGAAAGAAACTCTATTACCATATGATAAAGAAATAACAAAAAATAACATTACAAATATTTTTGAATCATTTAATTTAAAAAGAAAAGAAACAATAACTAAAGGTTTAGAAAAATTAAAATTAGAAGAAACAGTATGAAAAAAATAACAGTAATATTACCTGTTCATAAATTAGAAAATGAATACAATGACATGTTAATTAAGGCGGTAGAGTCTGTTAAAATGTTTTATAATGATGTTAAATTATTAATTGTTGCGCCAGAAAAACTAAAAAAAGATTTATCTAAAGTAGATTTTGGTCAAAAACTAGAGATTAGTTTAAATTTTCATAATTCCGAATCTGATTTTTGTTCACAAATAAATGAAGGGGCAAAAGCCTGTGATACTGAGTGGTTTTCAATTTTGGAAATCGATGATGAATATCAAAAACCATGGTTAAAAAGCATTAATGAATATATGATCGAAAATCCTGAAGCCGATGCTATTTTACCGATAATCAAAGATGTTAATCCAGAAGGTACATTTACAAATTATACAAATGAATCGGTTTGGGCATACGGTTTTTCAGAAAAACAAGGTGTTTTAGATAACGAAGTGTTAATGGAATATCAAAATTACCAAATAAGTGGTGGTTTGTATAAAACAAAAGTTTTTTTAGATAATGGTGGGTTAAAAAACAATATTAAACTAACATTTGGTTATGAATTTTTATTGAGATTAACACATAATGGGGCAAAAGTTATTGTTGTACCTAAAATAGGGTATAGACATGTTAACTTAAGAGAAGATTCACTTTTTTGGCTTTATAAAAATGATGAAGAACTTAAATTAAAAGATAAAGAACCAAAATTTTGGGTAGAGACCGCAAAAAAAGAATTCTTTTTTAATAATAAACGAGATGTAAAATATAATGATGTTTAATGCCTAGAAAACGAACCCAAAAAGTGTATTTTGGGGAAGATCAAGAAAAGGCGGTAGTTAGATACTTAGAAAGTTCAGACGAAGCAGAAAAAAACAAGATATTCAACGAATATTTACGAGAACCCCTGATTATCATGGTTGAAAGTATTATAAGAAGATACAAATTGTATAGGAAAGACTATGAATTTGAAGATCTTCATACCGACACCATGTCTTTTTTAATAACAAAAATTAACAAATTCGACCACACAAAAAATCACAAAGCTTATTCCTACTTTGGCACAATATGTAAAAATTACCTCATGGGTGCCATTCAAAAAGACACAAAAGAAACGAATAGAAGTGTGTCCTATGAGGATATTTCAGAGGATATTGAGAGTAGAGTAGATTATTCATATACAATTGATGCAACCTTTATTGATTACGGTGATGTTATTGTTCATTTGGTCAATAAACTAGAGAAATTTATAGAAGAAGAAGATTTAACTGAAAATGAGAAAAAACTAGGGTATGCACTATTAGAAATTTTTAGCAACTTTGAAAAGATATTCCAAATCGGGGATGGTAATAAATTCAATAAGAATTTGATTCTCTTGTCTTTAAGAGAAATGACCTCATTATCAACAAAAGAAATTAGAATTTCTCTTAAAAAGTTTAAAACTCTATACGACGGCGTTTTAGGTGGATTTTTAGATTAAAAATATTTATTAATATGAGAACATCTAATAGAAAAAATATAGCTCTAGATACCGACTCTGCATTAGCTTTAATGCAAGAGATCTACAACGATATTGTTGAACAGAAAAATACAGCAACATTAATTATGAAAAAAATGTTGTCATTTATGAAGGAATCTGAAGATATGTCCGTTATCGGGCCTGTTATCAAGGAACAACAAAAAATATTAAACGAGTGTACAGAAAAGAAAATTTCTTTAGTAAAAATTCAAAACACATTAATCCAAAAGGGCGGCGCTACCGGAAAATTTGAACCCGGTAAAATGACTTTAACTGATGAAGATAGAGATTTATTGGAAAAATTAATGAATAATGAGGATGATAAAGAACAACCAGACGGTAAAAAATATTCATTATAATGACAGATTTAAAAGCAAAACAAAGAGAAATTGGAAACAAATTTAAAGCTATACAACAAGCCAATGAATTAAAAACTGGCGTACTTAGTGCTTTAGATAGTGCAGATAGTGCTGTGGAGAATTTCCAAGATCAAATAGCATCAACATTAACTTCTTATTCATCTTCATTTAAAAAAAAACTTCCGAATACTGACAATATCTTTGATAAGATAACCAGAGATTTAAAGAATATATTACCAGAAAAAAAAGAAAATGGTGAATCTTTTATAAGAAAAATCACTAGGGAATCAATAAATGAAACGTCTGATTCAGTAAAACCAATTTTTTTAGATAATTTAAGAAAATTATTTGCTGCCAGTGACAGTGAGTTAAATTGTGGTTTGGTAACCTCAATTACGGAAGACCAATTAACAATTTCACCAAAAGAGTTTGATTATTTACATATTTTACAAACAGATCCTCAATCAGGATTAGGTAAAATCATATATGAAGGACAAGTTAATAGGGATAAAATAAAAATGAACAAAGTTTTTTTTGAATACTTTGATTCAAGTCCTTACTCTTTTAACACCGCAGATGGAAATACTCTTTTTAGTATGCAATGGGATAGTGCAAACCAGGTATATAATCTAAGTGGATTAACAAATAATGGTTTAACTATCGATAAATTTATAACTTCTTATTTTGAAACAATAGAATTTCCTAAAATATCTGATATTTTAAAAAATACATTATCATTAGTTGTTCCAGTTGGAGGTATTAATTCTTCTAATTCAAATTATGATATTAATTTAAATAAATTAACAAGAGTTATAAATAAATTATGTGCAGCATGCGCGGCTCCGTCAAATGATTCGCTAACACAAAATCCAATAGATCAATTTAATGAGAATGATATTGAAGCTGAATTTATTTTTGATTTTGATGATGTAGAAGGTATTGATTTAGATGATGAAAATTTAAGATATGATAAAGTTCTTAGATTTGTTGATTGTAACAATTATAATTTACCTGTAAATCAAGACATTATAGAAGAATTTGGTTTCTTTGCTAGTACAAAAAACGATATAACTAAAGAATTTAATGACGCGTTGGCTAAAATAGCTAAAGACGCATACAACAATTCTTCAGATTCAACAATTTCAATTCCAATACCACAATTTCTAGCAAATTTAGATTCACAAACTATAAAAAATTTACCAAAAGCATTATTATCATCAATATTTTCACCTAAAATGTTTTTTCCAATAGCTGTTATCTGGAAAATGTTTAAAGCGGCTACAGTTAATACAGTGACATTAATTACAACTTTAATAAGAAATTTAGTTAAGTTTCTTTATGGGCTATTAAAAGATATTTTTAATAAATTTTTGACTGTTTTTTGGCTAAAAGTTAGACCGCATATTGCAAAAATATTAAAAAGCTTAGCTACTAAAATATTAAGAAAATCTAAAAAGAGATATCTACTAATTGTAAAGGCTTTAATTGATATATTAACAGCATTAATACCTTTTGTTGGTATAAAATCATGTGAAGATTTTTATAACGCAATTTTAGCCTTATTGAATTCACTAAAAGTAGGGGTATCACAAAAAATACCAGGACTACTTTTACAATTATCAAAAAAACTTCCTGGATATAGTGAAGATAGGGCGATTATGAATATTACTGAATATCTAGAGGCAAATGGAATTCAGACTGGAGATATATTCGGTCAAGAAAATAATATGGTAAAATTTGTTGCGTCAATAATAAAAGGTCATCAAGATGAAATGGACCAAAATTCGTTTGTACAGGTTAGTTTAGACGCAGGAAGTATTCCTGTCGCACCTCTTGGTGGAGCAGCAACAATCATTCCGGGATTATTAAAAGCACACGGAAAATTAACATAATGGACAAAAATAAAATTATCGATATCGCTAATAATTGCGAAAATACTCCCAATAAAGATCTTGTTGAAGGTAGGGATTTTTTAATTGAGGAATTTGAAAAAACTAAAGTATTAATTATTGATTTAACAAGACACCTTGAATCAATCGAACTTTTATATGATAAAATAAATAACGAATTAGAAAAGCGTGTAAAATGAAAATAATAGAAATTGGTAAATGTCTTGATAACAAAGATCCTAGAGGCTTCGGAAGAATTAGGGCAACCAATATTGATGAGCTAGATACCGAAAGAGCGAACTCCATCCCTAATTGGCAACAATGGTCAAAAGATGATCCGTTTGTGTATTCACCATTTCTACCAAATCATATTAATATTGTACCTAAAAAAGATCAAGCGGTTAAAATTATTAGATACGATAGTGATAAAGTAGGTCAAAACCAAGAATATGTTTCCGGGCCATTTACAACACCACACGACTTTGGTGGACAAATCCATGATCAGCAAATAACTGAAACAACATATGGTCAGAGAAGTAAAAAAACAGATCCAATAAAGTCTTTTGAAAAAAACATAAAAACATTTAGCGATGGATTTTTAAGGGCAGAGTCTGTTGCCTCAATACCAAAAATAGAAGATATTGCAATAAGTGGAAATTATGGGTCCGATGTTATTTTAACGGAACATGGTATCGTACTACGCGCAGGTAAACTGGTAGACAAAAACACAGCAAACCAAGAAGAAAAAGATGATTTAGCATTGTTTCCAAAATTTTCACCAAAACAATCAAAAATTTCATTAAAAAAATTCCCAGAGACTGTTGAAGTAGCATACACCGGATTTACAGATGCTGTTGTAAGTAGAACAGATATAAAGCATCTTGTTGAATATGAATTAGATGATATATCTAGCCCAACAGAAGTTAGGATTTATCTTTATTCAATAAAACAATCTTTTGGGGAAAAATATAAAACAGACATATTTGGGCTTAATACTGCTTTAGATAGTAACACATCTAGTTTAATTTATGAATATACAATACCATTAGTTTCTAGTGATAAAATACAGGAATCATATATTTTAATAAGAGATTTTATTGCAAAATTAGATATTGAAAAATTAAATGTTATTGATGCTTCGTTAGAAGATCAGTACGCGCACCCATTTTACTTTAGACCAAAAGCTTCCTTTAAAGAACAGCCAAATACTGCTAGTTTTTTAGAAAAAATCGTATACGGGCCAAAAAATCGTAAAAGAATTACAAATGGTCTTATTTTCAGTAGAACATCAATCGATGTTCCGGTTATTCCAAATGTAATAAGAATACCATATTTAAAGAAAATTAGTGATGTTGATCAAACTTTCGCAACAATTACTGCAGATAATATATTTTATTTATCTCAAACAAATCCAGGTGTTGGCGGCAAACAAATAGATTTTTCATCATTATCTCAATATGAGTACACTCAGGAAGATTATTTACAAAAAATTTTACCAAATACGTTTGCAACTGTGCGAGGGGAAAAATTAATCGAAATTTTAGAATTAATGACCCTAATCCTTTTAAACCATAAACACGGAATCCTAACTCCACCCAAATACTTCGAAGAAGCTATTTCCAGCCTAAGAAAACTAATAGACAACGCAAAACAAGATATGTTAAATAATTCGATAAGAATAAATTAATTTGATATTTATTAAATAAAAAGATGTCATATTTTCGTTCTTATTTTGAAAAAAACAACACTATCTTAAAGGATTCTCAGGTTAATACAGCCAAAAATCCTAATACCGAACTTATATATGGTTCTACCTTCTCAAAATTTCTTTTTAAGGTGGATTTTACCGATTTAATTGCAAAAATAGATGATGGTGAATATGTTTTAGATAGTAATACCAAACACTACCTAAAAATGACCAACACCATATTTGGCGATGAAACATTACTTAGACAAAAGAATGGTAGGGGTAGAGATAGAACATCGTCCTTTGATTTAATTGTTTTTAAAATTACGGAATTTTGGGACGAGGGCGTTGGCTTTGATTATGAAGATTCCGTTTATGATTTTACAGACGGTAACAACACTTTTGACGAAAGACCATCAAACTGGTTCAATAGAACAACCTTAAATGAATGGGCAACCCAAGGTGTTTATAGTGATTCCCCACAAATAATAGCCACAATTCATTTTGATAATGGTAACGAAGATTTAGTTGCAGACGTGACAAATTATGTCAATGGAATAATATCCGGAGACACAAATCATGGGCTTGGTTTAGCATTTGCTGTTTTATATCAAGATATTGAAAGCGAAGTTGATCAATCGGTAGCTTTTTTTACAAAATATACACAAACGTTTTTTGAGCCATTTGTTGAATCTGTTTTTGCGGACCGAATAGATGATAATAGACAAAATTTTGTGGAGAAAATGGACCAAAATTTATATCTATATGTCACAAAAGGAACAAATTTTTATGATTTGGATTCCGCGCCCACAGTAGACATTAAAGATGCCTCTGGAACGGTCATAACTGGTTTAGGTGACATTCAATCCGTTAAAGTTAGAAAAGGTATATACAAGATAACTTTTGGCTTAGATGGGGTTTTATGCGACGGTAAGAGATTCTATTATGATTTTTGGAAAGGTCTATCCCTAGACGGAGTATCGATCAGCAGTGTTAGTCAAAAGTTTGTACCAAAACCTTATTCAGCAAAGTTTACTGTTGGGGAAAATCAAAAAGAATTAGAAAGATATTCTGTTCAATTTTTTGGTGTTAAACTAAACGAAAAAATTAAAAGAGGTGAACTCAGAAAAATTACTATTAATTTCAGATCAATTGATGTTCCAAAATCACAATTATTTGAAGAGGTTTATTATAGAATATATGTTAAAGAAGGTAAAACTAACGTAAATGTGTTTGACTGGACTCAATTAGATGTTACTAATGAAAACTCATTCATGCTTGATACTTCTATTTTAATTCCTAGAGAATATTTTCTAGAAATAAAAGGTAAGACACATAGTGAATTTATTTACTATAATAATGAAATAAAATTTGAGATTGTCTCAGAAAAATAAAATATTTATATATTATGAAACTAGAAAACGTGATAAAAAAACACCTCAAAACTTTGACTGAAAATAAACAAGAAGATTATATTCACGAAAAGGGAACATATATGGTTTTACAAAACCTTGTTCTTATGAAAGAAAATATTGAAAAAATATTGAGTATGAAAAATCACCCAGATTTTCCTAAGTGTGTAACTGGGGAACATGCTTGGGCTGGTGATCATATCGCCACATCAAAAGATGATATTGAGGAAGTTACTGGATTCGTAAGTTCTCGTTGTGGTAGTGATGAACAACTTAACGAAATGGAAGAAATTGATGAAAGTAAAAACTGTCCAACTGACCCAGCAAAATGGGCGGCATCAAAAGCAGCGGCAAAGTCAAAATTTAAAGTTTATCCGTCAGCTTATGCAAATGGATGGGCTGCAAAGAATTACAAAGAAAAAGGTGGTGGTTGGAAAAAATGTGAAAAATAAAATTATGAAAATACTTGTAAACGAAGAGGATTTAAAATACATTGAAGAGTCAATCATGACTGGTGAAGTCTTGAAAGAAGATCTTAGAAGATGGTTTAAAGAAAAATGGGTTGACGTATCTAGAAAGGTTGGTGGAAAACATCCACCATGTGGAAGAAAAGATGCAAACGGAAAAACGTACCCAAAATGTAGACCATCTAAAAAAGTTTCAAAGGAAACACCAAAAACATCAGGTTCATATAGTAAAAAAGAAAAGAAAGCAATGACAGCACAAAAAAGACGTGCTGAAAAAAAAGATCCTAAAGTTGGCAAAGGTAATAAACCAACATTTGCTAGATTTGATGAAAACGTTAATAGAGACCAAATAGTAAACCTTATTTTAAATTCGATAAATGAGGTTAAAATCGATAATAGAGGTCCCAGAATCGTCCTTAATGAGTCTAAATCGATAATTTCAGAATCATTAATGTATCATATAAATAACAATTTATCTCTAACAGAAAATGTTTACAGAATTTATTCTGATGAATTTTTTAAATTGTATGTAGAGGCTAAAGATTTCATGAATAAAGGTTCAGTAGAATTTTTTGGCGATGATCTAGATTTATTACAAACAAATATTGGTGAAGTTGGTATATTTGAAGGGTCTGAAGTTTACTTAGATATTCCATTTATTGATGGAGAAGAAGAATATCTGGTAGAAGCTAAACACAGAGGTCGAAACGTAAAATTAAATAAACCATTTAGAACCCCTGGTGGGCCTAAAAAATTCGCGGTCTATGTAAAAACTCCAGGCGGAAATATAAAAAAAGTTACCTTTGGTGACCCAAATCTTCGAGTTAGAAGCTCAAATAAAAAAGCTGCAAAATCCTTTAGAGCTAGACATAAATGTGCTCAAAAGAAAGATAGAACAACAGCTGGTTATTGGAGTTGTAACATCTCAAGATATCGTAAAGCATTAGGTATCAAATCATCAAATCCTTGGTAATATGATTAAATTTAGTGAAATATTTGAATCCTATTACGATGATGATGAAGGTGAATACGGATTTAAAGAAAGTAGTTTTGATGATTTAAAAATCCATTTTGAATTATTATGTTCAAAACATGAATATTCTTTGGTTAAAGATAAAAAAACAGGAATAAATTATATCACATATACCGACAATATCAACGATTCATATCAACAGGGCTATTCGTATAAAAGTGTTGATTATGATGAAGATGGGGGTTATACATATTATGAGTTTAATGATGATACGGCAGAACTTACAGAAGACGGTATAGCATTATTTACTCAGGAAGAAGTTAAGAATGACAGAGTAACCGAAGATGTTGAACAATTTGCAAATGGTGGTGTTGATGAAGAGGTCTTGAGAATAACTAAAGAAAATCAAGGTTTAATCAATACTCATTTTTTAGATTTAATTAAAGAGTTTTTTAGTGAAAAGTATAGAAAATAAATTACCGTTTATTGAAGAAAAGATTGGCTCTTTTTACGAAAGAACATTTTCTAATGAGGTTAATGAGTCGGAATTAAAATGGCATTTTGACCTAGAGGACAGAATTGTTATTTGCGAACACGAAACGGATTGGATGCTTCAAATGGACAATCAATTACCATTTAAAATTCAAAAAAATAAACAATATTTTATTTCTGAAGGGGAATATCATCGAATAATAAAAGGTAATGGAAATCTTACTGTAAAAGTATTTAAATTAACTTCATCTTAGACCAATACCACACCCTATTATCCGAATATCTACTGAGGCTTTTTGCCTCTTTTTTTTCCATTAATTTACTAATTTGTGATATATCCGCTTGGTTTCTAATATCTATACCAACATTAAACCCACCATCGGATTTTTCGTGAATAGTTTCCTTCATTGGTTCCACATACTTACCTTCATCATCTAGTTTAAGCATTTTTACCATCTCATCCTTTTTCATTTTACATTCAATCCCACGTTGGTATACCATTTTTTCAAGGACGTCTGTTCGGAGCTTGCTGTAATCTGTTTCACCCATAAATGCAAAAATAAAGAAAATTTTAGAATATTCCAAAAATAAAAAACCCCCGATTTCTCGAGGGTTTTTATATTAACCTAACTTAAGATTATCTTAAAGTGTTAAGATCGAAAGTTTGTAAACCACTTACGTTGATGATACCGAAGTAACGGTTGTTAACCATTTTCTTTGCATATCTTGTCATGATACCTTTGATTGGTGTCATGTTAAATGGATTGTACATTGTTGGAGTTAATTGTAAAGGTACATATGGTGCGTAGATGTAACCAGCATCCAATAATGATTTACCTTTGTGACCCACAAGGATCTTACCAGCTGGTAAGTATGGATCACGATATACTTGATAACGTCCAGCCAAAGTACCGATCTTTTCGATACCCATGTTGTACTGATCTTGCTCTGGGCTAGCATTTGATACGTGGAAATACTCTAAATCATCGAATACTGCAGAAACTTCTGAAGATACAACGATCCAGTTAGCACCACCTCTCAAAGTTGACTTATGGATTTGAGCAGAAACCTGATTGATCTTAGTGATCAATGTTTGGTTCCAGTCTTTTTGAGTGTAACCTACAAATGGAGTGTTTCCAGTTGCACCGTATTTCCACTCATTGTAATCCCACTTAGCTGACCAAGCAGCACCTTTTCTAAGGTCACGTAAAATTTCACGGTCAACCTCAGCAGCAATTTGCTCAGATAATAAAGCTGTTAATTCAGCTTCAGCATCGATGTTATGGAACGCAGATACGTCCTGAGCAAGTTCTGGAGACCAGCTAGCTCTTAATTTTCTTTCAGTAACAGATACTGTAACTGAAGCAAGATCAAATGATACTTCACCGATATTGTCTTCAAATTCCAAAGTCTCATATGTTCTGTAAGTTACTTTGAAGTTAGCCAAAGCTAAATCGTTAGAGCTGAAATCAGCTGCAGCGAAACCAGTAGTGCTGCTATAGCTTTCCAAATCTACATTCAAATAGATCTTACCTTCTTCGTCGCAGATGTCGTGGAATCTAGAAAGACCAGAACCACCTTTCACACCATACTCAACGATACCTTTACCATATTTTTGAGTTACAACGTTGAAGTTTTTAACACCATTGTTTGCAGTTGTGTTACCAGTAACTTCAACTTGAAGAGATGCTAAAAATTCTTCAGTATCCATAAGGTTACCATTAGCACCAACCATTTTACCTTGACCGTCTTTTGTGAAACCAGAAAGAACAATAATCAAGTTAGATACACTAGATCCACTTTCATTAGCAGTAGTTGTGCTAGCAGTACCGTTTGAGAATGTTACGAAAGCGTGAGGATTGGCTTCAACTGTTGTGAAAGCACCCTTTGAATAATCGAACAAACCTTGATCGTTTGCGTCTGAAGACTCATAAAAACGATCGTAAAGGCTCTTCGCGTTGTCACCATAACCAGCAGTAGCTGCGTCAGAGTTACCTGGCATACCGAATGGCTGATAGTGTGCACCACTGTTTCTATCTTGAATTTTAGGTACGAAGTAGAACAATTTACCAATTGGTAAGTTCATTGCTTGTACTGATACGATGTCGTTTGCTAACAACTTAGAGAAAACACGACGGATAATTGGGAATACCACTGTCTCGAAAGAACCAGAAGCATCAGAAACTGCTGCTTCGTTGATTAAATAAGACGCTTGGTTTTCATACAATTGCGCGATGTTATCTTTTTGGTGACCGTCTAATCCGTCAAGGAATCCTAGGTCATCCCATTTTTTGATGGTATCTTCTTTGATAACACGAAGGTGCTTAAGACCGATGTTACCAACCATACCTGATTCTAATAATGCTCCCATTTTTAAAATATTTGTTTTTTTTTAATTCTTATTATTTTATTTTACTCATTAAATCTCTCATTCTTCTGAACTGAGGTGCTTCATAGGCTTTTGACTCAGCTAACATCTCTTGTGAAGATGATGTAGAAGGGGTTGATGTGATTTTATCAACAACAGCTTCGTTTACTGGTTTTTTAGTATCCAATTCTGCTTTGATTGAGTTAAAAAGATTTTTAGACTCACTTATAGTAGAAACGGAATCAAATCTTTTTAAAATTTCCATTTTCTCCTGTTTTGTTGTTGTATGTTCTGTAAACAATCTTGTTGCGTGAGCAAGGTTTGCATTGAATACAGCTACTTCATTCAATTTTTCTTTAAACAATACTAAAGCTTTTTTATACTCTTCGTTTTGTTTTTTAAGAGTTTGAACTTCCTCATTGATTTTTTCTGGACGTCCAGCTGCGAAAATTTTCTTAGGTAATCCACCTTTTTGGCCAAAAGCCTTTGAGTGAGCAGCTTCACCGACTTCTTCTTCGTGAGCTTCTTCCTCAGACTCTTCTTCAGACATTTCTTCTTCAGGCATGTCATCATCGTCGCCTAATTCGATTTCATAAACAGTCTCATCTTCTTCAGCCATTTCTTCTTCGTTCCATTCTTCATCAACTGATTCTTCTTCAGACTCATCTAACTTAATGATGTACTCATCATCACCATCTTGTAATTCGATATTTTCGCCGTCTTTTTTAACAATAATTCCGTCTTCATCTGACATTGCTTTGAAAACCTTTAATACTTCTTCATCAGAAGCTCCGGTTAAATCTAACATGTCATCAGAATCGTCATCACTTGGCATATCGTTTACTGATGGCATATCACCCATTTCTGGAGATTCGTCATCGATACCTTTTGATGGTTCATCATTTATCGAGGGCATTTCTTCATCATCAGCTTTTTCAGCATCATCTTCCTCTTCTTCATCGGAAGCTGGCTGTTCTGACATGTCTTTTGATTCCTCTTCTTCAGGATTCATAGCTTCTTCATCAGCAGCTACTTCTTCCTCTTCTTCCACTTCCTCTGATTCTTTAAGCAATTCGTTTAGTTCTTTTTTCATTACTGAAGAAAGTATACCCTTTGCATTTTGCTTTACTGCTTCTTCAAGTGTATTAACTTGAAGTAACGCTTGTTCTAAAATGGATTTTTCAGTCATTTTTTTTTATTTAATTTCTTATATAAATATGTGTATTATTAAAAAAATCTCATCTCCACATATAGAAATGAGACATTTTTTTGTTTTTTTATTTTATTTTGTTAAAAAACTATCCAGTTTACCCATTAATTTTTTCATTCTATCGTCCACAATCGGCTTCTGTTCTACTGTTTCATTGAATTTATCCTTATCAGCAACATCCTGGAAAACATACGCACCGGGTGTAGATGGTGACGATACTAAATCAAAACAAACTAACTCAAAATCATCTTGAACAATATTTTGACCTTTAACCTCTTTCAACGACCCAACACCCCTTGAAGAAATTCCTAATGTGACACCATTTATAAGTAACATAGCAGCTTGGTCACCCTTACAGCTAACAATACCCATTTTTTTAAATCCTGGAGATAACAATAGTTTTATTTTACCCATGAGTGTTTTACCATCCCACCACGTTTCTAAAATTGTGTGAGAAACTCTATCTAAATCGATAAGAGATGATGAAGGGTGATTTAATTCATTTAGAGCCGAGCCCTTTTTAATAATTTCTTGATATTTGGTATTTTCCCTTTTTAATAACATTTCGGGATAAATTCTACCATTCTTATTTGGGGTATCGAATTTTTGCAAAACGGCATACATAATAAAGTCCTGATCGGTATCTTTATTCTGCATTTCCGTAATAATATTTTGATTTTGTAGATCACTAGGTGAAATATGCCCAGCGTCATATTCAATTAAAATTCCCCTACCAATTTCATTCGGTCCTAATACTTTCATTTAGATATATTAATATATTGTATAAATACATCTAAAAATTAAATCAGTCCTTAGTTTTGTTGAAATTAAATAAAGCTTTATTTGATAAGCAATCGTCTACAACTACTTCAGAAAGAAATTTAATCAAATTTTTCACATTAACAGACTTAACGTCAAAGTGATTTTCGACAAATAACGTAATTTCTAAGTTCATAAAAGACCTCTTATCTAATTTAATTCCTTTTGTTTTGATGTCTAAATCAACAATAGATTCTTTTTTGAATAGATCTTTTAAATCAAACTCTCTAATTAACGCTTTTATTTCTCTTCTAGATTGGGAAATGATTTTATCAAAATTATCATCGCCATCTTTTGGCTTAACCCATGAATTTAATTTAATATAAATTGTTTTTAAATTTTTATGGTCTACAGTACCATATCCAATTTTAATTTCCTTGTATTCACCTAAAGGAATAAATTTTCCGATTTTCATTAATTTTTACATAATTTTACATATATTATGGTGTATATATAATATACGGAATTTTATCCTAATTAAAAAATAAAATAAATAAATTTTAAATAATATGTTAATAGTTGACGTTAAAAAAGGTATTGAAATTGCACTGAAGCAATACAAAAACAAAGTACATAAGGTGAAACAGGTTCAACAGCTTAGAGAAAGACAAGAGTTTGTTAAACCGTCAGTAAAGAAAAGAAATAGTGTTCTTAAAGCTATTTTTGTTCAAAAAACAAAAGATGGTCCTAGAAATTAGTCAAGACCATCTTTTAATTGTTTTAATCTAAAATAATTATACTTCGAAATTTCCATTTGTCCCACTTCCGAAACAACTGAATTTAATTTATTTGTTAAATCACTGTCCTTAGACTCATTTAACATGCTAGTTACTTTGGATAAAATATCTTCTTTTAGTGTTGGTATGTTTTTTTCTAAATCTTCGGTAGATAATGCTAAAATATTTTTTAATTCTTCTTTTTGATTCTCGTTTAATTTTTCTAAATACAAAGTATTAAAATTATTTGCTAAAACTGAATATAGTAAGTTTTCGTTGATTGTGAATGAATTTACTTCATTAGTGGTATTATTTTTCTTTTTTGTTAAATGTTCTACTAGTTTTTTCTTCGCAATTATTTTTTTATCTAAGTTATTAAAATTATCCTCTTCTAAAAGTTGATCTAAACATGAATATACCTCATTTACTTCACCAGTTACGTCACCTAACTGATTATCTAGTTCCTCACAAAACTTTGATATTTTTTTTGATTGAGTCTTTAGCAAACTATTTAATTCCTCAACATATAATTTAGCAGTATCTGAATTATCAAAAAATTTATTTTCAATTTCTTCATAAAACAAATACATTTCTTTGAAATCTTTATTTGTAACAATTTTAGATAAAATTTGTTTCATCTCAAATTTCTCACCAGATCCAAAAGATTCTGTTAGTTTTTTTAGAATTTTTGCTTTAATAACACCTATCTTATTCATTTTTAATCGTTTAAAATATCTTTTAATTTATTTTCTATTTCATAAATATTCTTCTGTGCCTTTTCTAAATTAAAAAGATCACTAATATCGTCAACATCACCAAGTACAGCTTTTATTTTACTATACTTTCTTTCACTTAAAGGTTCTGAAGCTTGATCTCCGGCCGCTGGAGATGGTGGTGGCCCACCCATAGGCGATTCGCCCCCAGGCATTTCCGCACCCTCAGCACCCTGTGCTTCTAATTTTTGTCTTTCTTCTTCAGATATACCATACTTACTATCAACCTCGTCAAACACGCCAGATCGTTTAATAACTAATTGCGTATTAGTTAATTCAAATCCCATAGCTCTTTCAAGACGCTGTTGTTGTAAATCCAAGATAACATCGTTATCACTCATACCTAAAATATTTTTCTTCGCCCAAGTGTGTGATACTGGGAGAATACCAACTTGAGATTGATCCGAAGTGGCGTCTTTATACAATGTGATTTTTTCTTTCCATTGCTCAATTTTAAGTAAATCGGATTGTGCAGACGGATTTGTTAAACCTAATGTAAAGTTTTCCAATTCATCTTCTAAACCTAAAAGGTATAAATGAATTAATGCTATTTTATTTAATTCTTGTACCAATGATTTTTGAATTCTATTGATGGTTCTAGCAAAACGAATATCCATCAATGCAAGATTCTTACCATCACCAACAACTTCTTCAAATCCTAAATAAGCTTTAGGTATACGAAGTGCCGCCAATAATTTTTTCTGAATATATTCAATATCAGCAATTTCACCTAAGTTTTGTGCACCAGCTAAAGTTTCAATTGGACTAGGTGCTGCTGGATCACGAACAGGAATAAAAAAGTCTTGGTCAACCGCCATTTGATTGTATCTCATGTCTACATTACCGTTTCTCTGATCAACAACAGTATCTCTTTTAAATTTACTTGCCACACGTTGTACATATGGTTCAATATCCTTATCATCCATGTTACCCACAAAAACTTTAAAGACACGTCTTTCAGGTGCCCTTGATGTTCTATAAATTAACATAGCATCTTCAGCAAGAAGTAATTGTTTCCAGATTCTTCTAATTTTATCCAACATAGAAGTACCATATGGTAGTTTTCTGTCATCACCTAATAATCTAAAGTGAGCCACTTCCCATGATTGGAATTCCATGTCTTTATTTTTCCAACTAAATCTTAATTCTCTTACTGGGGCTTTTATATCACCCTGATTTGGTGTTCTGGATTGAGCACCTTCCCATCTTTCTATTTCAATATTAGGTAGTTGTTGACAACCAATAATACCCTTTTCTGGGTCACTTTTCAAATAAACAAAATTATCACCGTACTTACATAGGTTTCTAGCCCACATTTGTAAGTTTGTATTAACATCTAACTTATTCTCAAACAAATCTGTTAAAATATTTTTAACTCTTTTTGATTCTGAATAAACTGTTAGAATATCCCCCTTTTCAGAAACTGTTGTAGATTCCTCAGAATATATGTCTAACGCTGCAGATATTTCTGGAGTAAACTCCATTGATTCATAATCATAATATGCTGCAAGTCTATTTGGTTCGTAATATACAGATTGATTATATAATGAATTATCCAATTTCGCCCATTTATCATGAAGAAATTGTGATTGTTGAGCCTGTAACTTCGCTTTTTCAAATTCAACAGGATCATCAGTTTTTAGTAATTCTTCTCTAGAAAAATTAAACGATGGTTGATTAATCGCTTTAGCATTATCAAAACCAAAAATTTTTGTTAACCTTTGAAAAATTGTTAAATCGTTATTTGCCATATAATATAAATACTATTCTAATTAATCTAATTAAAAAATATCAGATTATAAACCCTTTTTATTTGTACCAAATAACCATGAATATTGTTGATATTGATTTTTACCTGGGTTTGTTGTTGATGTGCCATTTGGCGACCCGTCTATAGACATTGCGCCAATTTGGTCTAATGTTCCACCATATGAGTAATGTGTAGTATCTGGTTCGTATGTTCTTTCTGACATGACCCAAGATTCTAACATCGCTTTATTTTGTTGTTCATTTCTTTTTAACTGTGTAAAAGATATGTCACCAGCGTACATCGCAATAGCAATACTCATAATGGCATCATCATGAGCCCCCTTCATATGATTTGGTTTCCCGTTTATATAAACAAAAGTGTTTAGTTCATTTAAAAGTCTATTTGATCTTACAATAAACCCATGTCTAAGCTGCTCTTCAAAACAAGCCACTATTTGTGTTCTCTTGTTATTAAAATTTATACCCGGTATTTTTTCTAATGCTTTTTGATTAAACTCCCACACATTTTTGGTGTTAAATCCGTCAATAAATAAATCTTTATAATTCATTTCCTGCAACTTTCTCGATGTCGCAACACCCATTCCACCAGTAATATCAATCACAATAAATGCGTTATATAATACACCCCATTTATATGCAACAGAAGCTAAATCATCCGGTGGCATCTTGCCAAGATATTCCAACACTTGCTCTCTTTCATCAAAATCAATAATATTAATTGCGGAAAAATCATCACTATCACCTCTACTAACATCGACCCCCATAATATATCTGTGTCCTTCTATTGGCTCTTTCCATTGCCAAAGTGTACCCTGCATATATTTTTCATTAGGAGTTTTAATCATTGTTTTAGCAATTCTCTCCATTGCTTCTGCAGGTATAACACTATCCCCTGATCCCAAAAAGTCACACTCCAATTCTTGCGCAATCTTTCTTTTATCATATTTGAATTTTTTTGACATTGATTCAAACCAACTTGAATATGGTTGATACCCATCATTCATTAATTCTTCGTAATTCTCAATATCAAAATCCCTCAATACGACCTCATTGTCATCGTACTGTTCTCTATTAAGCATATAATGAACAATATCAGGAACTTTAATCCAAACCAAATCTTTTGTGTATCTTGGATCTTTAAACCACCTTAAATCGGTTATATGGAAATCATTAATACCTTTAATTGCTTGCTCATAAACACCATAGTAAATTGGATCATAACCATTTGGTGTTGAAATTAATATAATCTTACCACCGGTAGATAATGACGCCATAGAAGCCGCCCAAAAGTCTTCCCCAGCCTCAATATAAGCAGCTTCGTCGAATACAAGTATAGTTGGGGTATAACCACGTAACGCATCCGCAGAAGTTGCTACGGCTTTAACTTCACAACCATTATTCAAACGATATCTACTTTCAGAGTTTTTATCAGCAGAAAAACCAACATTAATCCAATCTGGCCATTGATCTAAAAAGTTTCTAACTTTATTAGCCATTTCAATTGCGGTATCTCTTTTGTTTGCAATGATCAAAACTCTCTCAGGATTTTCTGGTTTTGCTAGTTGTAATCTTTTTGAAATCCACGCAGCTGTTACTGTTGTAACACCCGCTTGTCTGTATTTTCTGGTTATGTTTTCATTGTATTGTTCATAATCCTTGAGTAATTGGATTTGATCTGGAAACAATTCTAATGGAACATATTTCTTTTGAGTATTATCATATGTTTGAAGATATGTCTTCAAAGCATATGGAGTATCTTTAATAATACGAGCATACTCTTTTAATTGTTCAATTTTGTTGTTCATATATATAAATACAAAAAGTGGTCAAATTTGACCACTTTAAGTTATCTCTTGTTTTAATTTTTATTTAAATGCGTCACTTATGTCAATATCATCCGGATTAATATCATCCTCTTCATCGTCATTGTATTCATCATATTCACGTTTTAATGTCATAGCTTCTCTCATAACCTCAACAAATTTTGCTTGCGCCAATCTATTTTTTGATTCGTCTGCGCTTACAACATTAGATATTATTTTTAAAAATTCTTTTGCGGGTATTTCATATAAAACCTGCTCAAACCAACTAATCAATCCTTTGTTTTCGTCTAAAAACATTTCATCCGGTAATAACATTCGTAATTTTTCATACAATTCTGGACCCATTCTTAATTGAATTGGTTCATTACTTAACACATCGGTTTGGCCCATTACCTTTTGAGCCATCGTTACGTCTTTTGGTAAACCATGTCTAGCAGTCGCTTCTTTTATACCTTTAATTAATTCATGGCACAAAACAGGGAACATAGTTGCTTTAGCAACAATTTTTGTATCCACTGGATGTTCGTCTTCACCACCTTCATCGCCACCACCATCTGCCTGATCCAAGTAGTTTTGGCCAATAACACCACTACCGGTTTGGCTCATTCTATCTATCATTTCATCCATAGTGAAATACATGAAATCTGTTATAGACATAACTCTTCTATAAAGTGGATGTAAAGCCGGATCAATTTCATCTAATCTAGCTTTTACTTCTGGCTTTTCGTATATGTGATGTGCTTTTTTTGCTGCACCCTGAACAATTGCATTAATTATATTTCTTTTATGTTTTTCTAATTCAAGCTGTTCTTGTGGTGTTAAATCCTCAATATCAAATGATGGTATTTCTACACCTGTTTGGGAAGTTTCTTGCTCTTCATCATCACTTTCCTCTTCTGGAGAAAATCTAAATTTAGATGTATTAATATCGTTAGCATTTAAACTAAGTTCAAATTGATACCAATTAGGGTTAATCTCAGTTTCTTCAATACAAGCTTCAAGAGCCAATGCTTTTAAAGCTGGAATATGTCTATTCTCAATTTGTACAATTCGTGAAAAACCATTCATCATTTCTCCAAACAACATTTGTTGTACTTGTCCAGAGCTTAAATCTTGAATATTTGTAACTCTTCTTAAATGATCAACAATTTTTTTAAATCTCTCTCCAATTAAACGTTCTACATCTTGAGGGCCTCTACCCATAGCTGGGTTTGAACCATATAAACTATCTGGGCTACCAGCTGTTCTTTCTAAGTTGCGACCCATCCTTTCTGGATAATCACCATAATCGATAGCCTCTTTAATCTTTTTACTTTTCATTAGTTTTCTCTAAAAATTTTATCAATCATACCAATTATTTTAGATTTAGCTTCATCGCCGCTTATCTCTTTTGCGCCTGCTTTTGGTACTGGATCTGGTAATGGTTTTTTATTTGGATCTTGAGGTCTTTGACCAGGATGTCTTGGTCTTTCTCTTTTTGGTGTATCTGTGTCTGGTTTAGATGGCGCCGGCTTAACATCTGGTTTAACAGCTGGTTCACCCATTTCAAATTCACTTATCTGTGAAGCACCAATTTTTTCTTTAACCAATTCAGAAATTTCACCTTTTGTTGTTAAACTATGATATTTTTTATCAACAACACTTTCAACAAATTCATTTAATTTTTTAAGATCTAAACGTTTTATTTTGTTTTTACTAGCAATTTCTTTTACGTCCTTTTTGGTCATTTTCTTAACCTTTGGTTCCATAGTCTCTTCCTCAGGCACTACAGTAACATCCTTATCCTTTAATTTATCCGCTAGAGCCGGATCAGCTTTTAAATCATCAGCTTTAACTTTCAATCCCTCACCCAATATTTTATCCGAAAACTTCTTTAATTGATTATCGTTGAATCTAATTAAAGTTTTTTCTGAAAAACCTTCTTTAACAAGTTTTGTAATTATCTCGTTTCTATTCATTTTAATTTAAATTTTATTTCTTCATTAATTAGTCTGAGACCCTTTGTTGCTAATTTTTCAGTCACGCTATCTAATTCTTCACCAAAATGAAAAGAAATTCTTATTGGTCTCTCTTCAGCATTTATATCAAATGATTCCCACCCTAAAGCAACAATCCCATCTACAGCGTCTATAACACCAAAATAATCTGAATTTTGAACTAACTCAAGTTTTAAATCTGAATTCTTTAATAAACCTACTAAGTCTATGTCCTCAATTTCCGGTGGTATCGCTCTTCCTGCAGATGGGATTATGAACCATTCTTCAACCAATGTATCTGGATCATTACCAAAGATAAATTCATATTGTCTTTGGCCTTTATAATCTTGACCTAATTCATTGATATAAAGAAGATACATTTATTCAAAATATTTGCTTAAAGTTGTATTAATACTTTCATTTATATCATCTAGTTCTGGAGTAATCGCGATATCTTCTTCATCTTCATCATCATACATGCGAGGCGGCTTGTTATCTATTTGATAATCATCCATCGGATCATAATCTAAATGCGTTTTATCTTCATAAGCTGAATCAACATCTGGGAAATAATCGTCATATTCCGTTAAATCTTTTTCTTCTTCAGAATAAAATTTTGTGTTGATCAATTCTTCTAATTTTGAAATTCTCTCAGCCAAATCATCTTCCGGAGCGGCTTTAGTCTTTTCATCTGAATCATCTTCTTCTGGTGCCGGTTCCATTTCTGGTTCTGGTTCTCCAGCAGCCTCGGGCTCTGAAGCCATTTCCTCGTCTCTTTCAAACTTTTTACCAATCTCTTCGATATCATCATCTTCCAATTTATCTAAATCAACTGCAGATATAATCATGTTTAAAACATACTTAATATCATCGCTTTCCATTTTTGGTTGTTGATCCCTCAATTCTTGACCTAATTTACCCGCAAATTTTTGAACTTCAGCCATGTAATCAGAACGCTTACCCTCTTCTGATGAAGGCGACATTCCCGAATCATCAATTGATGGCTCTGGTGATGCGTCCTGAGGTACAGAATCTGTTGGAGCAGCCATAGGCTCTGGGCTAGGCTCAGAACTATCTGCTGGAGGTAATGCCGGAGGCATTGCATCAACAGAATCCTGAGGAAGTGATGCCTCTTGTTTAGATTTATTTTGTTTTAAAACATATTTTGTCACATCTTCATTAATCTCTTGAGATTTTAATAATTCAAGTCTTTTTAATGCTTCAGCATATGAATTAAATCTGTTTTTATTTTTCATAAAAAGACCACCGATGTAATCCAAGGTACCTTCATTTAGTCCCTTCTTTACATAGTATCCGTCCTTTTCTCTTACAATACCATAAACGCCATTAGAGCTTTCCTTAATTAATTCTGCTTTCTTAGTGGTATTATTTTCGTTTACCGTATTTTGTTTGTAGTAGGTTAATTCAAGGATTCTTTTGATTTTATCATCACCTTGAAGTTTTTCGCTACCGATAGGTTTTAAATCTCCCATTGTTTTTAAGTTAAAAATAAGATTATTCTTATTGTATAAATAGTGTAGAAAAGAAAAAAAATACAGTTTGCAATTATGATAGAGATAATTTCTTATCAGAAACATCTTTTTTCAAATTCATCAATTTTTCGATGTACCCATTTCTTCTTAATAATTTAAATGTAAGGTTTTCATATGAATACTCACCACCTCGAGTTAAGCCACTTTTTCTAAATTTTTTAAGTTTATCTTTCACATCATTAATGGAGTTAGAAACATCTTCTCCAGCTTCATATTGACTAACTAATTTATCTATATGCTTTGCAAAATATTCACCCTTTTCTAAGATTTTTTTTGTGTCTATTTCTTCTTTTTTATTCGATGGTTTTGATATCCATTCATTGTTTAATATGGAATAAACCCCAGAAGAGGTATATTCATCGTCTATGTCCTGAACGTATATTTCAACATCAAACCCCTTTATCTTTATATCATGTTTCTCATTCCACAAACCCTTTTTGGCATCAAAAAACTCTCTCACAATATCAATTAACGCAGTAGATGGTTTATCACCCTCATTTAATTCATCCATGTCAACCAATATGTGTAAATCAACATCCGAATACTCTGACCAATTGTAATTGGCTAAAGACCCCATTAAAACAACATCATGAATAAAAAAGTCAACTCCAGCAAAATCGATAAAATCATCTGTTATTTCCAACAATCTAGTAACTATTTCATTTTTCATTGTATAGTTTGTTTCCCCTCCGTCAAATATTTCGGGACACAAACGATCCTTCATTTCAAATGTTTTGATAATTTTTTTATCGGTATCAGGGTCAGATAATTCTAAAAGTTCATCTACTAAATTGTCCATTAATTAAATTTTTTAAAACTATATTTGTTTTTAATATTAGCATTTAAAAACGCGCCCTGGGAATCAGCCATTCTAAATTTTGTAAAAAGCTCCCACGGAACATTCTCGTATTCATAAATACTTCCATTATTAAACACAATTGTCAATAATGATGTTTCTGTGTTATATGTCGCGGATTTGATATTTGATGATTTAATATCAACGTGGATTAATTTACCTTCAATTCTTTCGGATATAATAGCCATAATAGTTTTTTATAAAATATAAATAATTTTTGTAAAAAAATAAAGCCCCGATTTCGGGGCTTTTATTTAATTTAAACTAATCAATCTTTCTAAAGTCTTCTTTTTACTTATCGGTAGATTGATTGTTAAAAGACCATTTTCGACTTTACCAGAAATCTCTTTTTCATTCACATCGTCTGGTATATCGTAAGATTTATTAAAAATTGGAACAAAGTGGTTTGTTTCAGATTTTTGATCTCCATCAAAAGATATCTTTAAAACACCTTCTTTGGTCATGATTTTTAAATCATCTTTTGTTAAACCAGGAACAGCTATCATGATTAGGTAGCTATCATCTGTTTTATTAATTTTTGTTTTTGGTCCGAGATGGTCGATTGTTGCGAACTCATCTAAAATGTTAAAAAACGGGTCTTTAAATAACTTAATCATAGTTTTATTTTTTTATTTATTTTATTATTACTACCTTATAAACAAAAATAAAACCAAACGATTGATAATGACATTTAGACATTAGTTAGACATTTTTTTAGACATTTTGTCAGAACATATCTTTTGTTTTTAAAAAAATAATCATTATTATTGCAATATAAACAAATAATAAATTATGTCGGTAGATTTCAGTTACGAGGATTCCCCAAAACAAAACACCAAAAACAGAAGAAGTGCAACTAATACACCGGTATTAGACAACTTCTCTAGAGATCTTAACAGATTAGCCAAAGAAGGTAAAATTGATCCTGTGGTTGGTAGAGATAAGGAAGTTAAAAGAATTGCTCAAATTCTTTCTAGGAAAAAAAAGAATAACGCTGTTATTGTTGGTGAAGCTGGTGTTGGTAAGTCAGCATTGGTTGAGAAGCTAGCTCTATTAATAACAAATGGCGATTGCCCATCAAATTTAATAGATAAAAGAATTGTTTCACTAGATCTCACTTCATTAGTAGCTGGTACAAAATATCGAGGTCAATTTGAAGAAAGAATCAAGGCAATATTACATGAGTTACAGGAAAATACTGATGTAATTGTCTTTATCGATGAATTACACACAATGGTTGGTGCCGGAAATGCCAGTGGATCAATGGATGCTGCAAACATTTTAAAACCAGCATTGGCTAGAGGTGAAATTCAATGCATTGGAGCAACAACTTTTGATGAATTTAAAAAACATATTGAAAAAGATGGTGCATTGGTAAGAAGATTTCAAAAAATAATCTTGAATGAACCCACGGAAGCCGAAACTGTTGAAATTCTAAATAATCTTAAACAGTCTTATCAATTTTATCATAAAGTGAATTATGAACCAGGGGTTATTGAGACAATAGTTAAGTTATGTTCAAGATATATAACAGATAGACAATTTCCCGATAAAGCAATTGATATTTTAGATGAATTAGGATCGGAGAAAAGAGTCATTACTAAAGTACCTGATTCAATAGAAAAACTAAATAATGAGGTCTCCGAATTAAAGTTAAAAAAGATTGAGGTTGTTAAAAAACAAAACTACGAAATAGCCGCAAAAATAAGAGATGAAGAAAAAAGGGTTGAGAAAAAATTAGAAGAGGAAAAAGCAAAATGGTTAGACAAGCAAAAAAATAATTTGATTCCGGTTACAATAGAAGATGTTTATACCATGATATCATCAACAACCGGTATTCCAATCAATAAGATCGATAGTAAAGAGGTTTCAAATTTATTAAATCTGGAATCTATTTTATCTGAAAAAATTATTGGGCAAGACAAAGCAATATCAACAATATCTAAAGCGATACGCAGAAATAGAGTTGGTATTAAAGACGGTGCAAAGCCAATAGGATCATTTATATTCCTTGGTTCCACAGGTGTGGGGAAGACATACTTAGCTAAAACATTGGCTGAACAAATCTTCGGTTCTCAGGATAAAGTTGTTAGAGTCGATATGAGTGAGTTCATGGAGAAGCATGCCGTGTCTAGATTGATTGGCTCACCTCCAGGTTATGTTGGATATGATGAAGGTGGTCAATTAACTGAAAAAATAAAAAATAATCCTTTTTCAGTAATACTATTTGACGAGATTGAAAAAGCCCATAAAGATGTGTTTAATATTTTGTTACAAATATTAGATGAGGGTCATTTAACAGATTCATTTGGTAGAAAAGTAAACTTTACAAATACCCTAATTATAATGACATCAAATGTTGGTGCTAAGAAAGTTTCTGAATTTGGTGGTGGTGTCGGATTTGCAACAAATGGTAGCGATCTCCAAAAGGACATTGTTAAGAAAACCATGATTCAAAAAGCGTTGAAACAACAATTCAATCCTGAGTTCTTGAATAGAATTGATGATATCATTTTATTTGACCCATTAGAAAGCGACACATTGAAAAAGATTGTCAAACTAGAGTTAGATAAATTGGTTAAAAGATTAAAAGAAAAAAATTATATTATTTCTTTTGATCAAAGTGTTGTAAATGAAATTTTAAACATGAACACTGAAAAAGAATTCGGTGCAAGACCAATAAAAAGAATAATCCAGAATTTATGTGAAGATTTTATTAGCGACGAGATCTTAAAAGGTAATATTTTAGAAGATAGTCTGGTAAAACTCACTTTTAAAGATGGTTTACAGATAAAAACGAAAATAATATAATTTTTTTTGGTAAATACTTTACTTTTTACCAAAAACACATATATTTATATGTCTATAGGTTATCTTTGCCGAAAAACCTTTTCGTTTTAAAAGTAAGCGGGGTTGAACCCGCCGAAAGACCTAAACCCCGACATCCTGTTGGGGTTTTTTTTTACCATATTTTGTTGTTTGGATATTTTTGTTTATATTTACAATAGTATGAAAAAATATACATTCATTTTGGCCATTGGTGCTGCATTAGCATTAACGGCGTGTGGTTCAGGATCTTCCACAAACGAAGCAACAGATTCTACTGCTGCACAAGTTGATACAGCTGCTGTTCCAAGCGCTGACACGACAAGTGTTGTAGACACTTTGGCTGTAAAATAAGCTAAATGTTGTGAAATTAGATGGGGGTTTAGGCCCCCATTTTTGTTTTTCTAAAAAAAAATTCTTATCTTTAATTAATCTTAAGTTGTATGAAAAAAGAAACATATACAATATCGTTATTTATAATAACAATGGTAATGCTTTGCATGGTTTTTTTTATTGCAAAACATTATAAAAATGAAGTAGCGAATCTGGATAAGAGAATTAAAAAATTAGAAACATTAATAAAGTAAAATGGACAAAGAATTTACGGGTGATTTAATTTTATTACGAGGGGTTCCTGGATCAGGTAAAACAACCTTGGGTGAAATTATTTTAAACTGTCCCCAACCATCTGGTACCAAAGTATTATCAGCTGATGATTTTTTTATTGATCAAGAAGGTAACTACAACTTTGATCCAAGTAAATTAAAGGAAGCTCATAACCTATGTCAGCAAAAATGCGCTGAAAACATGAGAAACGGCATTTATAAAATAGTGGTGGCAAACACTTTTACACAAGAATGGGAAATGGAAACATATTTTAAAATGGCGGAAAGGTACAGCTATAGAGTACATAGTGTTATTGTTGAAAACAGGCATGGTAGTCAAAATATTCATGACGTACCTGACGAAAAGATTCTTCAAATGAAAAATAGATTTGAAGTCAAAATCTGATGAGCAAGTTTATTGTTTCATTTACAAAAATTACTAATCCACCACAAACCCCAACAAAAATTGGAATTTTTAAATACATTAGAAAAATATTATCAAGATGGTTTGTTGTTAAAACAAAAACACCCAAAATTTGATTTAACCATCTGGAATTATTCTCCAAGAGTTCAATATGAAAGATTGTGGGATGATATAACTTTACAATGTCGCGGATTAGTTACCAATTCAAAAGGTAATATTGTTGCAAGACCATTTAAGAAGTTTTTTAACTATGAAGAGCATAAGCCAGAAGATATACCAAATGAAAATTACGTTGTTTATGAAAAACTAGACGGTTCGTTAGGAATTCTTTTTAATTATGAAAACGAATGGATATTGGCCACTCGTGGGTCATTTACATCACCACAAGCAATTAAAGGTCGCCAATTGCTTGAAAAATATAATTATAATAGATTAGTATCTGGTTATACATATTTGTTTGAAATAATTTATCCGGAAAATAGAATTGTGTGTGAATACGATTTTGAAGATTTAATTTTATTAGGTATGATTAAGACTGAAACTGGCGATGAAATCGATATTCATAACGATAATAATGAAGATATTAGATTAAAAAATCTAATAAAAAATTTAAATCTAAAAATTGTATTATTATATAAAACTTGGGGTGAGTCTTATGATTTACTTAAAGAAGAAATTAGTAAGGATAAAGAGGGATATGTGATTCGTTTTAAAAATGGTTTTCGCATGAAAATCAAGGGCGAAGAATATAAGAGACTACATAGAATACTAACAAACGTTTCTAATAGAGATATTTGGATGTATCTTAAAAATGGTGATCCTTTTGATGATTTACTCCATAAAGTACCTGATGAATTTTATAATTGGGTTTCAAATACCGCAGACAATCTAGTAAAAGGATATGCTGAAATTGAAAAAAAATCCTTTTTAGATTTTGCCAAAATTAAAAAAAGCTGTAATATTGAAGATAGAAAAAGTTTTGCATTAGAAGCATTAAAATGCGATAATCCATCCATTTTATTTTCAATGTTAGACAATAAAGATTATAGAGATATAATCTGGAAGATTATTTATCCATCCTACACAAAACCATTTAAAAATGACGAAAATTAAAATCCCAAGAGAATTTGTTGTTAACATTGTTGGGGAATATACTGACTATGAAGATTTTTTTGAAAAAAATAAAACAAAAATCTATACCGGAATTGTCCAATGTTTCATATTACTAAGTAATAGTAATAGAAAAACAATAAAATATATTGTATCCGCATCAACAAAAAGTAAACGAAATGGTATTATTGAATTTAATACCGAATTTTTATTTCGTAAAGACGAATGCGATTTATTGGTTGATTACATTTTAGAACACTTTGAAGAAATTGAAGAATATGAAAAATGTAAAGACATAATTATTTTATACAATAGCTTGACTAATTCAAAAAAAGAAACTATATTTAAATAACTAACGTTTAGAGACACGTTTAGTTATTTCTTGCCAAATTTACCCCATATTTTTATATGGGGTATTTTTTTATAACATCATTCTAGATCCTACTAAAAAATTGTGTAATATCGGCGTTCCAGGGGTTGTATTTAAATTGGCTTTATAATTTATACTTAGCCCGAAACGCTTACTTATTTTATAATCAAAACTACTACCCAATAAAAAACCAAAATTACGGTTAACAGTTGTTTGCCCAGTGACCGTATTATATGCGATTGGTGATGACATAGCAAATACTTGTGGTGATAATGTTATCTTCTTACTATATTGATATGGTTTGGTCCAGAAAACAACCATTGAAGATGATAATGACACATCATACCTCTTCTCAACATTTTTTGTAAACAAAGAAATTAAACCCACGTTATATCCATAGGTACCTCTTTTAATATCTGGTTTAACCCAAGTATACCCCATTAAATTCATTAATGTTCCATTAAGATATGCAAATGTTGATGAATAACTATTAATTGCGTTTAATTTTCCATTTTTAAAATCCATTTTTGTCATTCCGCCAGACAATGCAAATTGATTTAAAGAAGACCAAATCATTGCATTTGCGCTATATGATTTATCACCCATTAAAGATGATTTACTTAAACCAAGTGATAATATAACATCAAATTTACCATCGATATTTTGTGCCGTGGTTAAATCAGACGCCAATAATAATGGATTTGTATTCTGTTGTTTTTTCTTTTCCTCTTTTTTCTCTTCTTTCTTTTCTTCTTTCTTTTCTTCTGATTTAGATTCTTCTTTTTTCTCTTCTTTCTTTTCTTCGGACTTGCTTTCAGATTTTGATTCCTCTTTAGATTCTGATTTACTCTCTGATTTACTTTCTGATTTAGTTTCACTTTTTTGTTCAGAAGAAGATGACCCACCACCACTTTTATTTTCCGATGATGATGATGATGATGATGAACTAGAAGAGTTATTTGATGAACTACCACTTGCTGGTGGAGCCGAAGATGTTGATCCTGCCGAAGCTCCACTGCTTGCTGCAGACGAACTTGCAGAACTACTTGCTGCTGATGATGCTGATGAGCTTGCAGCAGTACTAGCAGAAGAAGACGCGGCATTACTCGCAGCCGATGATGCTGCCGATGATGCTGCTGAAGATGCTGCCGCACTGGCAGCTTGAGATGCTGCTTGTGAAGCCGCCTGAGATGCTGCCTGTGAAACAGCTTGTGTTACCGTTTGTTGAACAACAATATTTGTTGGGCAAGCCCTGGAGCTGTATGATAGATAAGTTGCCTGCAGCCAAGTATTCATAGCACCACTTTGTACTTCTAGTTGTGTAAAAGTTTTAACTTGATCATAAAATGACACTATTGCATTTCCATTAACATATGTTGTAGTTGCAACTTTTATTTCACCGGTACACTTATCAACAAATGTTTGTGTAAAAGTTTGACCATTAACTTTTAACGAAAAAAGTATTAAAAAAAATGTTAAATAAAATAATTTATTTTTTTTCAATTAATTTAAAAATTAACTCCCAAACCAAATGTTGTGTTTGTTTGAATTGGGTCATAATCAACTTTTATTGTCATATTCTTAAAATCGTGTAGAGCGCCAACTTTAACTGTTGTAAAACGATTTGAATATTTTGGGAATGTTATATAACCATCGGCATCTTTTCCACGGTATCTCACAATCTCGTTAATACTACCCACCATAAAATGGACTCCAGTTCTCTTAACCCTTTTTCCCAAGCCAACATAAAATGAGTTTAATTTAATCAAATCATTAACAAGTGGAAAATCAATAAGGTCTAATCTTCCATATGGGTAAAAAGTTGATTTATCAGGTGTGAAATTATATTCAGTAATAAAATATCCTTTATTTCCTATTGTGAAAAAACCACCTATTTGATTATCTGTTGATTTTTGTAAACCGAAACTAATTACAGGTTTTTTCCCTCTAATTGTATCGCGTTTACCATCATCATATACATAAATTCTTGCTGGTTGTCTATACCCCCAATCATTCCAATAAAAAGAAGGTGACCAAAAATTCCAACCAAACGTTGGAGCACCCCACATATTCCATCTATTCCAACCCCAACCCCAATCATTCCACAACCAAGGATTGTTATTAATTATTATATTTGATCCTGGTTTCGTTTGTTTTGGTCTGTTAAATTCTCTTGGTCCATCATTTCTCCACATACTAATATCACTTCTTTGTCCCTGAATCGATGGTATAGATCTTGATGGTGACGGCGGATTAGTTCTCCATGAACTTGTTTGACCAATTGTCAACAATGGCATTAAAAGTAGAGCAAATAAAATCTTTTTCATAGCTTTAATGTTTTATATAATATAAATATTAAAAAAGGGGATCTTAGACCCCCTTTTATTTTTTATTGATATTTTCTTTTTAATTATTTTGTGAATATTCCCTTTTTAATCATTCTATCTAATATTCTGGCACAAGCAATATCTAATGCTTTTTTTGTTGCGATAGAAATAGTTGATTGATTGAATTTAACCTCATCAACTGTCGCATCTGATAATAATGTTAATTCTCTAGTTGTTTTTGCCTCACCTAAACCAGATCCAGAAAAAACAACACCAGTTTCCGCATCAGTAAATCTAACCTGTAAACCGATTCGAGTTACCATAAGATTTTTAACACCATCTTTAAGATTTACCGTTTCATCTTCAGATACGGAATAATCATAGCATTCAATTGTTACGAAATATTTCGCTAAGTTAATTTTTCCTCTACCATCTAATTTATTTTCGGAAATACCAGCTTGCGATGCTTGGAATTGCTTAACCATTCTATTCTTAATTTCCGTTTTATCTTCGGTAAATTTGAAACGATTAAGGTTTTCCAAATATTCCATTGAGATATTTGCTACACCAAGACCTACTCTCTTTTCTTTCAATTCAGGATACATCTCATACATCTCATCCGAAATACCTGCTTTAAGTATTTGGATAGGAATTTGAGGTCCTTCATAATCTAAAAATTGAGAAATATCAATAGCAGTTTCGAATGATGCTTTATATTGTTCTGTCTTTGTGCTTCCCACAGTTTGGGCAGCGGCACTCATACTCAAACATATTCCTAATAATACTAATAGCTTTTTCATATTATTTTCCCTTATAAAACATATTTTTAGGATTATCACTAAATCTACCATCCAATCTTATTGTCATTTCATGAGAAATTTTTGTCAACACTTCTTGTTGATCTGTGAATTCTAAAACAACACAATAAACTTGGAAAGCTAACGCAATTAAAACCCATCCTAATGATAACATCACCATTGTGGATAATATGGTATTTTTTATTTTTTCTAAACTAATTGTCATAATTTAACCCTCCATAGCATCGGCGCTATCTTCTTGTTTGTTATGTTTATTATTGATGTATTTGTCAACAGACGCAATACCAAATGCACCCAAAGTGATAACCAAAAATCCATCAAAAATAAATTCATTGATTAACAATTCTTTACCTAACCATCCAGTTACTAAATCAACAACTAGTGCTAATACCATGCATACAAATGATGCAAATCCTACAACAGATTTTTCATTAATCGTGTTGTTGTCGTTAAATAATTCTTTTAAAAATCCCATAATTCTTGCCTTTTTTTTATTTTATTTTTATTATTAACCTAGATCACTATCTGGATCTAAATCTTTTATTTTACCGCACTTTAAGCATTCTTCATCGCCATCACCATCCGAATCACCCCAAACGTGCTCACACTGTCTATGTGCAAAGTAAACATCAATTTTGCCATCGCCATCAAAGTCTATTCCATCCATTTGACCATCACCATCTTCATCAACCTCTACACCTGTTCTAGGTTGAGATTTTTGTACTTCAACAGATGGAACTTGTTCAAACATATCATTTACCTTTGGCTGGGATTGTACTTCCTCAATTGCCCTACTAAACGCTTCCGGAACGATTGGTGAATATTCTTTTGGTGCAGAATCTTTCATATCTGCGGTATTAGAAAGTGAAACACCATCTTCTTCATCCATTTTCTGAACTAACATTTTATCCTTATCGGTATCACTAAACCAATAGTCGATGATTTTACCATAAGAACCGATGAAAGCACCTAACATTAATAATAATAACTCTTTCCACTCTTGGCCAACTGTGGTATTCATATGAATTGATGCAACAATCCCTACTGTTAATAATAAAAATGTGAAAAGAACAATGGCCGTAATTAACCACCTTCTCATCATCATCGCATTTAATAAATCTTTAAAACCACCACTCACAGGTTGTCCTTCCTTTAATTCTGACATATCTTTACTTTTACAATCGTTTTTTATTTTATTACACTCAATTACCATTTAGGGGCTTCTTCTTTAAATTCATCACCCTCTTTTTTCTTAACCGGTGCTGGTTTTTCTTTAATTGTTTCTTTTTCTTTAATTACAACTGTCTTACCACCACCTGACGCTTGTTGTGCCTGTTGGTTTGAGTTTGTAATGTTAATTACAGGTGCTGCCTGTTGTACTGGTGCAGGTTCATCACCACCACCTGTTATTTGTGTTACACCCCAGGTACCCAATCCCATTACCGCTGTTGTTACAACACCGATAACAGTTTTCTTTAAACCTGATAAGGTACCATCATTTGAGCTTTCTACTTCTTCTGACATATTTTTTGTTTTTTGTTATAGTTTATTAAAATCTGTAATTCCAATTAAGTTGTTACCAGAATCGTATAATGCGATTCTATATGCCGATTTAGGCAAAGCCCTGGTATAAACTTTTAAAATATTATCACCAGCGTTTATTTGCATAGTTTCTTTTGAAACAACTTTATTAGTAATATCCAGTATTTTTACACTAACTGTACCTGAAGACTCCATTTTCACGTTCATACTCACCTCATCGGTAACAAATGTTGTGGCCAATTTAATTCCAGAGGCTTTGTTAATCTGCAAATCCTGTGAAACAATTTCCGAAACCGGCAAAAGATCCTCTTTATAACAAGAAGAGACTAACATTGCAATCAATATTACGGCAGTTATTTTTTTCATTTTACTATTAATGTAGTTTTACTTATTTCTTTTTTATTATTACCCTCAAGTACTAGATATAAATACTTTGATTCTAGGCTTTTGGT
>Ga0315899_10000598_pt1 | contig 43276 bp, 41 predicted proteins | sample LakEriMetagenome_2_FD_203518 | JGI IMG/M metagenome (GOLD analysis project Ga0315899, IMG submission 203518) | Freshwater fungal communities from buoy surface, Lake Erie, Ohio, United States - Buoy 4 MA112 | ecosystem: Environmental > Aquatic > Freshwater > Lake | place: USA: Lake Erie, Ohio...
CGCCCGCGCTGCCGCCGAACGCCGGCGGCGGGTTGCCGCCGGTGACCACGCCCTTCGACGCCGGCGCGGCGCCCGCCTGCGCAGCCCCGGACTGGGCGGGCGTCGGCGACGGCAGCGCCGGCTCGGCGCGCGGCAGCGCACTCTGCGCGACGGCGGGCGGCGGTCCGGCGAGGCCCGCCGACAGCGCCGCGAACAGGACGGCGGCGCGGCCGATGCCGAACCCGGCGTCGCGGGACGGCGCGGTCGGAAGCGTGCGGTGCGTACGTGCGATCGGATCCATGTCGAATCTCCTGCCCGACGGCGGCGCGCCGTCAGTGGCTGTGCTTCATCCCGCAGTATCGGCCCACCGCGATGCCTTCGCACGCCTTGCGCAGCGCGTCGTGGCAGGTCGACTCCTTGCCGCCGGCCTCCAGGCAGCGCGCGGCGGTCTCGTGCGCGGCCGCGATCGCGCGGTGGCGCGCGATGTCGTCGCGGCGGTGCGGGTCCTGGGTCGCGGGGGCCGCGGGCGCCGCCGGGGCGGCGGCCGGCGCGGGCTTCGTCGTCGCCTGCGCGTGCACGCGCCCCGGCGCGGCGAAGAGCGTCGCGGCACACAGGCAGGCCGCGACGGTCAGCGCGGCGAGGCGTCGGCGATTCGGTCGGAAGGCGTTCATCGGTCGAGATCGGTCGATCGGTGCGGCGGTCGGTGCGGAGGTCGGGTCAGCGTTCGGTGGGCGCGGGAGTTCCTCGTCGAGGCGCGCGGTCGTGCCGCGCCGCCGCCTCAGCCGTCGGACAGCGCCGCCGCGAGCGGCGTGCGCGCGGCGAGCCACGCGGGCACCAGCGCGGCGATGCCGCCGAGCGCGAGCGCACCCGCCGCGTACGCCCACTCGATCGTATCGAAGTCCGCGCCGGTCAGCGTCCATTCCCCCCGCGCCTCGAGCCACCGCCCGGCCGCCTCGAGCGCGCCGTGCCCGATCGCGAGGCCGACGACCACGCCGATCGCGGTCAGCAGCAGCCCCTCGCCGAGCAGCAGCGCGAAGAGCCGCGCTGGCGAGGCGCCGAGCAGCCGCATCAGCGCGAGCTCGCGCCGGCGGTCCGACAGCGCCTGGAACAGCGCGACGAACACCGACAGCGCCGCGAGCGCGAGCAGCAGCACGCCGAACGCGCGCAGCCCCTCGACGCCGACGCCGACGAGGCGGAACAGGCGCGCCGACTCGAACGCGGGCGACGCCGCCTGCAGCCGCTCCGACGCGTTGATCGCGCGCGGCAGCGTCGCGGCCGCGATCGGCGACGCGTAGCGCACCAGCGCGAGCGTGATCTCGCGGTCCGCCTCGAGGATGCGGCGCTCCTCCTCGTCGGCGGGCTCGCCCTCGTGCGAGAGCCAGACCGACTCGAGCGGCGTCAGGATCAGCCGGTCGACGACGCCGCCGGTCGGCGCGAGCACGCCCACCACCTCGTACGGATCGTCGCCGTGCTCGGGGCCGCCCGGCGCGAGCCCGTGCGAGCCGACGAAGCGCGCGCCGACGTCGAGCCCCGCGTCGGCCGCGACGCGCGCGCCGATCACCGCCTGCATCGGCGCCTCGAACGCGCGGCCGCGCGCGAGGCTCGCACCGTGCAGCTCGAGGTACTCGCGCTCGGTGCCGACGATCCGGAAGCCGCGGAAGCTGTCGCCGAGCGACAGCGGGATCGCACGGGCGACCAGCCGGTTCGCGCGCAGCTCGGCGAGCGCGGCGAGCGGCACGTTGCCCGGCGGCACGTCGAGGTGGTAGACGCCGGCCAGCACCAGCTGCAGCGGCGAGCCCTTCGCGCCGACGACGAGGTCGACGCCGGCCGCGTCGCGCGAGAGCCGTGCTTCGGCCTGGTTCGTCACGAGCGTGACGATCACCACCGTCGCCATGCCGAGCGCGACCAGCAGCACCGTCAGCAGCGTGGTCAGCGGCCGCGCACGCAGGTACGCCCAGAGCAGCCGCGCGGTGTTCATCGCACCGCCCCGTCGCCCCGGTCGTTCGACATGCGCGCAGGCAGCGCGAGCGCGACCTCGAAGCGCTCGCGCACCCGCGCGTCGTGGGTCGCGATCAGCAGCGTCGCGCCCGCCTCGCGCGCGCGCTCGGCGAGCAGCCCCAGCGCCTGCGCGGCGTTGTCGTCGTCGAGGTTCGCGGTCGGCTCGTCGGCGAGGATCAGCGCGGGCCGATTCACCAGCGCGCGCGCGAGCGCGACACGCTGCTGCTGCCCGCGCGACAGCTCGCGCGGCCGGCGGCGCTCGAGCGCACCGAGCTCGAGCCGCGCGAGCAGCGCGCGCGCGGCGGCGCGATCGACCGGCACGCCCGAGAAGTGCTGCGCGGCGAGCAGGTTGTCGAGCACGTCGAGCACGCCGAGCAGCAGCGGCTGCTGCGGCACGAGCCCCACGCGCCGCGCACGGAAGCGATCGAGCGCGCGCGGCCCCTGCCGCGCGAGGTCGGCGAGGTCCGCGTCGCCGACCGTCACCCGCCCTTCGCGCACCGGCAGCAGCCCCGCGAGCACCGACAGCAGCGTGGTCTTGCCGCAGCCCGAGGGCCCGACGATCGCGCGCTGCGCGCCCGCCTCGACCTCGAGCGACGCGATCTCGAGCACCGTGCGCCCGCCGCGCTCGACGCGCAGCGCGTCGACGAGGACGCCGCGCGCGACCGCTTGCACGGTGCTCACCGGGCACCCCGGAAAACGACGAAGGCGGGACGTCCCGCCTTCGGGGCGACGCGGCGGCAGCCGGTCGCGGACGCGCGCGGGCTCACCGCGCGGTCAGTCGCCGTAGAGCTTCTGGCGCAGCTCGCGCCGCTGCTGGGCCTCGAGCGAGAGCGTGGCGGTCGGCCGCGCGAGCAGGCGCGGCACGCCGATCGCGTCGCCGGTCTCCTCGCACCAGCCGTACTCGCCGGAGTCGATCCGCGAGAGCGACTGGTGGATCTTCTTCAGCAGCTTGCGCTCGCGGTCGCGGGTGCGCAGCTCGAGCGCGTGCTCCTCCTCGATCGTGGCCCGGTCGGCCGGATCGGGGACGATCACCGTCTCGCGCAGGTGTTCGGTCGTCTCGCCCGCGTTCGCGAGGAGGTCGCGCTCCATCTGCTGCAGGCGGGCCCGGAAGAACCCGAGCTGCGCCTCGTTCATGTAGGCCGATTCCGGCATCGCGAGCAGCTCGGCCTCGGTCAACAGCTTGGGTGTCTTGGTCGCTGCCATGTTCTTGTCCTAGGTGAGGCGCGTGTACGGCGCCGCTCGCGCCGTCAGGCCAGACATTGTTTCAGACCCTGGATGAACATGTCCTTCGGAAGTTTCCGTCCGATGAACACCATCTTGCTCGACGGCTTCTCGCCAGGCTGCCAGCGGCGCCCGAGGTCGGCGCCCATCATCATGTGGACCCCCTGGAACACCATCTGGCGATCGGAGCCCTTCACGAAAAGGACGCCTTTATACCGCAACATGTCCGGGCCGTAAACTTGCACCAGACCGCCGAGGAAGTCCTCCAGCTTGGTGGCGTCGAAGGGCGTGTCGGACTTGAAGACGAACGAGGTGACCGCCTCGTCGTGCTCGTGCTCGTCGCTGGTGAGGAAGTCGGGCGCGATCTCCAGCACCGCGTTCAGGTTGAAGCCGCGGATGTCGAGCACCTCGCCGACCGGCACGTCGCCGAAGTGCACCGGCTTGATCGGCGCGCGCGGGTTGATGCGCTTGAGCCGGCCCGCGAGCGCGTCGCGCTCGGACTCCGAGACCAGGTCGACCTTCGACATCAGGATGCGGTCGGCGAAGCCCACCTGCTCGGCCGCCTCCTTGTGCTCGTCGAGCGTCTGCCCGCCGTGCTTGGCGTCCACGACGGTGATCACCGCGTCGAGCAGGTAGTACTCGGCGATCTCGTCGTCGATGAAGAAGGTCTGCGCGACCGGCCCCGGGTCGGCGAGGCCGGTGGTCTCGATGATCACGCGGTCGAACTTCGACTCGCCCGACTCGCGCCGCTCGCGCAGGTCGCCGAGGATGCGCACCAGGTCGCCGCGCACGGTGCAGCAGATGCAGCCGTTGTTCATCTCGACGATCTGCTCGTCCCGGCTCTGCAGCAGCAGGTCGTTGTCGACGCCCTCCTCGCCGAACTCGTTCTCGATCACCGCGATGCGGTGGCCGTGCTGCTCGGTGAGGATGCGATTGAGCAGCGTCGTCTTGCCGCTGCCGAGGAAGCCGGTGAGGATGGTGACGGGGACCTGCGGTTGTGCCATGGCTCTGTCCTGCTGTCGGTGCCGGTCAGCCGACCGGCGCTGAAGTGAAGTGCGCGAACGCCGAGGCGACGTAGTCGCGCGTGAGCGGCGGGCGGACGATGAAGACGATGCGGCTGCGCCGCGAGCCCGGCGCCTCGCCGCCGCCGTCCCAGTGCGCCGGCCAGCGCGGCAGGCGCACCGGCGGATACGTCTGGTGCTGGACCGCGTGCAACGCGACCGCGCCCTCGCCGGCGACGTCGACCACGCCCTTCACGCGCAGCATCGCGTCGCCCGCCACCGAGGTCAGCATCGCCATCGCCTGCTCCAGCCCGTCGGGATCCATCGGCTCGTCGAAGGTGAGCGCGAACGCGTGGATCGACGGGCCGTGGCGCGACGCATCGACCCCTCGCACGCTCTCCGCGTCCCCGCCCTCGCCCGCGGCGTCCGCCGGGGCCGGTCGCAGCGCCTCGTCGCGCAGCCACCGGCGCACGTCGGCGCTCCGGGACGACGGATCATACAGCCCCAGCCCGAGCACCTTCGCCGCATCCAGCCGACCGCCGACCGCCTCGACGCGCTCGGCGCCCGGGTTCAGGCGGTCGAGCTTGCGCCCGAGGCGCGCGATCGCGTCGGCGTCCGCGAGGTCGGCCTTGGTGACGACGATCAGGTCGGCCATCGCCGCCTGCTTGACCGACTCGAAGTGCCTCGAGAGCTGCGCCGCGCCATGCACGGCGTCGACGGTGGTCACCACCCCCTGCAGCCGGCAGCGCCACGCGAGCATCGGCTCGGCCGCGAAGGTGTGCAGGATCGGCGCGGGATCGGCCAGGCCGGTCGTCTCGACCAGCACCCGCGAGAACGGCGGCAGCTCGCCGCGGTCGCGCCGCAGCAGCAGCGAGGCGAGCGCGCTCGCGAGGTCGGTGCGGATCGTGCAGCACACGCAGCCCGAGGCGAGCAGCACGGTCCGCTCGTCGAGCCGGTCGACCAGCAGGTGGTCGAGCCCGACCTCGCCGAACTCGTTGATCAGCACGGCCGTGTCCGACAGCCCCGGCTGGCGGAGCAGCCCGTTCAGCAGCGTGGTCTTGCCGCTGCCGAGGAAGCCGGTCAGCACCGTGACCGGAACCGGCACGGCGGGCGTCGCGTCCATCGGGTCAGCGGTGCGCGTCGTGCGCGTGCGCGTGCGCGTGCGCCGGCCCGGCCGTCGCGGTGCCGGTGCAGTCCGCGCACAGGCCGAGCACGGTCAGCTCGACCTCGTCGCCGGCGAACCCGTCGGGCAGCATGCCGCGCACGGTCCGCGCGAGCCGGGTCGACGCCTTCATGCAGAACATCCGCTCGCAGCGGCGGCACTTGAAGTGGCCGTGCTGCGGCCCGTGGCCCTCGTGTGCGCCGTGGCCGTCGCCGTCGCCGTGCGCCGAGAAGCGCCAGACGCGGTCGGGACCGGACACGCGGTGCGCGAGACCCGCCTCGACGAGCCACTCGAGCACGCGGTAGAGCGTCACGCGGTCGAGCAGCTCGTGGGCGTCGCCCTGTTCGAGCCGGCGCTGCACGTCGGTGTGCGTCAGTGCCTCGTCGGCCTGCATCAGCACCGCCAGCACCTTGACCCGCGCGCCGGTGACCCGGGCGCCGGTCGCCCGCACCCGCTCGCGAGCCTGTTCGAGGATCGAGGCCACCGTGCCCTCCGCGTCGCAGGACGGCGATTCTACATCCGACGCAGCATCAGGCCCTTCAGGTACTCGCCCTCCGGATGGGTCATCGACATCGGATGGTCGAGCCCGGCCTCGAGCCGGCGCAGCATCTGCGCGTCGACCCGGGCGTCGAACACCGCGCCGGCGACGATCTTCTGGAACAGGTCGACCGTGATCGCGCCCGAGCACGAGAAAGTGAAGAGCAGTCCGCCCGGCGCGAGCAGCCGCAGCGCCTTCAGGTTGATCTCCTTGTAGGCGCGCGCCGCGCGGTCGACGTGCTGCGCGGACGGCGCGAACTTCGGCGGGTCGAGCACGATCAGGTCGTACGTCCGGCCCTCGGCGAGCATCGACTTCAGCGCGTCGAACACGTTCGCCTGCAGCCAGGTCGACGGCTCGGCGAAACCGTTCTCGCGCTCGTTCGCGGCGGCGAGCGCGAGCGCCTCGGCGGAGGAGTCGATCGAGGTCGCCTCGGTCGCGCCGCCGTGGCGCGCGGCGAGGGTGAAGCCGCCGGTGTAGCAGAAGCAGTTGAGCACGCGCCGGCCCGCGGCCCAGCGGGCCACCAGCGCGCGGTTGTCGCGCTGGTCGATGTAGAAGCCGGTCTTGTGGCCGGCGACGACGTCGACGCGGTAACGCACGCCGTGCTCGACGATCGACACCGGCGCGGGCGCCTCGCCGCGCAGCGGGCCCTCGCGCGGCGCGAGGCCCTCGCGCTCGCGCGCGGCCGCGTCCGAGCGCTCGTACACGGCCGTGCAGCCGGTCGCCGCGACCAGCGCGTCGACGATCGCGTCGCGCCAGCGCTCGACGCCCGCCGCGAGGCACTGCACGACCAGCTGGTCGGCGTAGCGGTCGACGACGCAACCGGGCAGCGCGTCGGCCTCGCCGAACACCAGGCGCAGCGCGTCCGACTCGCCGCGCAGCCCGTCGCGGCGGGCGACGGCCGCGGCGACGCGCGACGCGATCAGCGCCGCGTCGACCGGCTCGGCCTCGTCGAAGGTCCAGGCGCGCGCGCGGATCGCCGACGCGGGGCTGTACGCGGCGCGCGCGAGGAAGCGCCCGTCGGCGCCGAGCACGCGGACCGTGTCGCCGGGCTCGGGGCGCCCCGCCACCTGCGCGACCGCGGTCGCGTAGATCCACGGATGCCGGCGCAGCAGCGATTTCTCCTTGCCCGGCTTGAGCACCAGTGCCGGCTCGGTACGTGACATCAGGGCTCCGTTCGGCGCCGGGCGCGGGGATGGGCGGCGTCGTACACCGAGGCGAGCCGCTGGAAGTCGAGCGAGGTGTAGACCTGGGTGGTCGCGATGCTCGCGTGGCCGAGCAGCTCCTGCACCGCGCGCAGGTCGCCGCTCGACTGCAGCAGGTGGCTCGCGAACGAGTGGCGCAGCACGTGCGGATGCACGTCGGCCGGCACGCCGCGCTCGAGCGCGAGCCGGCGCACCAGCCGCTGCACCGAGCGGTTCGACAGCCGGCCGCCGCGCCGCGCGAGGAACAGCGCGTGCGGGTCGGCGTCGGGATGCAGCGCGAGCCAGCGCGTACGCGCGGCGAGCCACGCGTCGAGCGCCGCGAGCGCCGGGCCGCCGACCGGCACCGTGCGCCGCTTGCCGCCCTTGCCGAGCACCTGCACCTCGGCCTCGTCGCGCGCCAGCCAACCGGCCGAGCGGTACGCGCCGGCCTCGACGTAGCGCGCATCCAGCCCGGTCAGCTCGGACAGCCGCAGCCCGCTCGAATAGAGCAGCTCGACGATCGCCTGGTCGCGCAGCCGCTCGAAGGCGAGCGCATCCGGGTCGGACGGGTCGGACGGATCCGCCGGCGCGTCGTCGCCGCCGTCGACGAAGCGCAGCGCGAGATCGGGCGGCAGCGCCTTGGGCAGCCGCTTCGGGCGGCGCGGCGCGCGCACGCCGCGCGCCGGGTTCGCGTGCAGCTCCCCGCGCGCGGCGAGCCAGTCGAAGAAGCCGCGCCAGGCGGACAGGCGGCGCGCGATCGAGGTCGGCGACAGGCCGTCGCGCGCGGCCTGCGCGACCCAGCGCCGCACGTCGCCCTCGTCGATCGCCGGCCACGCGCGGCCGTCGGCATGGCGGGCGAGCGTCGCGAGCTCGCGCCCGTAGCCGTCGAGCGTGCGCGGCGAGCAGCCGCGCTCGGTGCGCAGGCGCAGCAGGTAGCCGTCGATCGCGGCGTCGGTGCGCTCGGCGGTGGCCATCGCGCGCCCCGGGGGCGGTCGGCGCGGGCCGCTCAGTCGGCGAGCAGCCGCGACAGCGCGGCGCTCGCGATCTCGGCGATCCGCTCGAGGAACGCGGTGCCCATGCCGGTCTGGAACCGCGCCGGGTCGGGCGAGCCGAGCACCAGCAGCCCGAAGGCCCCGGGCGCCGCGCCGACGCGCATCGCGAGCAGCGCGATCGAGCGGGTCTGCGCGCCGCCGCCCGGCAGCCAGGTCGCCGCCTTGAAGTCGGCGTTCGGGCCGCAGTACGGCTGGCGCACGCTGTCGGCGAGCGTGCGGACCTCGGGCTCGACCTCGGCGGCCGCCAGCAGCGACGCGTGCGCCGCGTCCACGCCCCAGAGCCGCAGCGCCACGTGCGGCACCGAGAAGTCGTCGGCCATGCCGGCGACGACCCGCTCGGGCAGCGCCTGCACGTCGCGGGTGCGCAGCAGCTCGCGGGTCCAGTGCTGCAGCTTCGAGGCGATCGCGTCGTTCTCCTGTCCGATCCGCAGCAGCTCGGCGAGCCGCATCTCGAGCGCCTTGTTCTTGTCGCGCAGCAGGTCGACCTGGCGCTCGACCAGCGAGACCGCGCGCCCGCCGTGCGGATGCGGCACCGTGATCGACGCGAGCAGCTCGGCGTTCGCCTCGAAGAAGCCGGGGTTGTCGCGCAGGTACTGGGCGACCTGTTCGGCGCTGGCGGGACTCGTCATGCGAAGGATTCCGGGTGGAGGCGCGCCGCGTCAGGCGGCTGCGGGCAGGTCGGGAGGGAACGCGGCGTCGAGGTCGATCTCGCCGGTGAAGACGGACGTCGCCGGGCCGGTCATGCGCACCGGACCGCCGCGCCAGTCGATGGTGAGCACGCCGCCCCGGGTCGAGACGTCGACGCGCGGCGCGAGCCGGCCGCGGCGGATGCCGGCGACGACCGCCGCGCAGGCGCCGCTGCCGCAGGCGAGCGTCTCGCCGGCGCCGCGCTCGAAGACGCGCAGGCGCACGCGTTCCGGCGACAGCACCTGAAGGAAGCCGGCGTTCACGCGGCGCGGGAAGCGCGGGTGCGCCTCGACGAGCGGGCCCTCGACGGCGACCGGTGCGGTGTCGACATCGTCGACCAGCTGGACCGCGTGCGGGTTGCCCATCGAGACGACCGACACCCAGCGCGTGCCGCCGGGCAACACGAGCGGCCACAGCGTGTCCTCGCCCTCGCGGCGGCCCTCGAGGCCCGAAGCGTCGAAGGGCACGCGGCCGGGATCGAGCACCGGCTCGCCCATGTCGACGGTCACGCGGCCGTCGTCCTCCATCCGCGGCTCGATGACGCCGGCCATCGTGCGAACGCGGATCGCGCGCTTCGCGGTGAGGCCCTGGTCGAGCACGAAGCGCACGAAGCAGCGTGCCCCGTTGCCGCACTGCTCGACCTCGCCGCCGTCGGCGTTGAAGATGCGGTAGACGAAGTCGACGTCCGGGCCGTCGCCCGGCTCGACGAGCAGCAGCTGGTCGGCGCCGACGCCGAAGTGCCGGTCGGCGAGCGCGCGCCACTGCGACGGCGCGAGCGCGACGCGCTGGCGCACGCCGTCGAGCACGACGAAGTCGTTGCCCGCGCCCTGCATCTTGGTGAACTTCAGCCGCATCGGCCGATTATCGCTCAATCGCCGTAGGGTCCCGGCTCGCCCGGCGGCCGCGTCTTGAAGCGCTTGTGCGACCACAGGTACTGCTCCGGGCACTCGCGCACGCGGTCCTCGATGAACGCGTTGAGCCGGCGCGCCGCGGCCTCGTCGCTCTCGCCCGGCACGACCGGCCACGGCGGGAAGAACGTGCCGACGTAGCCGTCGGGCGTCATCCGCGAGACGAAGGGCAGCACCGTCGCGCCGGTCAGCTGCACCAGCCGCGAGGTCGCGGTGACCGTGGCCGCGGGCACGCCGAAGAACGGCACGAACACCGCGTCACGCGCGCCGAGGTCCATGTCGGGCAGGTAGTAGAACGGCAGCCCGCCGCGCACCAGCCGCACCGCCGCGCGCACGCCCTGCCTGCGCGACAGCACGACCGCGCCGCCGAAGCGCTCGCGGCCCGCGCGCATCGCCGCCTCGAGCACCGGGTTCTTCTGCGGCTGGTACATCGTCACGAAGCCCGAGATCATCGCGAGCCGCATGCCGCAGGCGTCGAGCCCCACGAAGTGCGGCGCGAGGATGATCAGCGGCCGGCCGAGGTGCTCGCGCACCAGCGCCTCGTTCTCGATGCGCACCATCGCGCGAACCCGTGCCTCGGGCCCGGACCAGACGACGAATCGCTCGAGGATGCTGCGCATGAACCAGCGGAAGTGCGCGTGGCCGAGGCGGCGGCGCTCGCGCTCCGGCATCGTGGGGAAGCACAGGCGCAGGTTGACCAGCGTCACGTGGCGCCGCGGCCGGGCGAGCCACCAGGCAAGCGTGCCGAGCACGCCGCCCAATGCGCGCAGCGGCCGCAGCGGCAGCCGCGAGACCGCGCGCAGCGCGGCGAGCCCGGCGCGCGAGGCCCAGTGGCCGCGCACGGGCCCGGCCGCGTCGGCGCCGTCCGGTGCGTCGCTCAACCCTCGGCCCCGGCGCCGTCGGCGGCGCCGCCGTCGGCGGGGGTGGCGCGGGGCGGCGTCTTGTAGCGGTTGTAGCCCCAGAAGTACTGGTCGGGAATCGCGCGGATCATCGACTCCATCGCGCGGTTGAGCGCCTCGGGCGTCGGCTCGCCGTCGAACGCCTCGAAGCGCACGCGCCAGCCCGCCCCCGCCGGCAGCCGCTCGCCGCAGGCGAGCAGCACCGTCGCTCCGGTCAGCCGCGCGAGGCGCTGCGGCAGCGTCATCGTGTACGCGGGCCGCCCGAAGAAAGGCGCCCAGACGCCGTCGCCGTCGCTCGGCACCTGGTCGGGCAGCACGCCGATCGCCTCGCCGCGCTTGAGCGCGCGCAGCAGACCGCGCACGCCCGAGGCGCTCGCCGGCACCGGCCGCACGCCGGGCGAGGCGCGCCCGGTCTCGACCAGCCTGCGCACCGCGGGCAGCCGCGGCGGCTTGTAGAGCACGGTGATCGGGCCGCTGCGGGCGACCGCGCGGGCGGCCGCCTCGAAGCACCCGAGGTGCGGCGTCAGCAGCATCACGCCCCGGCCGCCCGAGCGCGCGCGGTCGAGCACGTCCTGGCCCTCGACCACGATCCGGGCCTCGACGCGCTCGTGCGCGCCGAACCAGACGAACGGCGTCTCCCCCGCCGCGCGGCCGACGTGCGCGGCCGTCCGGCGCAGCCGCGCATCGTCGAGCAGGCCGGCCTGCGCGAGGTTGTCGGCCGACTTGCGCCGGAAGCCGCCCGACAGCGCCAGCGCGAGGCGGCCGAACGCCGCCCCGACCCCCTGCGACCAGCTCAGCGGCAGGCGGGCGACCAGGCGGGCGAGCTGGACGAGCATCGGACGGGTGTGCGGAAAGGACGGCTGCGGGACGGGTATCACCCGGGACGGACCCGGACGGGTCGCTATAATGCCCGCGCCGCCGAGTTAATGGGACAACTTGCAGGGCGGCCTAGAAGTACTGCTAAAGCGTCGCCGCTTCTCCGAAGTCGGCTACGCCGACCCGGGCAGACGGATCGCAGCCGCGATCCGCGGACCGGGATGTCCGCCGCCCACTCTAGGAGAACGCATCTTGGCAAAGGATTTCCTCTTCACCTCGGAATCGGTCTCGGAAGGCCATCCGGACAAGGTCGCCGACCAGATCTCCGACGCGATCCTCGACGCGATCTTCGCGCAGGACAAGTATTCGCGCGTCGCGGCCGAGACCCTCGTCAACACCGGCCTGGTGGTGCTCGCCGGCGAGATCACCACCGGCGCGCACGTCGACTACATCGACGTCGCCCGCGACACGATCAAGCGCATCGGCTACGACAACACCGAGTACGGCATCGACTACAAGGGCTGCGCGGTCCTGGTCGCCTACGACAAGCAGAGCCAGGACATCGCGCAGGGCGTCGACGAGGGCCGGGGCATCGACCTCGACCAGGGCGCCGGCGACCAGGGCCTGATGTTCGGCTACGCGTGCGACGAGACCCCGGTGCTGATGCCCGCGGCGATCTACTACGCGCACCGCCTCGTCGAGCGCCAGTCCGACCTGCGCCGCGACGGCCGCCTGCCCTGGCTGCGCCCGGACGCGAAGTCGCAGGTCACGCTGCGCTACCTCGACGGCAAGCCGCACTCGATCGACACCGTCGTGCTGTCCACGCAGCACGCGCCGGACATCGAGCACGGCAAGCTGACCGAGGCGGTGATCGAGGAGATCGTCAAGCCGGTGCTGCCGAAGGAGCTGATCAAGGGCGAGATCCGCTACCTGATCAACCCGACCGGCCGCTTCGTCATCGGCGGCCCGCAGGGCGACTGCGGCCTGACCGGCCGCAAGATCATCGTCGACACCTACGGCGGCGCGGCCCCGCACGGCGGTGGCGCGTTCTCGGGCAAGGATCCGTCGAAGGTCGACCGCTCGGCGGCCTACGCGGCGCGCTACGTCGCGAAGAACATCGTCGCGGCGGGCCTCGCGAAGAAGTGCCTGGTGCAGATCAGCTACGCGATCGGCATCGCGAAGCCGACCTCGGTGATGGTGACGACCGAAGGCACCGGCAAGGTGTCGGACGAGCGGCTCGCCGAGCTGGTGCAGAAGCACTTCGACCTGCGGCCGAAGGGCATCATCCAGATGCTCGACCTGCTGCGCCCGATGTACCAGAAGACCGCCGCCTACGGCCACTTCGGCCGCGAGGAGCCGGAGTTCAGCTGGGAGCGGACCGACAAGGCCGCCGCGCTGAAGGCCGACGCAGGGGTCTGATCCCCGCGGGGGCCCGGCCCCCGTCGCCCGGCCCGAACGCCCGCCCTTCCCCACGGAAGTGCGGGCGTTGCGCTTCCTAGACGAGCCCCGCCTGCACCGCGTACCGCGTGAGGCTCGCGACGTCGTGCATGTCGAGCCGCTGCATCAGCGCGCCGCGGTGGAACTCCACCGTCTTCGGGCTGATCGCGAGCTCGCGGGCGATCTCCTTGTTCGACAGCCCGCGCGCGATCGCGCACAGCACCTCGAGCTGGCGCCCCGTGAGGCCCGTCTGGGCAGCCTCGCCGGCCGGCGGCGCGTTCATCGCCTCGACCAGCACGTGCGAGATCCGCGGACTCAGGTAGCGGTTGCCGGCGATCACCGCGTCGAGCGCGAGCTCCATCTCCGACAGCACGAAGTCCTTGGAGAGGAAGCCGTCGGCGCCGGTCTGCAGCGCGCTCATCACGAACTCGCGCGAGTCCTGCGAGGACAGGAATACGATCCGCACCGCAGGGGCGGTGGCGCGGATGCGGGCCACGGCGTCGATGCCGGACATGTCGGGCAGCATGATGTCGAGCAGCACCACCTGCGGGCGCAGCGCAGCGACCTTCGCGAGGCAGTCGGCCACGTCGGTCGCCTCGCCGAGCAGGCGGTAGCGGTGCGACCCCTCGAGCAGGCTGCGCACGCCCGCCCGCACCAGCAGTTGGTCGTCGGCGACGAGCACGCCGCGGCGGGGGTCTGTGGGGTCGGCAGACATGCGGCGATACTACCGCGGCGCCTCGGCCGCCGATCGGGCGAATTGGCCGGCCCGAAGGCCGCATCATCGCGGTTGAGCGTACCGATAATCGTACCGGTGGAACTCGCCCGCTCGCCCCTCCCGTCCCTCTTCGGCCTGTCCGTCCTCGTGGTCGCCGAGGACGTGGCCGTGCAGCGCGCCGCCCGCTCGGTCGCGTTCCGGCTCGGGCTCGCGGTCGAGTGCGCCGACGGCGGCCGCGCGGCGATGGCCTCGCTGTGCGCATACCGGGTCGACGCGGTGATCCTCGACCTCCCGATGCGCGAGCCCGACGGGCTCGGCGTCGCGGTCGCGATCCGGGCACTCGACGCGCGCTGGTCCGGGCTGCCGATCGTCGCGCTCGCCGATCCAGCCGACGCGCGGCGCATCGGGCGATGCGCAGAGGTCGGCATCGACACGTGGATCGACCGCCGGATCGAGCCGGCCGCGCTCGCCGCGGCGCTCGTCGCGCGCTTCGACCCGGAACGCGCGGCGATGCGGACCGCCCGCGCGAGCGCGCCGGCGACGCGCGTGGCGTCGACGGCCTGAGCCGTCAGCGCTGCGGGACGATGACCCGCAGCGTGTTCGGCCGGCCCGCGCCGCGCAGCACCTCGAGCCGGGCGCCGTTCGCCGCCGAGAGCATCGAGGCGATCGACAGGCCGAGCGCGAGCCCGCTCGGGTCGGTCGTGGTCGCGCCGCCGCGCTCCGGCCGCAGCGCCGCGAGCACCCACCTCGGCAGCGGATCGCCGGTGTTGGTCACCGACAGCTGGTAGCCGTTCGCGCCCGTCGCACCGCGCACCCGCACCGTCGAGCCGACCGGGGCGTGTCGCCGCGCGTTGTCGACCAGCTCCTGCAGCACCCGCGCGAGCTCGGCGCCGTCGAACGCGACGGTCGCCGGCACCACGTCGACCGCGAGCATCCGGCCGCCCGACAGCGGGGTCAGCATCCGGCGCACCGCGGCACCGACCCCGGCCGACTCGGCGAACCGGTCGGACGCGTCCGGCACCAGCACCGGCGCGAGCGCGGCCATCACCGACGCGGTGTCGATGAGCGTGGAGGCGTGCGCGGCCGGCTTCGCGTGCAGCCGCGCCTGCAGCGACGCCCGCTCGAGGTAGCGGGTGGCGTAGCGCGAGGTCGCGGCCGGCACGGCGGCGGCGGGCGCGAGCACGGCAGTCCGGGGAGCGTCGGTGCGCAGGGCGGCGGGCAGGTTCATCGTCGGGTCGTCCACGAGGGGCCGGCGAGGCGCCGGCGGGTGGACACCATGCTAGGCAGCGGCACCGCGCGCGGCACCCGGGTGCTCACCGGGGATGGGCCCCGGGACGATGCCCTGCGGGCGAACGACCGCACGTCGGTGCCGTGACATCCGTCACGGGGAACGACCCCACGCCCCGCTCGGCGGCGCTTTCGGATCGCCGCGGCCCGCCCGTATAATCGGGGCTGCCGAGGAGCGCTGCGACCCGACATGGGCCAGGCTCGGCGATGACAACCGCGCTCGCATGGTCCCCGGACCTTGCGGGCGTTTTGTTTTTTCCGGCGCCGCCGGACGCCCGCGTCAATCACATGGAGCGAAACGAATGAGTGCCGTCCTGAAACCCGCCGAATTCACCGACTACAAGGTCGCCGACATGGGCCTCGCCGAATGGGGCCGCAAGGAGATCCGGATCGCCGAGACCGAGATGCCCGGCCTGATGGCGATCCGCGAGGAGTACGCCGCGAAGCAGCCGCTCAAGGGCGCGCGCATCACCGGCTCGCTGCACATGACGATCCAGACCGCGGTGCTGATCGAGACGCTGGCCGCGCTGGGCGCCAAGGTGCGCTGGGCGTCGTGCAACATCTTCTCGACCCAGGACCACGCCGCCGCCGCCATCGCCGCCGCCGGCATCCCGGTGTTCGCGCACAAGGGCGAGAACCTCGACGAGTACTGGGACTACACCCACCGGATCTTCGAGTGGGCCGACGGCCAGCCGTCGAACATGATCCTGGACGACGGCGGCGACGCCACGATGCTGCTGCACATCGGCACCCGGGCCGCCAAGGACATCTCGGTGCTCGACAAGCCGGGCAGCGAGGAAGAGGTCTGCCTGTTCAACGCGATCCGCCGGCAGCTGGCCAAGGACGCGGGCTTCTACGAGCGCAACCTGAAGGCGGTCGTCGGCGTGACCGAGGAGACCACCACCGGCGTGCACCGTCTCTACCAGATGGCCGCCCGCGGCGATCTCGCGTTCCGCGCGATCAACGTCAACGACTCGGTCACCAAGAGCAAGTTCGACAACCTCTACGGCTGCCGCGAGTCGCTGGTCGACGGCATCAAGCGCGCCACCGACGTGATGATCGCGGGCAAGGTCGCCGTGGTCGCCGGCTTCGGCGACGTGGGCAAGGGCAGCGCGCAGGCGCTGCGCGCGCTGTCGGCCCAGGTCTGGGTCACCGAGTGCGACCCGATCTGCGCGCTGCAGGCCACGATGGAAGGCTTCCGCGTCGTCACGATGGAGTACGCAGCCGACAAGGCCGACATCTTCGTCACCGCGACCGGCAACAAGGACGTGATCACCTACACGCACATGGCGGCCATGAAGGACCAGGCCATCGTCTGCAACATCGGTCACTTCGACAACGAGATCGACGTCGCGGGCCTGAAGGAGCACTGCACCTGGGAGACCATCAAGCCCCAGGTCGACCACGTGATCTTCAAGGACGGCAAGCGGATCATCCTGCTGGCCGAAGGCCGCCTGGTGAACCTCGGCTGCGGCACCGGCCACCCGTCGTTCGTGATGTCCTCCTCGTTCGCCAACCAGACGATCGCCCAGATCGAGCTGTGGACGCATCCGGACGCCTACGAGTCGGGCAAGGTCTACGTGCTGCCCAAGCACCTCGACGAGAAGGTCGCGCGCCTGCACCTCAAGAAGCTGGGGGCGATGCTGACCGAGCTGTCGGGCGAGCAGGCCTCCTACATCGGCGTGAAGGTCGACGGCCCGTACAAGCCGGACACCTACCGCTACTGATGCGGTGGCACGCGCCGACGTCGAGCTGGTCGCCCGCGGGCTGGCCGCGTCGCGCAGCGCCGCGCAGCGCCTGATCGCCGACGGCGCGGTCTCGATCGCGCCGGACACCCGCGTCGAACGGCCCTCCCAGACGGTCGGGCCGTTCGACACGCTGCGGGTCGCGTCCTCGGACGAGACCCGCTTCGTGTCGCGGGCCGGCGCCAAGCTCGAGCACGCGCTGCGCGAGTCGGGCGTCGATCCGCGCGGCCGCGTCGTGCTCGACCTCGGGATGTCGACCGGCGGCTTCGCCGACTGCCTGCTGCAGGCGGGCGCGGCGCGGGTCGTCGGCATCGAGGTCGGCCACGGCCAGCTGCACCCGCGGCTGCGCGACGATCCGCGCGTGGCCTGCGTGGAGCGTCTGAACCTGCGCGACGCGACGCCCGGGGTGCTGCACGAGCGCGTGCCCGACCTGCCTCCCGAGGGCTTCCCGATGGCGGTCGCCGACCTGTCGTTCATCTCGCTCGCGAAGGTGCTGCCGAACGTCGACGCGCTGCTCGCGCCGCACGCGCCGGTGCTGCTGCTGGTCAAGCCCCAGTTCGAGGCGGGCCCGGCGGCGCTCGACCGGCGCGGCGTCGTCGCCGATCCGGCCGACCGCGAACGTGCGGTCGCGTCGGTCGCCGATGCGTGCCGCGCGCTCGGCTGGACGGTGCACCGCAGCTTCGACAGCGCGCTGCCCGGCGGCGATGGCAACCGAGAGTCCTTCCTCCACGCGAGCGCGCCCGCGCGCCCGTCCGACCGCCACAGGCCGTCACCATGAGCGCAGCGCCGAGCCGCCCCAGGCACGCTCGCACCGCAGCGCGAAGCGCGAAGGTATCCCCATGAACACGATCCCGGTCAGCTTCGAGTTCTTCCCCCCGAACACGCCCGAGGGGCTCGCCAAGCTGCGCGACACGCGTCGCCAGCTCGCCGCGCTCTCGCCGGAGTTCTTCAGCGTCACCTACGGTGCCGGTGGCGCGACCCGCGACAAGACACTCGGCGTCGTCGACGAGATCGCGGCCGAAGGCCTCGCCGTCGCGCCTCACCTGTCGTGCGTCGGCGCGACCCGCGAGGGCATTGCCGAGCTGCTCGAGCACTGGCGCGCGCGCGGGGTGCGGCGGCTGGTCGCGCTGCGCGGGGACCTGCCCTCGGGCATGGTCGACGCCGGCGAGTTCCGCTACGCGTCCGACCTCGTCGAGTTCGTCCGCGCCCGCACCGGCGACTGGTTCCGGATCGAGGTCGCCGCATATCCCGAGACGCATCCGCAGGCCGCCTCGCCCGAGGCGGACCTGGAGGCGTTCAGGATCAAGGTCGCGGCCGGCGCCGACACCGCGATCACGCAGTACTTCTACAACCCGGACGCGTACTTCCGCTTCGTGGACGCGGCGCGCGCCCGCGGCGTCGACGTGCCGATCGTGCCGGGCGTGATGCCGATCACGAACTACACGCAGCTCGCCCGCTTCTCCGACGCCTGCGGGGCCGAGATCCCGCGCTGGATACGGCTGCGGCTCGCGGCGTACGGCGACGACCTCGCCTCGCTGCGCGCGTTCGGTCACGACGTGGTCGCGACGCTGTCCCGCCGGCTCGTCGAGGGCGGCGCGCCGGGCCTGCACTTCTACACGCTGAACCAGCCGGGCCCGAGCGCCGCGCTCTGGAGGGCGGTCGCCGGCTGACCGTCCGGTACGCGCGGCCGCCCGCCCGTCGGGTGCTGTTGCGGGTGGAGCACCGCCCGGCCGCTAATCCTGTCGCGCAGATCCGCGTGCTGGCTACCATCGTCCGGAACGACGGTGCGTGCGCGTAGCAGGCGAGAGCGGAACTTTGAAGGAACGGATCGGTGCAGGCCAGCCGGGAACAGCTGATGGACGGCGACGATGCGGTGACGCTGATCACCGCGAACCGCCGCTATCAGGTCGCGACCACAGACCTCCAGCTCGGCATGTTCATCGCCGAGCTCGACCGGCCGTGGCTGGACACGCCGTTCCTGCTGCAGGGCTTCCTCGCCGACAGCCAGGTCGAGATCGACACGCTGCGCAAGTGCTGCAGCTACGTCTACGTCGATCTCGAACAGTCGAGCCCCGAGGTCGTCGACGCGATCCGACGCACCGAGTCGCAGCAGCCCGAGGGCGACGTCCCGCCGCAGTCCAAGTCGTCGGAGAAGCCCTCCGCCCCGGAGCCGACCCTGGCGGCCGCCGATCCGCCGACCCGGCCGATCCCGGAGCACCTGGCGACGCCGAGCCGCGCGCCGCGCGGCAACCGCGTCTACAAGACCCGCGCGGACGTCCGGATCAGCTCGGACACGCGCCAGCGGTTCCGGCAGTTCGTCCGCGCGACCTCCTCGCCGATGGGCCTCGGCGACGTCGACGACGGAAGTCCGCTCGGTCGCGCGCTCGCGTGGCTCAAGCGCTGCTTCGCCGGCGACCCGCGCCCGAAGACGGGCTTCGTCGAGCGCGACCGCGCGAGCCGCGACGCGATCCGCGGGTGGCTGCCGGCGGACCTCGCGCTGACCGAATACGCCGACGCCCGGTCGATGGAGCAGGAGCTCCCGCGCGCGCGCGGCACCTTCGCGCGCTGCGAGGACGTGCTGAGGACCCTCGCCGCCGACATCAGGATCGGCCGGATCCCGCAGATCGCCGAGGTCGCCTCGGCGGTCGACGACATTGTCGCGAGCATGATCGACAACCCCGACGCGCTGATGTGGGTCGGGCGAATGCGCGACGAGGACATCAACACCTACAACCACGGCGTCAAGGTCGCGCTGTACCTGATCTCGCTCGGCCGCCAGCTCGGCTTCCCGAAGAAGGAGCTGTCGCACCTCGGGCTGATCGGCGTGCTCGCGGACGTCGGCAAGATCAAGCTGCCGCGCGCGCTGCTCGACAAGCCGGGCATGCTCGCGCCGCCGGAATTCCGGCTCATCAAGGAGCACGTGCGCCTCGGGCTCGACGCGCTGCGCGAGGCCGGCACGCTGCCGCCCGAGGCCGAACTCGGCATCGCCCAGCACCACGAGCGCCTCGACGGCAGCGGCTACCCGAAGGGCCTGAAGGGCAACGACATCAGCATCTACGGCCGGATGGCGGCGATCGCCGACAGCTTCGCCGCGCTGATCACGCCACGCGCCTACGCGAACCCGTCGGCGCCGCAGGACGCGCTGATGAACCTGTACGAGTGGGCCGGCACCTCGTTCCACGAGCCGCTGGTCGAGCAGTTCGTGCAGGCGGTAGGCGTGTTCCCGGTCGGCTCGCTCATCGAGCTGTCGAGCGGCGAGGTCGCGATCGTCGTCGCGCACAACCGCGTGCGACGCCTCGAGCCGCGCGTGCTCGTGCTGACCTGGCCGGACAAGTCCCCGCTCGCCGAGCCGATCGAGCGTGACCTGCTGAGCCAGGGCAAGACCGCGCAGGGCCGGCTGCGGATCGTGCGCGGGCTGCCCGCGGGCGCCTACGGGCTGAAGCTGCGCGACTACTACATGGCCGACGTCGCGCGGGCGAATGGCGTCCCGGCCTGAGGTCGCGGTCCGGCATCCCAAGCGGATGCGGGTCGCGGACCTCGAGCGCCACGCGAGCGCGCTGCTGGCCCGCGCCGGCGCCCCCCGCCCCGCCCTGCTGTCCGTCTCCCTCCTTCGCGACGACCGGATGCGCGCGCTCGCCGGCCGCGACGACGCGTTCGAGGTGCTGGCGACGGTGCTCGACCGCGTCGAGCAGACGGTTCGGCTCGGCGACCGGTACGCGGTGGTCGCGACCGACGAGCTGTGGGTCGTGCTGGCGGACGCGCCGTCCGAGGCGATCGTCCGGCTCGCGGCGACCGCGCTGCGCGACGCGGTCGACGGGCACTACGACGGGCGCCTCGACGACGGCACCCCGTGCCGCGTCGGCGTGCGCGGAGCGATCGCCGGCGCCTGGGTCGACCGGCCGCCGGGCGATCTCGTCTCGCTGGCGAGCACCCTCGGCCGTGCGGTCGCCGAAGCACGCGGCGCCGAGGGGCGGATCGCGCTGCGCAGCGCGAGCAGCGACGGGCGCGACGCGAGGATCCGGCTCGCCGCTCGGGTGCGCGAGGCGCTCGAGGCGAACGAGTTCGAGATCTGGTACCAGCCGCAGATTCGCCTGTCCGACCGCAGCTGCCCGTCGCTCGAGGCGCTGGTGCGCTGGCCGCAGCCGGCGGGCGTGCCGCCGGTCAGCCCGGGAACGGTGGTGTCGATCTGCGAGGAGAACGGGCTCGTCGGCGATCTCACCCGCTTCTGCCTGAATACCGTGCTGCGGCACCAGATGGCCTGGGCGGCGACCGGCTTCGAGCCCCAGGTCGGCATCAACCTCTCGGCGCTGACGCTCGCCGACGCGAGCTTCCCGACGCAGGTCGCGCAGGCCTGCGACACCTGGGGCGTGCCGCCGACCCGCCTGCTGTTCGAGCTCACCGAGAGCTCGATCGCGCGCAACGAGCGCGCGACCCTCGAGTTCATGCACAGGCTGCGCGAGCTCGGCTGCGAGCTGTCGATCGACGACTTCGGCACCGGCTTCTCGTCGTTCGCGTACCTGCGCCAGTTCCCGGTCAACGAGTTGAAGATCGACCGCGCGTTCGTCGCCGGCCTCGCGACCGAGGCCGCCGATCGGCGGATCGTCAAGGTGCTGATCGAGATGGCGCACGCGTTCGGCCTGCGGGCGCTCGCCGAGGGCGTCGAGGACGCCGAGGGCGTGAGGGTGCTCGAGTCGCTCGGCTGCGACATGGTGCAGGGCTGGCACTTCGCGAAGGCGATGCCGGCCGAGGAGGTCCTCGGCTGGGTCAGCGCGCTGGCGACCGACGCGCGTCCTGCGGGTACGTCGCAGACGGTGTGACCACCGCGTCGAGCGGGCGGTCGGTCGGCAGCGGGTCGAACGCCTCGAGCAGCGCCTCGTCCCACGCGACGCCGATCGCGCGCGGCCGCGCGGCGCCGTCGGCGTCGAGCGCCGCGAAGCTGCGGTCGTAGAAGCCGCCCCCGTAGCCGAGCCGGTGCCCGTCGGCGGTGAACCCGACACAGGGCACGATCACCACGTCGGGCCGCAGCGCGACGTCCGCCGCGGGCCGCGGGATGTTCCAGAGGCCGGGCACCGTCGGCTCGCCAGGACGCCAGGCGACGAAGCGCAGCGGCGTGCGCGGCGCATCGACGACCGGCAGCGCGGTGCGCGCGCCGCGCGCAGCCCAGAGGCCCGGCAACGGCTCGAGCGAGGGCTCGCCGCGGATCGGCCAGTAGAGGGCGATGGAGCGGCCCGCGACGTCGCCGAGCAACGCGCCGAGGCGTTCGACGAGGGTCTCGTTCGCCGCGCGTCGCCGTGGCGCCGACAGTCGTCGGCGCGCATCGAGAAGGGCCTGCCGCAGGGCGGTCCGCATCGGATCCGCGGCGGGGGTGCGTGCTATCCTCGATTCGTCTTCCCGGTCTGTCATGGCCGCCCGACGGCCTCCTCCTCGCAGTGCACCGCATCGACACGACAGCAGCCCCCGGGCGTCTCCGGTCGCGTGCGCACGCGGGGATGGCCGCGATCATTGTAGGCGCGATCCTCGCGACCGCCGGCCTGCCCGCGGACGCCTCGACGCCCCGGCCCTGCACCCGCGACTGCCCGCCCGCCGCGAAGCCTGCGCCCGCCGCGAAGCCCGCACCGCAGCCCCCTCGCGCGCCCGAGTCCGCCGGCCCCGACGAGGCGTTCCTCGCCGCGCGCGCCGCCGCGACGCGCGGCGACACGGCGCGCCTCGAGCAGCTCGCCCCGCAGGTCGGCGCCTCGCATCCGCTCGCCGCCTACCTCGACGCGTGGCGGCTGCGGCTGCAGCTCGCCGACTACCGCGCCGACACCGCGGGCCCGCTCGACGCCGAGGCGCGCGCACTGGTCGCGCGCCACGCGGGCTCGCTCGCCGGCGAGATCGCGCGCCGCGACTGGCTCGCCTCGCTCGGCCGCAGGCAGGTCTGGGGCACCTTCGACGAGGCCTGGGCCGGCCTCTCGCAGCGCGACGACCTCGGGCTGCGCTGCTACGCGCTGCAGTCGCGCGCGGCCGGCGGCGAGCCGGTCATGGCCGAGGCCCGCGAGCTGCTGATGCAGCCGCGCGAGCTGCCCGACGCGTGCAACGGCCTGCTCGGCGCGCTGGTCGCCAACGGCCAGGCCGGGGCGAACGACCTGTGGCACCGGCTCGAGGCCGCGATCGAGTCCGGCTCCGCCGTGGCCATCCGCAGGGCCGCGAACGCGGCCGCGCCGCGGCTCGAGCCGAAGCAGCTCGAACTCGCGCTGTCGAAGCCCGCCGCGGCGCTCGACGCCTCGCCGACCCGCGAGGTCGTCGCGATCGCGATCCCGCTGCTCGCCCGCACCGACCCGGCCGAGGCCGCCTCGAGGCTCGAGCCGCTCGCGCCGAAGATGCGTCCCGCCGACCGGACGTTCGCGTGGTCGCAGGTCGCCGCCGCCGGCATGCGCCGGCTGCTGCCCGAGTCGCACGCGTGGGCGCAGCAGGCGCGCAGCGCACGCGCGACCGACGAGACGCTCGCCTGGATGACGCGCGCCGCGCTTCGCGCGCGCGACTGGCCGGTGGTCCGCTCGACGATCGAGCGCATGAGCGAGCCCGGCCGCGCCGACCCCACCTGGACCTACTGGCTGGCCCGCGCGCTGCAGGCCCAGGGCTCCGAGGAGTCGCAGCACCGCGCCAAGGTGCTCTACACCTCGATCGTCGGCCGCACCGACTTCTACTCGCAGCTCGCCGGCGAGGAGCTCGGCCTGCGGGTCACCGTGCCCGAAGCGGCCGTGCCCCCGAACGAGGCCGAGCTCGCCGACGCCCGCGCGAACCCCGCGTTCGCGCGGATGCAGAAGTTCTACGACCTCGGCCTGCGGACCGAAGGCAACCGCGAGTGGAACTTCGCGGTCCGCACGATGGGCGACCGGCAACTGCTCGCGGCCGCCGAGCACGCGCGGCGCATCGGGCTGCTCGACCGCACGGTCAACGCGGCCGACCGCACGAAGCACGAGCACGACTTCAGGCTGCGCTACCCGTCGCCGTTCGCCGAGCGGCTGGTGCCGGTCGCACGCTCGCAGGGGCTGGACCCGGCCTGGGTCTACGGGCTGATCCGCCAGGAGTCGCGCTTCGTGATGGACGCGCGCTCGCACGTCGGCGCCTCGGGGCTGATGCAGATCATGCCGGCCACCGCGAAGTGGATCGCGAAGAAGATGGGCGAGCGCGACTTCACGCCCTCGCAGATCAACGAGCTCGACACCAACCTGCGCTTCGGCACCTTCTACCTGAAGACGGTGCACGACGACCTCGACCGCTCGCCGGTGCTCGCCTCGGCCGCGTACAACGCCGGCCCCGGACGGCCGCGCTCGTGGCGGGGCACGCTGCCGCAGCCGGTCGAGGGCGCGATCTTCGCGGAGATCGTGCCGTTCAACGAGACGCGCGGCTACGTCAAGCACGTGCTGTCGAACGCGGCGTGGTACGCGGCGCTGTTCACCGGCGAGCCGCAGTCGCTCAAGGCGATGCTGGGCGAGGTGCAGCCGGGCCCGTCGTTCGCCTCGACCGCGTCGCCGGGCGGCGACTGACCCGCGGCCCGGTCGCGACGGCCGGCCGGGATTCCGGCCTTCGGTCGTCGGCTTCGCGCTACGATCGGGCATCCGGGCGCCACGCCGCTCCCTCTCCCCTCACCGACACGCCGCCCACGCGGCCCGTTCCATGCTCTATTCGCGCATCCTCGTCGTCGGCGGCACCGGCTTCATCGGCACCCACGTGGTCTCGCGCCTGGTTGCGCAGGGCCGCCGCGTGGTCGTGCCGACCCGTCGGCGCGAGCGCGCGCGGCACCTGATCCTGCTGCCGACCGTCGACGTCGTCGAGACCGATCCGCGCGACCCGATCGCGCTCGAGTCGCTCGCCGCCGGCTGCGACGCCGCGGTCAACCTCGTCGGCGTGCTGCACGGCCGCGCCGGACCCGCCGGCGATCCCTTCGGCCCGGACTTCGCGCGCGCCCACGTCGACGTGCCCAACGCGCTGATCGGCGCATGCCGCGCCTCGAAGGTGGACCGGCTCGTGCACGTCAGCGCGCTCGGCGTCACCGACGGCGGCAAGAACACGCTGCCGTCGCGCTACCTGCGCTCGAAGGCGGCCGGCGAGGAGAAGGTCCGCCAGGCGCGCGACCTCGACTGGACGATCCTGCGGCCATCGGTGGTGTTCGGCGCCGAGGACCGCTTCCTGAACCTGTTCGCGCGGCTGCAGCGGATGCTGCCGGTGCTCGCGCTCGCCAAGTCCGAGGCGCGCTTCCAGCCGGTCTGGGTCGGCGACGTCGCGCAGGCGGTCGTCAACGCGCTCGACAACCCGGCGACGGCCGGGCGCACCTGCGCGCTCGCGGGCCCCGAGGTGTTCACGCTGCGCCAACTGGTGCAGCTCGCCGGCGTCTGGTCGCGCGGCCGCTCGCGCCCGATCCTGGCGCTGCCCGCCGGGCTCGGGCACCTCACCGCGCTCGCGATGGAGTGGGCGCCGGGCGAGCCGCTGATGACGCGCGACAACCTCGATTCCATGACGATCGACAACGTCAGCGCGCGGCCGATCGACCCGGAGCTCGGCGTCGTGCCCGCGTCGCTGTCGGCGATGGGCCCGACGCTGTACGGGGCGACCCGCGAGGCGCGCTTCGACGGCTGGCGGGCGCAGGCGCGACGCTGATGGAAGCGCGGCGGGGGCTCGTCGCCTACGAGGTCGGCGGGGCCGTCCGCGACGCGCTGCTCGGCCTGCCGGTCAACGACCGCGACTGGGTGGTCGTCGGCGCCACGCCCGAGCGGATGGTCGAGCTCGGCTTCCGGCCGGTGGGCCGCGACTTCCCGGTGTTCCTGCACCCCGAGACGCACGAGGAGTACGCGCTCGCGCGGACCGAGCGCAAGACCGCGCGCGGCTACCGCGGCTTCGCGGTGCACACCTCGCCCGACGTGAGCCTCGAGGACGACCTGCGGCGGCGCGACCTGACGATCAACGCGATGGCGCGGGCCGCCGACGGCACGCTGGTCGACCCGTGGGGCGGCGAGCGGGACCTGCGCGACGGCGTGCTGCGCCACGTGAGCGAGGCCTTCGCCGAGGACCCGGTGCGGATCCTGCGGCTCGCGCGCTTCGCGGCACGCTTCGAGCGCTTCGCGGTCGCACCCGAGACGCTCGCGCTGATGCGTGCGATGGTCGCCGGCGGCGAGGTCGACGCGCTGGTGCCGGAGCGGGTCTGGCAGGAGGTCTCGCGCGGGCTCGGCGAAGCGCGGCCGTCGCGGATGCTCGACGTGCTGCGCGACGCGGGCGCGCTCGTGAGGCTCGCCCCCGAGCTCGACGCGCGCTGGGACACGCGGCTCGCGTGCGTCGTCGACGCCGCGGCACGGGTCGGCGCGCCGCTCGCCGCGCGCTTCGCCGCGCTGCTGCACGGCCTGGACCCCGCCGCGGTCGAGGCCGTCTGCGCCCGGATGCGCGCACCGAACGACTGCCGCGAGCTCGCGCGGCTCGTCGCGGCCGAGCACGCGACGGTCGCGCGCGCCGACACCCTCGACGCGGCCGCGACGCTCGCGCTGATCGAGCGCTGCGACGCAGTCCGCAAGCCCGCGCGCTTCGCGCTGCTGCTGCGCGCGTGCGACGCGATCCGCGAGGGCCTGCCCGCCGGCGCCGCGACCGCATCGGGCGCGCGGCGGCTGGAGGCGGCGCTGCGGGCCGCGCGGGCGGTCGACGCGGGCGCGATCGCCGCCGAGGTCGCCCGCGCGCGCGACTGCGCTCCGGCGGCCGAGCGGATCGCCGCGGCGGTGCGCGCCGCCCGCGAGGCCGCGGTGCGAGCCGCGCTCGACACCGGCACCGGCTGAGTCGCACCGGACCTTGAACGCGCCCGACCGGCAGATCGCCCACCTCCTCGCGTCGCTGGTGACGCTGTTCGCGCTCGCCACGATGGGCGCGATCGCGCTGCGCCGCCGCGCTCGCCGCCTTCTCGGCCTGCGGCGCGGGCTGGACCGCGACGATCCTGCTGATCTGCGGGAGCATCGTGCTCGCGCTGGCCTGGACGCTGCGCGGCGGGCCGCTGCAGCGTGCGCAGGGCCGCGCGATGGCGGCCGGAATGGCCGCGCCGCTCGCCGCCAAGGCCGGCGGCCCTCGCGGGCGGCTGATGCTGCTGCACGACCTCACCGAGCGCGTCGGCATGGAGCGCGAGCGCCTGATCGGCGAGCTGCGCGCGGCGCTCGCGCAGATCCGCACGCTGCGCGGCCTGCTGCCGTTCTGCGCGTCGTGCAAGAACGTGCGTGACACCGCCGGGCGCTGGATGCCGGTCGATGCCTGCATCCGCGACCACTCCGCCGCCACCGTCTCGCACGACATCTGCCCGGACTGCTCGGCCGAGCGCTACCCCTCGGCGTATCGCGAGCCGGAGCAGGACGCCTGAGCTCGGCATGCGACCCGCCCCGCCCGGCGCGATCCTGGTGGCCGAGGACGATCCGCTCGGCGCGCTGCTCGCGCGGCAGGTGCTCGCCGGCGCGGGCTGGTCGGTCGAGATCGCGGTCGACGGCATCGAGGCGATCGAGGCGCGGCAGGCCTCGCCCGCTCGCTACGCGCTCGCGCTGCTCGACCTGGTGATGCCGCGGGCCGACGCGATCGCGGTGATCGACGCGACCCGCGTGCTGCGGCCCGACCTGCCGATCCGGCTCACCAGCGGCTACGCCGAGGGCCTCGTGCGGGAACGCCTCGGCGGGCGCGCGATCCAGGGCTTCCTGCCGACGCCCTGGGACCTGCCGCCGCTGATCGCGGCGGCGAGGCGCGGGCTCGGCGGACTCACCTGAACGTCAGCCGGACCGCCTCGGCGACGCAGGCGGGCTTGTCCGAGCCGTCGATCTCGATCGTCGCGCGCATGACCAGCTGCAGCCCCGGCCGTCCGCCCGGCCCCTCGTCGACCGCGGTGCACGACTGCAGCGCGAAGCGGGCCCGCACGCGGCTGCCGACGCGCACCGGTGACGGGAACCGCACCTTGTTCAGCCCGTAGTTGATCGACATCGTCTCGTCGTCGATCGACAGGTTGCGCTGCGAGAAGCCGGCGAGCAGCGACAGCGTCAGGTAGCCGTGGGCGATCGTCGCGCCGAACGGACCCGCCTTCGCGCGCTCGGCGTCGACGTGGATCCACTGGTGGTCGTCGGTCGCGTCGGCGAACCGGTCGATGCGGTCCTGCGTGATCTCGAGCCAGTCGGTCAGCGCGAGGTCCTGGCCGACCAGGCCGGGCAGCTGGGCGTGGGTGTAGTGGTGCATCGGGCGTGTCTCCTCCGTTGGCAGGGCGAAGCTACAGCATCCGCGCGATCAGCGCCGCCGCGAGCGACAGCAGGATCGTAGAGGTCAGCGGGATCGACCAGTCGCGGCCGAACAGCCGGAAGTTGAAGTCGCCGGGCAGCCGGCCGATGCCGAGCCGGCGCAGCCAGGGCATCGCGCCCGAGAACAGGAACAGCGCGATCACCGTCGCGATGAACCACTTCACAGCGCGCCCCTGCGGTCGCCGCGCGCGAAGCCGAGCGCGTCGTCGGGCACGCCGCGGCCGAACGCGATCGCCTTGAAGAGCTCGCCCATCTCGGCCTCGGACAGCAGCGTCTGCACCGCGCCGAGCGCGCGCACGCGCGCGGGATCGAGCGGCGCGTCGCGGGCGTCGGTCGCGAGCCGCTCGAGCACCCCGCAGTCGAGCAGGAAGCGCGCCTGCGACGCGTAGCCGAGCGGCGCGAGGCCCGCCCCGCGGGCGGCGCGCGCGACCGCGCTGAAGTCGACGTGCGCGGTCACGTCCTGCAGCCCCGGCCAGCGCAGCACGTCGCCGTGCGCATGGTGGCGCCGGTGCGCGATCAGCGTGCCGCCGTCGCGCTGCGGATGGTAGTACTCGCGGGCCGGGAAGCCGTAGTCGATGAGCAGCATCGCGCCGCGGCGCAGCGCGCGCCCGACGGTGGCGACCCAGGCGGCGGCCTGCTCGCCGAGCTCGGAGCGGTAGCGGCCGGGCCCGAGCCGCGCGAACGGGTCGGCGCCGCCCGGCCCGCCGCCGGCGTGAGCACCATCGCCGCCCAGGTCGTCTGCGTCGTGCGCTGCGCGCAGCGCGTCCGCGACCGCCTCGCGCAGCGCCGCGTCGGCCGGCCGCGCCGCCCACGCGAAGCCGCCGCCCGCGTCGATCGCCACGCCCAGCTCGCGCAGCACGCCCGCCTCGTGCTCCCACACGCGCACCGGCATCGCGTCGAGCACCTCGTTGCCGAGCACGACCCCGTCGATCGACGCGGGCAGCGCGTCGAGCCACTCGACCGCGTCGAGCGCCCACGGCGCCTCGCGCGCGATCGTCTCGCGCTGGCGCGCCCGAAGCGCGCCGGACACCTCGACGATCGCGTAGCGGCGCGCGGGCGTGCCGAGCGCGCGCAGCGCGCCGAGCACGCCCGCCGCGAGCCGCCCGGTGCCGGCGCCGAACTCGAGCACCTCGGGCGACGCGTGCCCGAACCACTGCGACACCTGCACCGCCACGCACTCGGCGAACAGCGGCGACAGCTCGGGCGCGGTGACGAAGTCGCCCTCGGCGCCGAAGGGTCGCGCGGGGCCGGCGTAGTAGCCGAGACCGGGCTCGTAGAGCGCGCGCGCCATCCACGCGTCGAAGCCGATCCAGCCGCCTCCCGCGCGGATCGCGTCGGCGATCCGCCCCGCGAGCGCCTCGCTGTGCGCGCGCGCGTCGGGGCCGGGCGGGGGCAGCGTCATGCGGGGGATTCTCGCATGCACGGGTACACTTCCGGCTCCATGCCCGCTCCCTCCGACACACCGCCGAAGGTCGCGCTCGTCACCGGCGCGGCGCGCCGTCTCGGCCACGAGATCGCGCTCGCGCTCGCGCGCGCCGGCTGGGACGTCGGCATCCACTATGGCACCTCGCGCGACGACGCGCACGCCACCGTCGCCGAGGTCGAGGCGATCGGCCGCCGCGCGGTCGCGCTGCCGGCCGCGCTGCAGGAGGAGGCGCAGGTCCTCGCGCTGCTGCCCGCGCTCGGGCGCGCGCTGGGCCCGGCCACCTGCGTCGTCAACAGCGCGTCGCGCTTCGAGTTCGACGCGGCCGTCGACTTCACCTTCGCGTCGTTCACGGCGCACCTGCTACCCAACCTCGCCGCCCCGGTGCTGCTCGCGCGCGAGCTGCACCGCGGCCTGCCCGAGGGCGCCGAAGGGGTCGTCGTCAACCTGCTCGACCAGAAGCTGTGGGCGCCGAACCCCGACTTCCTGTCGTACAGCCTATCGAAGGCCGGCCTCGCCTACGCGACGACGATGCTGGCCCAGGCGCTCGCGCCGCGCGTGCGCGTGGTCGGCGTCGCGCCCGGGCTCACGCTGCCCAGCTACCTGCAGGACGACGCGGCCTTCGAGGCCGCGCACCGCGGGCACTCGCCGCTCGGCCGCTCGAGCACCGCGGCCGACGTCGCCGCCTCGGTGGTCTTCGCGGTGGGCAACCGTTCGATCACCGGCTCGACGATCCTGTGCGACGGCGGCCAGCACCTGCGGCCGCTGCCGCGCGACGTCAGCCTCATGCCCCCGGCGGGGACCTGATCCCATGGACACCCAGTCGATCTTCGTGCGCGGCCTGCGCGTCGACGCGAACATCGGCGTGCACGCCCACGAGAAGGGCCGCACGCAGCCGTTGAAGCTCGACGCCGAGCTGCAGATCGCCGACGCGCGCTTCCGCCCGTCGCGCGACAAGCTCGCCGAGGTGTTCGACTACCAGACCATCCGAACCGCGATGATCGAGGTCGTCCGCGACGGACACATCCACCTGCTCGAGACGCTCGCCGACCGCGTGATCGAGCGGCTGCTCGCGATGCCCGACGTGGTGTCGGTCCGCGTGCGCGTCCACAAGTACACCGCGTTCGACGACGTCGAGGAAGTCGGCGTCGAGGTCACCCGCAGGAAGCAGCCATGAGCGACGCCCCCGCCGGCCGTGCCGCGCTGAAGCTCGAGCACGAGCGCAACAAGCTGCACAAGCGGCTGTGCCGGCTCGTCGGCCAGGCGATCGGCGACTTCCGGATGATCGAGCCCGGCGACCGCGTGATGGTCTGCATGTCGGGTGGCAAGGACAGCTACGCGCTGCTCGACCTGCTGCGCACGCTGCGCGAGCGCGCGCCGGTGCCGTTCGAGCTGATCGCGGTCAACCTCGACCAGAAGCAGCCTGGCTTTCCCGAGCACGTGCTGCCCGAGTACCTGCGCTCGACCGGCGTGCCCTTCCGCATCGAGGAGCAGGACACCTACTCGATCGTCAAGCGCGTGATCCCCGAGGGCCGCACGATGTGCTCGCTGTGCTCGCGGCTGCGGCGCGGCATCCTGTACCGCGTCGCCGACGAGCTCGGTGCCACGAAGATCGCGCTCGGCCACCACCGCGACGACATCCTCGAGACCTTCTTCCTGAACCTGTTCCACGGCGGCAAGCTGAAGGGCATGCCGCCGAAGCTCGTCTCCGACAACGGCCGCCACGTGGTGATCCGCCCGCTCGCCTACGTGAAGGAGGCCGACCTCGAGGCCTACGCCGACTGGCGCGCCTTCCCGATCATCCCGTGCACGCTGTGCGGCTCGCAGGAGAACCTCAAGCGCGCCGAGGCCAAGCGGATGCTGCGCGACTGGGAGAAGCGCCACGCGGGGCGCGTCGACAGCGTGTTCTCGGCGCTGACCCGCGTCGTGCCCTCGCACCTGATGGACCGCGACCTGTTCGACTTCGCCGGCCTCGCGCCGACCGGCGTGCCCGACGCCGACGGCGACATCGCGTTCGACGTCGACCCGGTCCTCGACGCGCCACCCCCTGCCGTGCCTGCAGCGATCGACGCGGGCGCGATCCCGATCCGCAGGCGCGCGGCCGACGACGCCGTCGCGACCGCGGCGCCCTCCACCGCCGAGGATCCGCGATGAACGCTCCCGTCGCCTCCGCCGAACGCGCCGCCGCGGTGCTCGCCGCGCTGCGCGCCGCACTCCCCGCCGACGTGCTCGTCGCCGGCCCCGTCGACCCCCGCCACCTGCGCGACTGGAGCGTGCCCTGCGAGCCGGGCACCGCGCCGGTCGCGCTGGTGCGCGCGCGCACCACCGACGACGTCGCCGCGACGCTGCGGATCTGCGACGCGCACCGCCACCCGGTCGTGCCGCAGGCGGGCCTGACCGGGCTCACCGGCGGCGCCACGCCGATGGCCGACTGCGTCGTGCTGTCGCTCGAGCGGATGGACGCGATCGAGGCGCTCGACGTCGACGGCTCGACGATGACCGTGCAGGCGGGCGCGACGCTGCAGGCGGTGCAGCACGCGGCCGACGAGGCGGGGCTGCTGTTCCCGCTCGACATCGGCGCGCGCGGCTCGTGCCGCGTCGGCGGCAACGCGTCGACCAACGCCGGCGGCAACCGCGTGCTGCGCTTCGGCATGATGCGCGACCTGATCCTCGGGCTGGAGGCGGTGACGCCCGACGGCACCGTGGTCAGCGCGATGAACACCATGCTGAAGAACAACGCCGGCTACGACCTGAAGCAGCTCTTCATCGGCAGCGAGGGCACGCTCGGCGTCGTCACCCGCCTCGTGCTGCGGCTGTACCCGAAGCCGCGCAGCGTCTGCACGGCGCTCGCCGCGCTGCCCGACTACGACGCGGTACTGCGGCTGCTGCGGATCGCGCGCGAGCGGCTGGGGCCGACGCTCGCCGCCTTCGAGGCGATGTGGCCCGACTTCTACGACTTCGCGAACGCGCAGCTCGCGGCCGCGCCGCCGCTGCCCGGCGACGGCTCGATCCACGTGCTGCTCGAGTCGATGGGCACCGACCCGGCGCGCGACGCCGAGCTCTTCGAGGCGACCGTCGCCGCCGCGATCGAGGACGGCTGCGTCGCCGACGCAGCGATCGCGCAGTCGGAGGCCCAGCGCCGCGCGATCTGGGCGGTCCGCGACGCCTCGTCGGAGTTGAAGCGCGCGTTCTCGCCGCACGTCGACTACGACGTGAGCCTGCCGGTCGGGCGCATCGGCGCGTTCGTGCCGGAGTGCGTCGGGCGGCTGCGCGCCGCGTGCGCCGACATCGGCATCGTCAACTTCGGGCACGTCGCCGACGGCAACCTGCACGTCAGCGTGCAGACCCGCGAGGGCCGCTTCACGAAGCACGACGCCGACGAGATCGTCTACGGCTGCGTCGCCGACTGGCGCGGCTCGGTGTCGGCCGAGCACGGCATCGGGCTGCTGAAGAAGGCGTACCTCGGGCACTCGCGCAGCGAGGCGGAGGTCGCGCTGATGAAGCGGCTGAAGGCGGCGCTGGATCCGAACGGGATCCTGAACCCGGGGAAGGTGTTCTGAGCCACCGTCCCGATCGCCCCGCCTCGGGGTGATCGGCTGCGGGCGGCGCGCGGTGCGTGCGATGGCGTGGCGCATCGCGAGCCGCCTGGCCGAAGGTCGCACGCTCCGACCGTCCGGATCAGCCGCCGGACGTCCGCACTTCCCGATCGGCCCGCATCAGCAGGATCGTCTCGCGCAGCGCGACGATGAGTCCCTGCTGCTCGAGCTCCTGCTCGTGCTCCAGGGTGACGTCACGCATGATCAGCAGTCGACCATCCATGCGGCCGGTCCGCATGCGGAGCGGCAGCGTCGTGACCTCGAAGCGCCTCCGCGCGAATTCGAGGGTCGCGCCCTGGGGCCCCGACGCGAGGCGCGCCGCCAAGTCGCCGGCGGGCGCGAGCAGGTCGTTCACGCGACGCCCGGCCGCCTCGAGCGCCGACATGCCGGTCAGTGCCTCCATGGCGCTGTTCATGTCGACCACCCGACCGAGCGGGTCGACGACGAGCACGCAGTCCTCCAGCGAATCGAGGAGCACGTTCCTGGAAACGGGTTCGAGGTCGAGCAGGCCGTGCCGACTCACGGCGCGGCCCGCCAGGAGCACGCCCATGCCGATGCCGAGCGGCGTGACGTCCACACCCGGCTGCAGCACGCCGGTCGCGCCGACGATGTGGAACAGCGTGCCGACCAAGGCCGCCCCGATCAGGCAGAGCCCCTGTCGGACCCCGAGGCGCCCGGAGCGCACCGCCCAGACCGCCATCAGCGCGGCCGACCCGGTCATCAGCAGGTACGTGTAGCCGGTGAACCACCAGTAGAGGGGGCCCGTCGTCAGTCGCACTTCGCGCGTCAGCAGCGCGCTGCGCTCCATGCCGACCGTGGCGAAGAGCGGCGCGTACTCGACCAGGGGTCCGTGCAGCAGCAGCAGTCTCCCGAGATGCGGCAGGCCCATCACCGCGAGGAGCGCCACGGTCGCCGGCGCGAGTCGGCGGGTCAGCGCGACCGTTCCGCAGATCGCGACCCAGGAGGTGACGGCGCTGAAGCTCCGACGCACCAGCGACCATGGCTCGGCACTCTCCGGCGGCGAGACGGCGACCCCGAGCACGCCGACGGTCCACCCGGCCGCACAGATCGACATCGCGGTGACCAGGAACGTCGCAGGCGCCGAAGGCCGGCGCCACGCCGTCGTCGCGAGCCCGGCCAGCAGCAGCACCGTGACGCTGCCGCAGATCAGGTAGCCGAGCTGCAGGACGGCGACGATCATCGACGACGACTGGGCCGTCATGGCACCGGCTCGTGGCCCGGCAAGCCACCGCGAGCGGCCTGCACGTGCGCCGACATGCTGCGCAGTTCCTCGACGCGCTGAAGTCGTTCGCGAGCGGCCTGCAGGCGCACCGTGACGTCGTGGAAGGTCATCAGCCGCCCCCCGCGGGGGGCGCCTGCGCCGCGCATCGGCACGATGCGAAGGTCGTAGACGCGTTCGCCGAGCCGCAGCCGCGCACCGCTCGCGTCGGCGGCGAGCGGCGCCGAGGGCCCTTCGATGCCGGCGAGCAGCGCGTGCGTCGTGAGTCCGATCGCCGCTTCGGCGCGCACGCCGAGGATCCGCGCCATCGCGGGATTGAGGTCGACGACGCGACCTTGCGCATCGACCGCGACGATGCCGTAGTGGAGCGTCTCGAACACGGCGCGGCGCGCCACGGGCATCGCGGTCAGCAGCCGGCTCCGCCAGGACGCATAGGCGATGCAGATCGCTCCCGCACCGATGCCCAGCGGGCGATAGTCGAGCGCCGTCGCGTGACCGTTGGCGGCACTCAGCACGACCAGCGCCAGCCCGAGGGTCGCGCCTCCGCAGATCAGCAGCGCCTGACGCCCTCCCAGGCTGCCGGTCCGGATCCCCCACGCGAAGACGACGAGCACCCCGATCACGACGAGTCCCCAGGAAAACAGCGACACCGGCCAGAACATCGGTCCGGGGTCGAGCATGACCTGCCGCGTCATCAGCCCCACGTGCTCGTAGCGGTACCGGCAGAACAGGGCCGCACTGTCCGACAGCGGGCCGAACGTGGCCAGCACCCACACGACGGGCGGCGCTGCGAGCGCGAGGCAGGTCGCGGTCACCGCTCGACCGGCTCCGACGAACGACAGCGCGGCCCACAGGGCCAGCCATCCCGCGGCGTGCGCGCAGATGCGGCCGGGGGCCTCGAACACGACCGCCGACTCCGGGGTCGATGCGGCGATCAGCAGCTCGCACACGGCCCAGCCGGCGAGGCTCGCGGCGAACGCCGCGCCGGCGAGCCCGCCGGGCGCCTTCGGATAACGCAGTCCGTACCACGCGAGGCCGCACAGTACCGAGGCGGTGACCAGCAGCGCCAGCAGGTTGATCGATTGGACGAGTTCGAGCGTCATCGGGAGAAGGCACGCGCGCCCTCGGCCGATGACTGTACATCGGCGCGGATCCGGCCGCGAAACCGGGCGAGGACCCGCGGGCCGTTGCCGGAACGCCTGCTGCGCGACGACGCAACGTCACTCGATCCTGTGACAGGCCCGCCCCTCCGATCGTGCTCCCGGCCCGCGTCCGACCGCTTTTGCGCGCCGCGCGGATGCGTGGTCGATCCGCTGCGTCGATGCGGACCACAATGACCGCCACCGGGCCTTGAGCGGCCACGCCGTGTTGATAGAGTTCGCGGCGCCACCGGACCCGGGGTGCAGGCACCGCCGGCGCCGGCGTCTCCAGAGACCTGCTTTCGCCGACGATGACCGCACCTGACCCCCTCGTGACCACCGAAGCGCCGACTCCGATCAGGGTGGCCTTCGTGGAGGACGACCCCGCCTGCCGGGACTGGCTGATCTCGGCGATCGGTGCCGACGCCCGGCTCGTCCTCGCAGGCCATGCCGGGACCGTTCGGGAGGCGAGCGCACTGCTGCCCGCATGCAGGGCGGACGTGCTGCTGGTCGACCTCGAGCTGCCCGACGGGCGCGGCAGCGCCGTGATCCGGGAGGCCGTGGAACACGACCCCGGCTGCAACGCGATCGTGCTCACGCTGTTCGGGGACGATGCGGCGGTGCTCGAGGCGATCGCCGCGGGCGCCACCGGCTACCTGACGAAGGACGCGACCGTGCGCGAGGTCGTCGATGCGGTGATCGAGGTCCGTTCCGGCGGCGCGCCGATCGAACCGCGCATCGCCCGTTCGCTGCTGCGCCGCTTGCGCGACGGCGAGTTGCTGCCGACGATCGGTGGCCCGCCCCCGCAGGCGTCCGCGCTGTCGGTTCGCGAGGCGGAAGTCCTGACCCTGATCTCGAAGGGATTCACCCACGGCGAGATCGGGGCGCTGCTCGGCGTGTCGCAGAACACGGTGCTCACGTACGTCAAGCGGACGTATCGCAAGCTCGGTGTCCGCTCGCGCACCGAGGCCCTGTTCGAGGCTCGCCAGACGGGAATGATCTGAGCGCGATGCGCCGCGACCCGCCATCGGAGTGGCCCGGCGCCGGGCATGCCGACACGATGGATGTCGCCGGGATCGTGCGGTGCCTCGACGCGGCTGCCCGGCAGAGTGCCTCGGGCAGCGGCCTCGTCGTACGCGTCGCCGGCGCACCGGCCTCCGCATGGCTCGGACCCCTGCAGCAGGCGCTTGCGGCGCGCAAGGCGCACTGCACGATCGTCGCGACGCTCCCGGGCTCATCCCGCCGAGGCACCGCGCCCACCGGTGCGACACCCTCCCTCGCGTCGGCCGCGATCCGCGCGGCCAGGCTCGCGACGATGGCCGATGCGCCCGGCGGATGCGTGCTGGTCGTGATCGACGACGACCGGGCCGTTGCCGCCGGGACCGGAGCATCGGGCGCCGCGCCGGACGACGACGCCGCGTGCCCGGCCCTGCGCGGCGTCGATGGCTTGCTGGTGGTCCTGGCCGGCCGGGACCGGGCGAACGGGCTCGACGCGTTCTGTCGCATCGAGGCGCTGAGCCTTCCCGCTCGCGACCCGCCGGGCGACGCGCACGCCGCCCGGGGGGCGTCCACGTCGCGACCGGCCGTCGGGCGGAGCCGGTCGTCGTCGACCGGTCCTGCCGAGAGGCACCCCGCACGCGAGCCGGCAATGCCGACGCCCGAGGACCTGTCGCGGCAGGTCGACGAGGCGATCGTCTCGCTTGCGCTCGGCGCCGACGACGTGCCGGACCGATTCATCCGACTGGCGTCGGCGTGCTGGTTCGCCTCGACACGCCTGTCGCGCGTCGGCGCGTGCCTGGCGATCGCCGGCGAGGCCGACGCGCCCGTCGCCGACCCGGACTCGGCCGCGCTCGCGGTGTCGCTCGCACGGGCGGTCGGCCGACTCGACGGCACCGGCTGCGCGGTCGACGCGACGACGGAACGGACGTGGAGGGCCGCCTGCGCGCCGGGCGCGGCGCATCCCTTCCCGGAGCTTCCCGCATGCCGGGCCGTCGAAGCCACGGTCTCGCTGGTCCTCGGGGCGGGCGGATCGCCCCTCGCGCCGGCGACGCCGCGGCGCGCGCGCCCTCGCTGGAGCCGGTTGGGGCCGGACGCCGAGTCCGCGTGGATCGACGGGCTGCGCCTCGCGGCACGCTCGCGGCCCGACCCGCTGGCGCCCGTTCTGGCGTGGCGTCTGGCGGCCCGGGCCCGCCGGATCGCGCCCCTCGGCCCGGCCGCACATCGCGCTCGCACGCTGCGCGCCGAATCCGAGGCCGCACGCGGTCGTCGCCGCGAGGCGCTGAGCCTGCTGCGCGACGCCATCGACCTCGCCCGCAGCCGTGGGTTCGCCAGGGACGCGGCGCTCATCGCGGAACGGCGAGCGCAACACGCCGAAGCGGCCGCCAGCCTCAATGCGGACGCATCCGTGGAGGAGGCCTACCTGCTCTACCTGGAGTGGGGCGCGCTCGCGAAGGCACGCCAGCTCGCGGCGTGCCGCCCGTCGCTGCTCGACAGCGCCGATGTCGACGATCCGCTGGCGGGTCGCCTGCCGATCTCGAGCGCGACCCTGATCAAGGCGCTGCAGGCGATCGCCGCGGAGGTCGACGGCGGTCGGGTCGCCGACACCTTGCTGCGGCTCGCCATCGAGCACACCGGCGCGTGCTACGGGGCGCTGCTGCTCGCGTTCGGCGACGACCTCGCAGTGCAGGCGCAGCGGGCCGAGGCACCCGAGCTGCTCGTCGCGCCATCGGCGGACCTGGGCACGAGCGGGCTGCCCGCGGCGCAGCTGACCGAGACGCTGCGGACCCGACGCAGCGCAAGGCTCGGCGATGCGGTGAGCTTTCCCGAATCACGCCGCCAGGCCCGACTGGGTGACCCCGCCGATCTCGCGGCGCTGTCGGTGCCGCTGATGTCGGGAGGCGTGTGCCTGGGCGTGCTGTACCTCGAGCACGACCGCGCCCCCGGCGGCTTCGACGGGCCGCGTCGACGCATGGTGGAGGTACTGGCCGCCCAGGCTGCCAACGCCCTCACGAACGCGCGGCTGTTCGCGGAGGTGGAGTCTTCGCAGCGCGGCCTGCGCGAGCTGAACCGGGACCTGGAACGGCGCGTCCTGGAGCGCACGCGTCGACTCGAGGAGACCTACGCCCACGCGGCGAGGCTCGAGCGGACGCACGCGGCGGACCAGGAGCGGCAGCGGCTGATGCGGGACCTGCACGACGGGCTCGGCTCGCAGCTGCTCGCGACGCTGCGCCGGCTCGAGAGCGGCACGCTCGACACCGCGGGCGTGCGCGACGCGATCGTGGGCTGCATCGCCGACATGCGCCTGGTACTCGATGCGGCCGGCGCGGAAGGGGGCGACCTGCTCTGCGCGTGGGCGTCGTTCCGCCGCCGGATCGACTCGCAGCTGCGTGCCGGCCCGGTCGCGCTGCGCTGGCGGATCGACTGCCCGGACCGGACGCTCGAGCTCGGTCCGGAGGCGGTGCTGGACGTGCTGCGGATCGCGCAGGAGGCGATCAGCAACGCGTTGCGGCACGCCAGGGCGCGCGTCATCGAGGTCTGCCTGCGGGCCGACGGACGGTCGATCACGCTCGTCGTCCTGGACGACGGCACCGGCTGGATGCCCGACGCACCGGTCGGACGCGGACTCGCGAACATGCGCGCCCGCGCGGCCCGGCTGGGCGGCAGGCTGGAGATATCCGGGACGAACCGCGGTGTCCGCGTCGCCCTGGAAGCGCCGCAGCCGGCCGTCGACCGCGCGTCCCAGGATCTGGTGACAGCCGTTCGACGGGCGCCCCCCTAGGATGCGGCGGGCGGCCCGGCTTCCGTGAAGGAGGTCGTGCTGGGGCCGCGAACCCTCCGAGCGCTCCACAGGAATCCACCGTGTCCACCACCACCACAAACTCCACCCTCGCCAACGATGGCGGCTTCATCCGAATCCCCGTCACCCCCCACTGGTGGCAGCGAGGCCCGGACGAACCCGGCTACTACCGGCCTTCCGGGCCTCAAGTCCAGGGCACGAACGGTGCGGACACCTTCGGGCCGGGCACCCCGGCCACCGCCGGTCGCTGGTACGTCACGCAAGGCGGCGCCGACGTCGTCGACGGCGGGTCCGGTCGCGACCTGATCGACCTGGGCGCGGGCAACGACGTCGCGCGCGGCGGCGCCGGCGACGACGTTCTGCTCGGAGGCGACGGCTGGGACACGCTGAGCGGAGACGCGGGCAGCGATTGGATCGAGGGCGGCACCGGCAACGACGTCCTGTCCGGTGGCGCCGATACCGACTACCTGTTCGGCGGCGATGGGAGCGATCAGCTGCGGGGCGACTCCGGGAGCGACTGGCTGTTGGGCGGCTCGGGGCAGGACTTCCTCTATGGCGGGGACGGCGACGACCGCCTGGCCGGCGAGGCGGACTCGGACTACATGTGGGGCGGTACGGGAAACGACTCCCTCGAGGGCGGGAGCGGCAACGACTTCCTCTACGGCGAGGCGGGTCAGGACGTGCTCGACGGCGGCTCGGGCGACGACGTGCTGCGCGGCGACCAGGGCAACGACATCCTGGTGGGAGGCACGGGCGTGGACCTGCTCGTCGGCGGCGACGGCAACGACAGGCTGCTCGGGGACGCGGGCGCGGACCAGCTCCTCGGCGGCGACGGCAACGACCGGTTGGAGGGCGGCAGCGGCGACGACCTGCTGATCGGCGGCACGGGGAACGACGTGCTGGTCGGCGGAGCGGGCCGCGACGTGTTCCAGTTCTCCGGGACCCACGACATGGGGTGGGGCGCTCGGAGTTTCGACGGCCACGACACCGTGCTCGACTTCAGGATCGGCGAGGACCTGCTTTCCTTCCCGGGAGCCAGCGAGTGGCCCGAGGAGGCTGGAGTGCCGCAGATGCCCTGGCCCACGCTCTGGGATCGCGTCACGATCGAGGACCGCCAGTTCAACGACGGCGTCGCGGACACCGTCGTGCTGCGGACGCCGGACGAGTACGCCTTCATGGACGGCCCTGCGCACGCCGAATGGTCGATCACGCTGACCGGCCTCGACCTGAGCGGCTACTACGACCAGGGCACGTTCAACCCGTTCGCCCTGCTGAACGACTTGTTCATCGGCGGCAGCTGAACCGGGGCGAACGCGGGTGCCGCCCCTGAGGCGAGCGCTGGCGCGGCACCTCACCCACGCCGCGCTCTTCGGCCTGGCGTGCAGCGTGCTCGCGCTGGCGCCTTCGCTCTACATGCTCCAGGTCTACGATCGGGTGCTGACGAGCCGCAGCGTCGAAACGCTGGTCGCCCTGTCGGCGATCGTCGTGGTGACGATCCTCGCGATGCTGACGATCGAGGCCCAGCGCGGACGACTGATGGGCGCGGCGGCGCGCAGCCTCGAGCGCGAGCTGGCGCCGCGGGTCGCCGCTGCCATGGTCAGGCGGGGCGGCACCGGGCCCGAGGGTGCGTCGATGCGCGATGTCCAGGCGATCGCCCGGTTCGTCTCGGGGCCCGGGCTCGCCGCGGTGATGGACGCGCCCTGGCTTCCGGTCTTCGTCGCGGTGCTGTTCCTGCTGCACCCGGCGTTCGCCTGGGCGGCGATCGCGGGCGCCGCGCTGCTGTTCGCCTTCGCGGCGGCTTCGGAGCGCGCGACGCACCGGCTCCAGGAGACGGGACTCGAGCAGGGGCGCAAGGCCGGCGCCCTGCTCGACGGCGCGGCCCGCGGCGCCGACGCGGCGATCTCGATGGCCATGCTCGACCGGGTCGTCGCGAGGTGGTCGACGCGTGCGGACGAGAGCTCGCGAGCGCTCGCGACCGCCGGGAGCCGCGCGGGCGACTGGAGCGTCGCGAGCCGCGCCGTTCGGCACCTCGTGCAGACCGGCATGCTCGGCCTCGGTGCGTGGCTGGTGATCGAAGGCGAGATCACCGCGGGGGCGATGATCGCGTCGTCGATCCTCGTCGGCCGCGCGCTGGCGCCGGTCGAGCTCGGCGTGGCCGGCTGGCGCGGCATCGTGGAGGCGCGCGACGCCTGGCAGCGGATCGCCGCGGCGGTCGGGCAGGACGACGATGCGAGACGTCCCCGCTCGCTGCTGCCGCACCCGCAGGGGCGGCTGTCCGTGGCCGGGCTGACCGTCTCGCGGGCGTCCGGTGCCCGGCCCATCCTCGACGGCGTCGCCTTCGACCTGAGTCCCGGCGAGAGCCTCGGCGTCGCCGGCCCGAGCGGCGCGGGCAAGTCGACGCTCGCCCGGGCGCTCGCGGGTGCCCTGCGACCGGCGGCGGGCACGGTGCGCCTGGATGGCGCGCGACTCGAGGACTGGGATCCGGCGCAGCTCGGTGCGCTGATGGGCTTCCTGCCGCAGCAGGTCGAGCTGCTGCCCGGCACGGTCGCCGAGAACATCTCGCGGTTCCAGCCCGACCGGTTCGAGCACGTGGTCGCCGCGGCGCGGCTCGCGGGGGTGCACGAGCTGCTGCTGGCGCTGCCCGGGGGCTACGACGCACCGCTCGGTGAGCGGGGCGCGCCGCTGTCCGCCGGGCAGGCGCGCCGCGTCGGTCTCGCGCGCGCGCTGTTCGGCGATCCGGCCCTCGTCGTGCTCGACGAACCGAGCGCGCAGCTCGATGCGGCGGGCCTCGCGGCCCTGCACACGGTCCTGCGCGCGCTGCGCGCCCGACGCGTCACCACGATCGTGATCTCGCACGATCCGGGGCTGCTCCACGCCTGCGACCGGCTGCTGGTCCTGCGCGACGGGCGCGTGGAGCGCTTCGGCCTGCTCGAGGCGCTGCGTGCCGCCGACGCGCGCCGACGCGCGGCGGGGCACGCGCCGAAACCGCCCTCCCCGCCCCAGCCGCCTGCGCCGCCGCGCGCCGGCGACGAGCCGCCGGAGCAGCGCTCTTGAACGCGATCGCCGCACCCGTGGAACGGTCCGCGCTGCCCCTCGACGCCGACGCGATCCGCGCGGTCCGCACCGGACTGGCGACGATCGTGGTGCTCGCGATCGCGGTGCTGGGATGGGCCGCCAATGCGCCGCTCGCCGGGGCGGTCATCGCGATGGGTCAGGTCAAGAGCGATGGCAACCGCCGAGTGGTGCAGCATCTCGAAGGCGGCGTCGTGCAGGCGATCTCGGTGCGCGACGGCGACACCGTGGCGGACGGGCAGGTGCTGATCGAGCTGGCGAGCGAGGTGGCATCGACCAACGCGTCGGTGCTGGCGTCGCAGCGGGATGCGGCGACGGCGCGGGCCGCCCGGCTCCAGGCCGAGCGCGACGGCGCGACGTCGGTGACGTTTCCCGCGGCGCTCGCGGCGCGCGTCGCCGACCCCGCCGTGGCCCGGGCGATCGAGGCCGAGCGCATCGCCTTCGCCGCCTCCAGGACGCAGTGGGAGACCCAGCGTTCGATGCTCATCGAGCAGCGGCGCGAGACCCAGCGCCAGGCGGCGTCGCTGCGCGCCCGGATCGAGGCCGAGCGCGACGCCGCGACGCTGCTGGACGTCGAGCTCGAGGCGAACCGCCTGCTGGTCGCACAAGGGTATGTGAACCGGGTCGCCCTGAGCCGCCTGGAGCGGCAGGCCGCCGAGTCGCGGGCGCGCGAGGCGGACCGGGAAGCCGAGCTGTCCTCGGTCAGGCAGCGACTCGGCGAACTCGACCTGCGGCGCGCGGCGCTCGACACCGAGCGCACGAGCCGCGCGGCCGCGGAGCTCGCCACGGCCAGCGCGAGCGAGGCGGATCTCGCCGACCGCTCGAAGGCGGCCGAAGGCGTCGCCGGGCGGCTGCTGGTCCGCGCGCCCGTGGCGGGCGTGGTGGTGGCGAACAAGGTGTTCACCGTCGGCGGCGTGGTGGCGCCGGGGCAGGCCCTGATGGAGATCGTTCCGGAAGGCGAGCGCCTGATCGTCGAAGCGCGTGTCGACACGTCGCAGGTCGACACGCTGCATCCCGGCCAGCCCGCGCAGCTCAGGCTGACCGGTGCCGGGGCCCGCTACGCGCCGCCCCTGGCCGGCACGCTCGAGCAGGTGTCCGCGGA
>Ga0315899_10000599_pt1 | contig 43262 bp, 34 predicted proteins | sample LakEriMetagenome_2_FD_203518 | JGI IMG/M metagenome (GOLD analysis project Ga0315899, IMG submission 203518) | Freshwater fungal communities from buoy surface, Lake Erie, Ohio, United States - Buoy 4 MA112 | ecosystem: Environmental > Aquatic > Freshwater > Lake | place: USA: Lake Erie, Ohio...
ATCGGCCACATTACGATGATCGAAACCATCCCCCTGGTCTTTAATTTGAATCGTAATTTCTTGGCCGGATACCGAGATTGCGATTGCGACCTCTTTACTCTCACACCTTTTGTTCCCGTGCTCGATCGCGTTGACAAGCGCTTCCTCCATGGCCATTTGCACATGGAACATATCCCCTCCCGGCCAATCCAGATCGGACATAGCCAGAATGGTTTGCTCTATCAACTCGTGAGCGACATCAAGATCGCTCGGAATCGACTTTTCTAAAGCCCAATTGCTTGGCGAATTCATTTCGATTCCCTGCGTCAGGCTGAACGAAGTGTGATGAGGTGCTCTGCCCCATGCAAAGCAAATGTGAAGAGTACCATTCGACTAAAGGCGAAATGCACCCAAGGCATCGTCCAGGCTCTTTCTAAGGTCAAACACTCGATCGAGTTTCGTGATCTTGAAAACGTCCAAGATTTCTGCCCTGAGATTGCAAAGCTTTAAGCGTCCATTTGCAGCTTTGACGCTTGAATTCAGTTTGATTAGCTTGTTGAGCGCAGCACTGGACATAAAATCGACCCCCTCAAAGTTGAGGAGCACTTGTGTACGCTTATCAACGGTCACTAGTGAAACCAACTCATCTCCGAGTAGTTCAATGGTACCGGAGTCGACGATTTTTTTGTCGATAAATCGAACGACACTTACCCCGTCCTGGTCCATGACATTGATACGTTGGAAATTTCCCATAAAACGAGCCTGACTTATCTAAAGCTTATGAAGTACTGATGAGTTGTTAGATTAAACGACGGTGAATCGCAGTGCAATAAAGGGGAGCCACAGGAGGCGTAAATTCACTACAAAATGAACGACATAGAACCGAATCTCGCCTCAGTGCGATTCTACTTCGGTTTACTTTTTGTTACCGAGATCTAGTTTATCCCACTTTTTATCACTTAGAACTTTCAATGCGGCGGGTGAAATTGCTGCATTGTCTTTGAGTGTTAGACGTTTGAGTTTTGGCATCTGGCTGATTGTCTTTATGGACGCATCAGTGATTGCGGTAGATCGAATGGAGAGTTCTGTCAGGTTAGGCAAGCTCGCAATGACTTGAACGGTCGCATCGGTCATCTGTGGAATGCTCCAAATATCAAGCGTTTCGAGAGACTGGACAGAACTTAAGTTCTTTAGGCCGACGTCGGAAACGCCACTGAGTTCGTGAAGGTAGAGTCGCTTCAGCTTGGGCATATCTTTGAAAACGAGCATTGCATCATCTGCAACCACTGGCAGGTCGCGCAATGTAAGTCTTTGAAGCGGCATGCCGGCTAGCGCTTTTACGCCATCATTACCGAATCCTTGGCAACGAATAATCTCGAGTTGAGTAAGTTTGAGAAGTTTCGCGAGATACGGACCGGATGCGTCCGAGATAGCAAAGTCCTGAATTAAGAGGTTCTCTATGGACCCATTTTCCGATAGCAATTCTAGACCGTAGTCAGTAACGGAAGTGCTTCTATGCTTTAACGCCTTGAGATTGGGCAGGCTACTGAGAACCTCGAGCGTCAGATCTCCGGCTTCCATGTTGCCCCTAAGGTCGAGCACCTTGAGGTCTTTGAGTTGTGCGAGCTTTCGGGTGCTTATGTCGTTTAATCGATTTTGCATCAACAGCAATGTCTGCAAGCCCTTTAGCTCCGAAATAGGTTTGAGCACCTGACTACTCATGTTCGCATTCGACGATAGGTCGAGATCCGTTAGGTTCGGGAGCGCCTTGACGATTCCCTCAACGGCAGAATCATCGATCACCGTATTCGTCAGCGACAACGATTTTAGATTTTTGAGTTCGAACAGTGGTGCAACATCGCTAGAACCGAGCCCACGAAAGTTCAATATCTGAAGTTTTGTTAGGTCCTTAGCAGTAGCGAATAGTTTTATATCCTCTGCCGTGAGTGCTGATCCGTCGGTGATAGAAATCTCGGTTATCTTTCCATCCACCTTGGTTACTTTCGCCACTGCTCCCAGTTGCTTGATACGCTCGTCGATATCCGACGCCATGGGGCTCGCAGCGAGCGTGAGGAGTGATGAAGCTCCCATTCCGATGCCGAACGCTAATACCAGGGAAGATCGAAGTGCATCAGCAAGCCAATTGCGACGATTAGTTTGTGTCATACGTAGAAAATTGCGTTTGAGGATATTCGCCGTGTCGAAAACACCAAGCATTATAGCCTATCGACGCTAATTCCCAAATAACGTCACAGCAATAACTTAGGAATCCTCGGATCTAAGGCTCGGCTTGCGATGAGTTCGGATAGAGAGAAAACAAAAAAGCGTAGGTCGTGTTCGGCCTACGCTTTTAGAAACTTATGACACGTTGTTTCCATTAGTACTGAGGTCTTCAGTCGGTCGGAGCACCAAGCGAACCGGTAGTCCGAGACGCATGCCACAGCCCGACCGCGAGACCTCTCAAAACTAATCGAGACGATGTTCGCCACGATAAACTGGTTTGATCAGATCTGCGACACCTGGGGTCTTGAGCGAAGCCAAGTTCGTAACCTTGATGTTGGCAGCATCCCATTCCACCTTTTCACCCCACTCGCCCATAGCACCTTCTTCACCACCTTTAGCGGCGGCCCAGACAGCAAGGTTACCGAGAAGAATGGTTTCTGTAAGAGGTCCAGCACGGTCGATAAAGTTCGACTTGCAAATCATAGGATTGCCTTCTGATTTGGCTCGGAACAGTTCGTACATGTTGTTCGTATCGTTATCGCCCTTGTCGACAGCGCGTTCAAAGTCAACCTTAGCCTTTTGTACACCGCGTAGTTCGTAGACGCCGCAGTAATCGTCCGCGCTGTAGAACGCACCCTTGTCGCCCACGATGAGAACACCGCTATTTGCGACGTTTTCGATTCCCCACTTGGTAAATACATCCATTGGTGGTTTGTTACCGACTCGATCGTACCACCAGAATGGAATCGCTGGACGTTCGCTCGTTTCTGGAAACTCAAACTTGATCACAGAGCTGGCTGGGAACGAATCGAAATCGTGTCCGGTCGATTTCGCTTGAACCGAGATCGGATCTCTCAGTCCGCAGGAAGCGAATGGAACGGTCAATTGGTGGCAAGCCATATCGCCAAGAGCGCCGGTGCCGAAATCCCACCAGCCTCGGTGCTGAAATGAATGATAAAGACCTGGCCAGTACTCGCGCATTGGTGCTACACCAACCCAATTTTCCCAATCCAGTTTGCTGAGGGCTCGTGCGATTTCCTTTTTCTTGCTTTCGATCAAGCCAGGAGCATCATCCTTGGACTCTATTTCAGCTTGCTTTGCGAACTTTTCCATCGTCATTCGACGTCCAGGACCTTGGGCCCAGACGGGCCGATTGGACCATGCATGGACTTCTTGAAGAGTGCCTAGGACACCAGACTTGAGTTGAGCGATTGCTTCTCGGGAGGAATCGAGAGCCGTACCTTGGTTTCCCATCTGAGTGCAAACGCCGGTTTCTTTTGCAACGTTTGCCAGCAAGCGAGCTTCGTAGATGGTTCGGGTTAATGGTTTTTGCGTGTAGCAACTGATTCCCATTCGCATTGCGGCGAGGGTAACGGGACCGTGCATGTGGTCCGGCGTACTAACCGTCATGATGTCGATGTTCTTGCCATGTTTTGCGAGCAACTCGCGATAGTCTGTATACTTTTCAGCAGACTTGAATTCGGGGGACTTTGCTTTGCCTTCCAGAGTGGATCTATCCACGTCGCACATCGCAATCACGTTTCCGAACTTGGCCGCGTTGGACGAGTCGCTTCCCCCTTTACCACCAACGCCCACACAAGCGACGTTTAACGTCTCGAGTGCGGAACGGCTGAGTGCCTTGGTGCTGCCTGCTGCCACGAAGTAGCCACCAGCGATAGCGGTGCTAGTATTCTGGATGAAGTTTCTACGGTTGAGTTTTGACATGGAAATGTTCCATAAGGTGAGAGACAGAAATGGCGAGCGACTTGCTCGGCCCTCGACGCCGCTATCGGCAGCTTGAGCCGAGTTCTACGCCCTTGCGGGGTCTGAGCATCTTAACTTATTGCTCTTCCGGAAGCAACGCACCTGCACAATTGGCATTTTCGGGTACTTTAATGGGGGTGGTTGATAATTTCACACCCGAGAGGGTTCGGCTGGGTACCGTGCGACGAAGGGCTTCGGGTAAAACTCTGGAGCGTTAGCCGATTTAAGCAATTGGGCAAAATCTGCTTGTCGCGAAAGATAAACACTTTCCAATAAGAGACAGAAAAAGAATGGGCAGTCTACTGCTAATCCCTACCGCCTACGAAAAGGGGATGATTGCGTCCGAGACGTTTACCCTCTTTCGAACGCTCGGAATTGAGGTCGCACTCTGTGGGTTTGGGTTAATTGCGTCGGCCGCTCAAACGGCGAGACTCATAACTCAGAGGCAGCCGGATCGAGTTATACTGGCCGGTATCGCCGGTTTGTATCGAAATAGGGAAATCGACGAGACTTGGCTGGGGCGAGCTGTCCAATTTGACCGGGTTGGCTGTTATGGCATCGGCGTTGGAAGCGGATTGAACTTTCAGAGTTCGGGAACGTTAGGATGGAGTCAATTGCAATCGGAGCAGCATGCTTACGTGGCAAGCGATGTAATTGAACTGGAATCACTAGGCCTGGATCTCCAACAACGAACCGGTTGGACACTCCTGAGTGTCACAGCAGCATCAGCAAATACAGAAGAGGCGAGGAGCAAGCGAGAGTATTTACCGGATGCAAATGCGGAAGACATGGAGGGGTTTGGAGTAGCGATGGCATGTGAGTTATGCGGCGTACCGATTTCGATTGTAAGAGGCTTTTCTAATTGGGCGGGAGACCGAGAACACAAAAACTGGAAGGTTGCGGAAGCGATGGGTAGTGTTTGCGAATTGGTAATAAAGATCAGTCGGAGTCGCCCCGAATGAGACCAATAAGATTTGCTATTTCCACATGCCCAAATGACACCTTTGCTTTTCACGCCATGCTGGAGCGCAAGGTCAGCTGGCGAGGTTTGGACTTTGACATCCAATTGCTAGATATACAGACATTGAATGAAGAGCTTCTTGCCAGGAGACTCGATGTCGCGAAAACGAGCTTTCACGCTGCCCTTTATCTGGCGGACGACTATGGGGTATTCCCGAGCGGCTCTGCTCTTGGGTACGGCGTGGGTCCCTTATTGCTTGCGTCAAAGGCAGGAGTCACACCCAAAGAACCGAGCCAGTTAACCATTTGCCCGGGTGAGCATACAACGGCAACTCTTTTATTCAGATTGTTTTATCCTGACACAACTCGACTAAAGCAAGTGGTGTTTTCCGAAATAATGCCTCAGCTAAAACAGGGGGAAGCAGATTTCGGAGTATGTATTCACGAAGGACGATTTACCTGGCGATCCGAAGGCTTATCGTTGGTGGAAGATCTAGGTAGCCGATGGGAGCAAACGACTCATTGCCCACTGCCCCTGGGTGGAATTATCGGTGCGTGGGGCCTCGGTCGGGAGGTACTACGAAGCGTGCAAGCAATAATCTACGACTCTCTGTTATATGGGCTTGCACATCCTGACGAAGCGTTACCCACGATGAGACGTTATGCCCAGGAGTTCGACGATTCCGTTCTCATGAAGCATGTAGAATTGTATGTAAACGATTGGACCCGAGAGCTAGGGACGGTAGGCGAGCGAGCACTAGAAGAACTTTCGACTCGCGCCTACGAGATTGGATTGACCGGGGGGCACTCCCATTTAAGGCTTACAACGTACGCTCGATAGAGCTATCGAGATTTGAAACCGGAATCACCTATGTGCAGCAAATTGTTCGAAAGAGCCTCATGATGTTTAATCGACGAAAATGCATTAAGTGTTCAGTATTAGGTGGGATTGGCTATTTATCATTGCGATCAGGCGAAAAGAATGGATGGTCCAGAGGGCTTTACGTCGGCGAACAAAGTATTGAAGAAATTTCTATTCGTGCGATGGGTAGCGAAATCAATGTTCGCTGGGAAGCGAACGAACACGCGAGCGTAATGGCGAAACAAGTTCGCGATGAGACGTCAGCACTTCTTGAAAAGTGGAACTCTATCCTTAGCGACTATGACGACGAAAGCGAGGCTTCGATACTGTCTCGAACAGAGAACATGGGACGTTGGCAAATTGTTTCGACCGAGCTGGCGGAGGCGATAGCCAGATCTAAAAAGTGGTTTGAAATATCTCAAGGGGCATTCGATGTTACCTGTGGAGCGGTAACGGCGCTGCGACGCAAACGCAGGGTTGTGAAACCAGAGGAGTGGACGGCAGCTATACAAACCATAGGCTGGGATGCCATTAGCTGGGATCCGGAAAAACGTGCGGTCAAAATAGACAAGAAAGGAGTCAAGTTCGACTTCGGCGGAATTGGCAAAGGCCTAGTAGTGGATAAAGTGTGCGAAAAGCTTGAGAGTCTGGAACTAAAACAATTCATCGTGAATTTCTCAGGGAATCTTCGGGCAGGCGCCTCACCCACTGATCGGGATGGCTGGCCTGTAGAGTTGGAGTTGTTGGGAGACGCTCCATCCAATGCATCGGTTTTGTATCGATTTCGACTCGCCAACCTTAGTATGGCCACCTCGGGAGACCAATTTCAGCGTTTCCCAGATTGGAAGAGTCAATCGCCTAAGGATCGGACCAGCCACATATTGGATCCTCGGGACGGAGGAGGGATAACGGACAAGCAATTAGTTACTGTATTTGCAGCCCATGCATCAGATGCAGATGCTGCAGCAACAGCGGCTTGTGTTCAGCTCAGGCGAAACAATCGTAGATGGCTCGACGAATTGGTGGGGCGTGAGCCTGGAATGTTCGGGCTGGCTCAAGAAATCGTCGATGGAGATTCCACTGTGATTGAGTTCGGAGGATTTTCCAACAAATTGAAGCTCAACCGTTCTTGATCAGCAATAATGTGCTAGAGATCAGGTGCCAAATTTGATACGATGACCATGTTGCGTTAACTTGAAGACAGCACTTATTAGCCGATCTCCCAATCCGCAGCGTGAGCAAAGGACAATCCCACAGATTTCCCTTGCTTACGCGTTGGGTTATAATAGATATGCCGAGTTACAGTGTACGCGTCGCGTTATGATACACGTCATCTCCAAGTCTCGGCACCAGCAATCTCATCCCGTAATGCTTGAAAGGGTCGCAGAATGAAAGCGTTTCCATTAGTCGGTTTTGTCTTTTGTGTTTTTTTACCTTTGATGAGTGGATGCGGGACTGATAACGTCGATGTCGTCGATCTGAACAAAGTGCTCGATGCGGTCGCGCTCGTCTTGGCAGAATCCGACAACAAAGGTACGGGGGAGAGTGTAGCAGTCAACGCATCCGCAGAAGTCGACTCTCAGGAGATGATGTTGCAAGCGATCGACCCTTCCAAGCAGGATGCGGAAAAGGAAAAAGAGTTCCTGACAAAACTGGCCGCTACCATGAATGATCTTAAGGTTATGCAAGCCCAGGTGGGAGTCTCCATGACGGCGGGGGGGGAGATCAATGGATTTCTGGATCCGAATGGAAACAACATTCAGGATGCGGGAGAAACCAAAGAGTTCACCGTGACAATCGATACCGCGAACAATCGCCTGGTTGCATCGGACAACAATGGCCATCACCGCCCCTATGGCTTCCGTCCTGGTGGTTTCATGACCGGCTACCTCCTGGGATCAATGCTGGGACGACAAAACAGCTTTTACGGGGGCGCAGCACCTTCGGTTTCCAGTGCCCAGATGAGTCCGCAAAACTACCACAAGTCTGCCGTAAGCTCCGTCAAAGCAGCACGAGCATCCAGCGCGAGAATGACGACGGGATCTAGAGGTTTTAGCTTTGGTAAATAGCCACAGCTAGCGAATCACTTTCTTGGTTTGTTGCGATGAACAACAGGCCCCTCCAATGCAGATCGTTGGCGGGGCCTTTTTTATGGCCAGTTCTCCCTCGACTCAGCAAAGTTTTATTGGTATATGCTAGCTGTGCGCCATTGCGCGGCAAAGATTGCTGGGCGAACAGTGGCACCCGCGTTCCTTGATTCGCCGACGAATTTAGCGAGGCTGGACTGCAAGGAAGCGGTTAGAAAACAGAAGAGGATCCACATACCCGAGCATGGAGGCGAGGGCAATGAATCAGAGGGGGACTGCGCTCGGGCACCGTTTGGCCTGGCTATTTGCGATTGTATTTGTTGGTTGCGAACATGCTGGTGAAGTAGCGGACCAAATTCTATCTCAATCTCAAAATGTAACGGCTGCCCCCGCGACGAAACCGACTTCCGGCCAATTTCAAACCGGATCTCAGCCTTCTCAGCCTGGAAAGTATATTTCCCAGGCCACATCGAATCGAGCACCCGGGCTCCCCGTTCGCAATGGACAAACCATCCTCATCGCGAGTTTTAACATTCAAGTCTTTGGCACCTCCAAGATGTCTAAGCCTGGTATCCCAGAACATTTGGCTGAGGTGATTCGACAATTTGACATAGTTGCGATTCAAGAAATCCGAGACCGTAGCGGCTCTTCGCTCCCGCTTCTTTTAGAATACGTCAACAGCAACGGATCCAAATACGACTATATCATAAGCCCGCCTCTGGGAAGAACGTCGTCCAAAGAGCAGTACGCATTTGTATTTAATACGCAAACGATTGTGTCTGCAACTGAGTTTAGCTACTTAGTAGAGGACTCCAGTGATCTTCTGCACAGGGAACCGTTGGTTGCGAGATTCGTCTGCAAGGTAGCGCAAGGCTATCAGCCATTTCGATTTACGCTCGTCAACTTTCATTCCGATCCGGACGAGGCCGCAGAGGAAATCAAAGTCCTCTCCTCGGTGCTCAAGTCCATCAGAAATTTTGAGTATGCCAATGGCGGTGAGGACGATGTCATTCTGATGGGGGACATGAATGTCGAGCCCAGAAACTTCGGATCGCTCGCGCAGGTCCCTGGGCTGATCTGGTTGATCAACGAACCAACCAATACGCGCAGGACAAAGATCTGGGACAATATACTCCTCGACAAAGAATTAACCAATGAGTTTACTGGCCGAGCAGGTGTCATGGATCTGGAGCAGCTATTCCGTATCACACGCGAAGAAACTTTGGCGATTTCTGACCATCTTCCGATTTGGTCTGAGTATTATGCGGTCGAGATGCCCTACCAAGGGTTAGAGCGCTCAGCAACTAACAACACGTCCTTTGTTCGTTAGATCGATGCTTAGCTTCTTTCTTACTCAGACTTTCGTCGCCGAGTAGTCGGTGTGTCAGGCTTCGATTCCGTTTCCTCCCAACTGGCGGCAACAATTTCGCCAGATTTGGAAATGCTCTTTAGTTGCTCGATCTTCTGCTTCGCATGGCTTAGCCTTTGCTGGCAAAGACTTACATAGCCGACCGCTTTCGAATATTCTTCCAGGGACTGCTCCAATCCCAGCGAGTTGCCCTCGAGCCTTCGAACGGATTGCTCAAGAGCGGAGATAGCTTCTTCGAACGTCATCTCTCGGGTAGTTCCACTCTCGCTGTTGCTCACTTTTTCTTCCCAACCGTTCTAATCGATACAAATGGTAGTTTTTTCCACAAAAAACCTCTCTGTCATTTGACAGCAGGTCAAGTCACTCGGCCGCTATAACCTATCGTTCACTGGTAGATCCCTCCATACCTTTTCTTGGAGAATCCTCGCTCTCTTGATCGAGTTCTAATGTCAACAAATAGGCGAAGTGCAAACAAAAAAGCCAAACATGGCGGAGGCAATTTGCCCCGGCCAACTGGTGTTGCTATTGCTCGCCCGCACCACCACGACTCATTAGACAGGAATTTGAGCGAGGTTGAAACCCTGCTCGGCGAATGCGATCAAACATACGGATCTAGCCGGGGCGAATCATTCCTTGCGGTTGAAAACTCAATCGAGGAAAAACAGATCAATAAACCTGTTCCTTCCGTTGATTTAAACTCGGCAGTACTAGCGTTGTTGGAGAACAAGATTCAACAAATTGTCGAGAACACGGCACAGCTGGAGCGAGATCGAATCGAGATCCAAGAGGCTCGGAGACAGCTAAAACACGCAATAGACTCTGCCGAATTGCGGATAGCACAGATCGATAGCGGTACAGGGGAAGATAATTCTTCATTTAACACCGGAATAGTCGAGTCGTTGCGTGCGGAAAATGAGCGACTCGTAAGTCTTTTGAACCATACCCGGGCCGAGTATCAGACGCTTTTAGACTTCATCGAAAACGAAGATATCAAAGAACTCACGAGCAACATTCGAAACGAACATCTAGAACGCGAGTGTGAATTGAATCGCGAGCTAGATCGGCTCAAAGAAAAGGTTAAGCTGCTCGAAGACGAGATTGGTTCGAGTATCGGTACAGGTTCTGAAGCGGAGTTTAAAAAAACACTCGCTTCTGTTCGCAACGAACTGATCGACGCGCGTCACGAAGTGGTCGATGTACGATTGCATTGCAATGAATTAGCTTCAAGATTGGCCAAATTCCAGGACCCAAGCACTGTTAATCACGACTCGGTAAGCTGGGAAGATAGAAAGCAAGCTCTGCTTCAAATGTTGGAGGAGCAAGACCAACAAGAATTGAGCAGCGCTGAAAACGTTATCGAGATGAAGCAAATTTTGGAGGAGACCTCCGTTCAAATTCAGATTCGCGAAAAGGAGATCGCCGATCTAAGAAGCTTGCTGGAGCAGCAGTCGATCGCGGCAAACGGATTTGCAGTCGGAGCTGCGGCTGTTGCGAATCTAGTTGATGCAGATGAGATCGTTGCTGAAGAACGCCAACGACTTAAAGAAATGCAGTTGCAGTGGGAGCAAAAGCAACGACAAGGCGAGATCGAGATGTCTCTGGAGCGGGCCAAATTAGCTCGTGAACGACTGGAGATACACGATAAACTGCAACAACTCGAGGCAGAAAGAGACCGAGTAAAGCGAGCAGCCGAAAATGCTTCACAATTATCGCCGGCACCGCACAAGGGGCGCTGGTGGGCCAGACTGGGACTTAAGGACGACTAAAAGAAACTCTTGAATACAGCAATCGCCAGTTCAGGCCGTTAGCTTTATCGCAAAGGTCCGATGTAGTCAGTCGCAATAACAACGTCATCAAACCATATTTCGTTTGCATGCCCGCCTGAACCTTGGGTTAAGTAGACATACAACCAGACGAAATTCACGTTCAACTCTTGCGTCGTTCGCCAATTGAAACCGGGAAAGGGAGATCCGCCTGGCACTTCAGGTAAGCTGCGACGTTCACCAGTCGAGTGATCCCAAACGACACCTTCCCCCGATTTGTTGGGCAAGAACTTGTCGAAAATGAAAACTCCTTTAGGAGAATCTTTCCGGAGATGGCTGATTAGTTTTCCATCCAGCCAGAATGCGAGTTCGCCGTTCGACTCCCCGACGTCATTCATTTTGATCATCATTTCCAAGCAGATCCATTGATCCTTTTTGACAACGATCGCTTCATCATTGATGAAGGAGTTTCCCCATGTTTGCCCACGTGGTGGGCTGCCGCGCATTTCGTGCCAGTAGGTGTAATAGTCCCATCTCCATGACTTCCCGAACGGTTCGATCCCAACCCAAAAGGATTTGTCACCCTGTGTGGGTTCGCCAGCTCGGACTTGAGGCCAAGGTTTTGCGGGGAGATTGCCTCCCAGGCAGGTCCCAAAATGATGGATCGGTTCGCAATCTTTTCCAAAGCGAACATAAAATCGCGAGTGAACTTTGTTCAGTCCCTTTGGCAATCGAGTATAGAGGTCTCCCCCCGTTCCCTGCTCGGCAATCTGAGTTATCAGCAATGACTTTTTTCCGTGACTCAATTCCGGTATGCTGGCCGAGAGCGACATGACCTCAGAGTTTCGAACCATCTCCCATCGTGTCTTTAGATCGTCGATCGACTCCACTTCAAAGTTCTCGGCAAGAACTACGCGCGAGTCCGTGCTGATATCTTTATCGCCTTGATATTGATTGGCAATTCCGAAGTTGCCTTGAGGAAGCTGGGAGTGACAACAGTTGATTAGGATCAGGCAATTCCCTATCAAAGTTAGTACATACCGGAGTATCTGAAACCTATTGCTAGCTAAACGTGGAGAAGTCAATGGCGGATGTTGTGATGGAATTATGAAGCCAGAAGTTGACCAGGCTTTTCGCCACAGATCGATAGCCGGCTAAATCGTCGGGTTTAGGAACATAGGCGTTAACGCCCGCCTGAAAGGCCCTCATTATATCCTTGGGCGCTTGCGACGAAGTAAAGATCACAATTGGGATGTATTGCAGAACAGGATTGTCTCGAAAAAGGGGAATAAGATCAAAACCAGAACAGCGTGGTAGGTTGAGATCCAACAAGATAATCATGCGTGAATCTTTGTAGCCTGCTTCGAGTTCACTAATCGCGAATTCGACCTCGTCGTAATTCCGAAAGACCGTCAAACTAACGTTGTTATCTGCTTCTGACAAAGATTCACGAAACAAAACCACATCTCCAAAATTATCTTCAATCAAAATAATGCACCGATGAGGTTTTCGTTGATTCATAGTCGTAAATAAGTTTGTATCAGGTCGTATCGCTTCTAGGTAAAGTGAACCAAAATTCGGAACCTTGATCAAGAATGGAATGAACCCCGATAGTACCACCGTGTTGAAGGATAATTTTTTTACACAATGCCAATCCAACACCAGAACCTGGATAGATATTGTTCGGATGCAATCGCTGAAACATTAGGAAGATTCGATCGAAGTGTTTAGAATCGATACCAATCCCATTATCGATGACGCGCACAATCCATCCGTCGTTACGATCTTCGCAGGTGATGCGTATTTCCGCGTCTTCGTTTCTTGAAAATTTTGCTGCGTTACCGATCAGATTGAGCAAGACTTGTTCCATACGATCACGGTCTGCATGAATCTCAGTTAAGTTGACTTTTGAGATCCGGATCTTTTTTTCGTCGATTGAATGTTTGAGTGTTTCGATTGCGTTATTGCAAATTTCTTCGAGCGAGCAGGGGGCAATTGTATATTGCCCAGTACCAACGCGAGAGAGAAGTAGAATATCGTCCACCATTTGTTGCATTCTCTTCGCGCCATCCACGGCGAAAGACAGATACTCCCTCGCGGCGGTCGGTAGAGAAGCCGAATACTTTTCGTCTAGAATGGCGCAGAAACTTCGCACCATCCGAAGTGGCTCACGCAAATCATGACTCGCAACATAAGCGAATTGCTCAAGCTCCGAGTTGGAGCGAGCCAGCTCCTTGGCTTTTAGATTCAGTTGTTCGGAGTCAAATTCGCGTTGTATGAGAAGAGACTGAAGTTGCTGTTCTGTTAGCTTTCGTTTCGTGATGTTACGAACGACCACTAACACTTGATGGTTTTCAAGTAGCGTAAAACGTCCTTCGAACCAGCCTACAGAGCCATTGATTTCTAGCGAATACTCAATCTCCTCGGTTTTGCCGGAGCTACAGCATTTTTCAAATGCCTCCATGATCGCGGGTTGAATATTTTCTGGCACGACATCGGCAATTCTCTTGCCGATAAAGTAATCTGGCGAAACGTAAAGATCTTGGTGCGCATAATATTTGAGATAGATCCCTTCTCTGCTAAGCCAAAAGTACAGATCGGGAAAGGTACCTAGAATCCCTTCGAGATCCATTTGCTTTTCTTCAAGCAAACGAGACGATTCCTCCAATCTTGATTCGTACCGTTCAATCGTTTCAGCTTCTCTTATTTCGAGAAGCATTTGGTTCATATGGAATGTTTCGCGTCTAAGTCCATGCATAGCGAGCCCACAGAAAGTAAGTACAATCAAGTAGGCCTGCATTACCAGGTACTCGTCTTGCTTATCGCGGCCCGTGAACGGACCATACTCCATAAGCGTTGCCGTAATGGTAAATCCAACAATCAACGTGAGCCCGATGACTAGCATGGGCAAATTGTCTTGTAAGCAAAACATTAGCCATACGCCGGCGATGATGCAGAGTAATAGTTCTCGTGCAATGTCCGTTTGAGATACATCGGAATAGCAGATAGCTAGAAGAACTAGTAACACTGCATAAAGAAAATGGTACTGTGCCGCAAATGCAGCCCCCCAGTCCTTTTTGGTACTAAAAAGTATTACTGAGAAAAGGGGCAAAGCAAAAATCATGGCAGTTGAGTCGGAACCCCACCAGAATAATGTTGCATAGAACAGATTAGAGGAGTCCTTCAGAAAGTAAGCGACAATACTTCCAAGCAAAGCACTCGCTAACCCTCCCACAAAAATAGAAACGGTTAAAATTGAGACGGACTTCAATGATCGCATCATCCACGGCTGGCTCTCGCCCATAGTTATCGAAAGATCGATGTTCTTTATGAAAAGAGGCTTCTTCCGCCGCCTATGAAGCCAATTTGCGAGGCTTACAGTAATCCATGATTCTGCGGCGTTAGCAGAAGGATACCCGATGCAGCGAATGGCGAGTTCTGCTGGCTCAGCGGACCAACTTGGCACGCTGATTAACACGCTAAACAGCGATCCTAAGAAAATGGGAGCTAACGCAGGTTTCCCAAATATGACCAATGCGATTAACCCAAATCCGGCAGCAGGCCAAACGGGCGATGATGTAGATCCTCGTATCAGAAACCAGTCACCCAAAACCGACAACAAAAGATAGATTGCAAAGACAGTCAGCCCTGAAATCGTCGAAAGCTTAACGGTGGCCCCCAGGTTTTCCTTCCAGGCCTTGCCAGACGTCAGGTGCATAGACACAGTTTGCTTCGAGGATCAAACGTCATCAGATTTTTCCCCGCCCGCGTTATTCCGTGCCTGTACGATTAACGTCGTGAGAGTCGAGTAGTTTGGGTCTAAAGATGCACATCCAATACGTATCGCAATTTCAGAGCCAACTTCCTTGGTCAGCTCATTGAGCAAGCGGCTGCGGATTTGCTCTCGCTTTTCTGCGCCAACTCCAGGCAATGCCACTAAGAAATCGGAGGGCTGGAGCCTCGCAATATAGTCAGAGCTCCGGACCGATTTTTCTAATCGTGCCGCGACGGACTTTATATCATCGACTGTCGGCACGCGTGAATCCCCCATCCCCATACTAACCCAGAACAAGCACAACTCCGAGTCTGAGGTACACGCCGACTGGAACGCTTCATCCACAACGTTCTGAAATCCAAATTGGTTGAACAGTCCTGTTACTTCATCTACGCCACTGTCATGGGCATTCGTCGAGTTCCGACTCCGCTCTATCGACAGCTTTAGAGAAAGCAACAGCGACTCGATAGGGACCGTCTCCTTGTTGTAAAACGAGTCCGCTCCCGCATCAATGACATCCGAAGCCATGCTTTTGTCGATGTTCCCGGACAAGATAATAACGGGGATGTCCTGTCTGAATCGCCGAATTTTACGGAGTGCTTCGATTCCGTCTGCATCAGGTAATCGAAGATCCAAGATGATCGAATCGAAAAACTCAGTACCCAATAACTGTTCGGCTTCTGCGAGAGACGCCGCATTTTTGAGTTCAACGTGCTCGGCACCAGCACTACCTAAATAGTGCTTGAAAAGCGCGACGTCACCAGGATTATCCTCGATAAGAAGAATTTTCGACGGTTTCGTCCATGCAGCAGGTTCTTCACACGCTCCGAAGCTGTTTGATTCCATAAGTCCTATCGATAGCTATTGAACGAGTACTATTATCGCGTTCCGAAGGATACTCTTCCGCGAACTGCGAATCATCATCAGGGAGTGGGCGTTGCTCTTGGGGTGACTAATGCAACCGTACAAATTTGGTGAACAAAAAACAGGAACTCAAACAAGGTATCATTGGAAGCCCAGCACTACCAAACCATTTCGGAATTTTTAAACAATAGCAGGTATATTTCAAGCCAGATTCGCACAATTGAGTTCTATTGCAATGGTTTTTTAGGAGATCTCAGTTTTATTCCCTAGCTTCCCTTTGCCGACGGCGACAGTACTCTTAGACAATACGCATGCAGATTCGATTCGAACAGGTCTAATTATGCGGCGATAATCCGACAAAACTGGTGCCGCAACTCGAAGATAACCTTGATGGGATAAGCTCCGAAACCAAACCCGCAGCGTGAGGGCTCGTTGCTTTCGTGGCTTTTTGAAAAATTGAGTAGCAACCGCAGGGCGCTAGCCCACAGGTAACGGACAATACCCGGAGGCTATCGATTTACGGCTGACTAAAGCAACACGCCCGTGAGTGAGGGACAATGTCCGGGCGAATATTCCCTTGCTTGTGCGTAGGGTTATGATAAACATCATCTCCAAGTTGTGGTATTACCAACATCCCCCCAACCAGCGCTAGTCTCTTTGTTAAATAATCGGTATGTCGAACTCCACTGCAAGTCGAACTTCTCCTTCCTCGAGGGGGCGTCGCATCCGCATGAACTTGTGGAAACAGCGAAACATCTGCAATACGATGGTATCGCAATAACGGATCGCAATTCGCTAGCTGGAGTCGTGAGGGCTCACACCGCTGCAAAAGACTGTGAAATTCGCTTTATAGTTGGAACCGAATTGCAATTTACCGATGGTCCAGGACTTTTGATCTGGCCAAAAAATCGAAAGGGATACGGCAGCCTTTGCAAGCTACTTTCTTTGGGTCGCCAACGTGCAGAGAAAGGTGAGTGTATCCTTCACTGGGAAGATCTAAAGGACTCTTTGACAGATTGCATCAGCAGCGTACTTCCTAGACTCACATCGCATGTGACGCGTACACCAAAAGACACACTTCGAGATTTTGATCCTAGCCTTTCGACCAATGAACCAAAAAAGACCGATAATTTTAAAAAGGATCGCCACGCGTGGTTCGACTGGCTCCCGCTAGCCAAGGAAATTTTTTCGAACGATGTTTACATCGCAACTTCTTTGTTGCGGGGTGTTGATGATTGCGCTTGGCTGGACCACCTATCGTCGATTTCGAGCCGTATTGGCATCCCATTAGTCGCCACGGGAGATGTTCTTTATCACTGTCCTCGACGCATGCTGCTCCAAGATTGCGTCACGGCGATCAGTGGAGGTGTGACTATAGATGAAATCGCTGCTTTTCGTCCTGATAGCTCACAAAGACACCTAAGATCTCTCGCAGAAATTTCTTCCGTTTACCGAGGAGCGGAGTACGCCATACATAACACGGTTGAGATCGCAAATCGAATTGATTTTTCTTTAGACCAATTGCGATTCGAGTACCCTACAGAATGGGCACCCGAGGGAACAACCCCCATCGAATTCTTAAAACGTTTGAGCTGGGCCGGCGCTAAGCAACGTTATCCAGATGGGGTTCCTGAGAAAATAATTTCCATGCTCCGGTACGAATTGAAAATTATTGAAGACCTGCACTACGAGCCATATTTCCTGACCGTGTGGGATCTAGTTCGATTTGCTCGCTCAAAGAACATACTCTGTCAGGGGCGTGGCTCGGCCGCTAACTCGGCGGTCTGTTTTTGTATCGGAGTGACTAGCGTCGATCCGAGCAAGTTTGATTTACTTTTTGAACGATTTATCAGCAGGGAGAGAAACGAAGCACCGGATATCGATATTGACTTCGAGCATCAACGACGTGAGGAGGTCATCCAGTACATCTACCAAAAGTATGGTCGCACCCGGGCCGGCATGACCGCAGCGGTTACGACATACCGCATTCGCTCCGCTATTCGGGACTGTGGAAAGGCGATAGGTCTTTCTCAAGATAGAATTGACCGGCTGGCGAAGATTGTCGAGGGACGTGGAGCGGAAAACGATTTCTTAGAACACTGCACCACCGCGGGAATCGACCCCGCATCGTCTCTTGGCCAGAGATTCGTCTACTTGGTAGAGTCAATCACAGGCTTTCCCCGCCATCTCTCGCAGCATACAGGCGGTATGGTGATGACACAGGGACCTTTATGCGAACTGTGTCCAATCGAAAACGCCGCGATGCCCGACAGGACAATCATTCAATGGGACAAAGATGACCTGGACGAAATCGGTATTCTCAAAGTAGATTGCTTGGCGCTGGGAATGCTGTCCGCGATCCATCGAAGCCTGGATTTGATTCGTATTCAATACGACCGCTCCTACAATCTAGCCACGATACCAGCAGAAGACTCCGCCGTCTATGATATGATCTGCCAGGCAGATACCGTTGGCGTTTTTCAAATCGAAAGCCGAGCGCAGATGAGCATGCTACCTCGTCTCCGGCCAAGATGCTTCTACGATTTGGTTATTGAGGTTGCTATCGTAAGACCAGGACCAATCCAAGGACAAATGGTGCATCCCTATCTAAAAGCGCGCAGCACCGGCATCCAGCCCACCTACCCCACCGAGGCCATTGCCGATGTGTTAAAACGTACTATGGGAGTACCCATATTCCAAGAACAGGCAATGAGATTGGCGGTTGTCGCTGCGGGCTTTACCCCCGGTGAAGCGGATCAACTACGCCGCACCATGGCGGCGTGGAGACGCCCCGGAGTTATCGAGAACTTTCGTCGAAAACTCATTGACGGGATGCTCGCAAATGGACTGGATCAGGAATTTGCGGAACGAGTCTTTACGCAACTCAGAGGCTTTGGCGAATACGGATTTCCGGAATCGCACGCCGCCAGTTTCGCTTTACTCGTGTATGCGTCCTGCTGGATAAAGCATCACTATCCTGAGGTCTTCTGCTGCGCTATGCTCAATAGCCAGCCGCTCGGATTCTATTCTCCCTCTCAGCTAATCCAAGATGCTCAGCGACATGGTGTGCAGGTATTGCCTGTCGATCTGAATCAAAGTAACTGGGACTGTACACTCGAGGCTAGCACCTCTTATCGATCCATTACTAAATCTAGCGATGATACTAACAACAACATGCCTCTTCGACTGGCTTTGCGTTTAGGACTGCGAATGATACGCGGCCTAAAGCACAATGAAGCCGAGCAATTAGTCACCAATCGATCCTGCCGTGGTAAGTTTCGAGACCAATCCGATATTGTAAAGAGAGTCAGACTAGCCCAACCTACTTTGGCAATCCTAGCGGAATCCGGAGCGCTCAATTCCATTTCGGGAGATCGTCGTGCTGCCTACTGGCAATCCTTGGCTCGGGAAAAATCCGCAATCGATATGCCGCTGTTTGAAACGAGTGGAGTCGACGACGACGAGGTGACTCCCGATACCTTAATCAAACTCAATCCTCTCGAAGAGGTTTACAGTGACTACGCCAGCCTAGGGGTTTCTCTCCAAGGTCACCCGATGAGCTTTTTTCGAAACAAACTCATTCAGCAAAGAATTAAAACAGCCGCCGACCTTGCAGCGACCGATCACGGAAGATTCGTTCGTGTCGCTGGCTTAGTCGTCCTCCGTCAACGTCCAGGAACAGCTAAAGGAATCACTTTCGTCACTATGGAGGATGAAACCGGTTCTATCAATTTGGTAATAAAGCCTCAAGTATGGAAAGATCATTACCTAATTTGCAAACAGTCCAACGCTTGGCATGTCCAAGGAGTACTGGAAAAACGCGAGGGGGTTATCCATGTTGTGGCGGCTCGTATCGAAGATTTGCAAGACCTCGTTGGACCGTTAAACATTTCGTCTCGCGACTTTCGCTAGCAATCAACACTGCCATATCGATGAACCAGCGCGGATAAATCGATCTGGTACCTAATGGTAACGTTTGCTAAAACGCGTTCATCGACCAGAAATACCCAACCTTTACCAGGAGACAACGGAATGTCAGGTAACTCAGGACTGTTTAATTGGATACGAGAAGGAGTACGGCAATCCGTTCTACTCGGAGTTTCTGATGCCCTAGAGTCAATTGGTTCTCCTGATAGTTCAGACAAGCTTCATCCTGCGTTGCTGTCGATCAATTCGAACCGCTCTTCCGCAGTCTTAGAAAGCTCCGATTCCGTTGTCGGCAAGAGAACCGGTGGCACAACATCACCGAAAAAACGACTGGGCCGATCTCTCAAAGATATCGAGCCAGTGTCCAAGTCCTCGACTCCCAACACATAACGATTTCCGTTGCGCTGTTATCTACCCAAATCAATCTCGGCACTTCTTATAGCCGTACTACTGCCATGGTGCATATCGGGTTGTAACTCAACACTCTTCACTCGGTGGGGGGCGAACCAAGTTCCGTTAGACAAATCCACGTTGTTGTCGAACCCGATATCCCTTCCGGTCAAAGATGGAGAGTTCCTCTGGAATCAAATCGTTGACGTCGTTGATGATTATTTCCAAATAAAAAGCGAGCAACGTCCGACTGTCGAAGCGACTCACTGGCTAGAAGGAAAACTAGAAACGATACCCCAAATCGGGGCAACAGCACTCGAACCATGGCGCAAGGATGCTGGTTTCGGCTTTCAGCTATGGGAAAGTTCTCTGCAAACAATTCGACGCATTGCGACCGTGCGTGTTGTACCAACGGAAGCTGGATTTGATGTATTCGTTGAGGTTTTAAAGGAGATCGAAGATGTCGATCGATCTCTTCTTTCCTCCGAGGGTTCAGCGGCCAAGCGGCATGATGGTACGGTAGTCCGCGTAGACAATCAACTCGCTGGCGGCCCCGTCAATCTTGACTGGATTCGCCTAGAAAATGACACGGAACTAGAACAACGCATATTGCGTGAAATTCTCGGACGCACTACCAATGTTCGTCCACCACGAAATCGTATTCTAAACTTAAATTCCCTACGACAAGGCAACTAAGAAGCGACGGACGCTCGTGCAATTTCGAATCGAGGCAGCTTCGTACTCCCCATCCCTATTTAGACAGATACAATGGCGTTCACGCGAATCGCCTAGGCATGTCATCCGTAGGAGTATGATCTTGAAAACCGTTAAGCCCCATATCTTAGCTGCATTTACAGGATTGGCTGTGGCGCAATCCCTTTTCGCTAGCGCCGCGTTCTGCCAAGAGAAAAGTGTGAAACCAGGGATCAACGACTCTTTTTTGAAACCGAATCCTGACGAGTACGTTGAACGTTTTGAGATAGAAAGCAGAGAAGTATTCGCTCAACGCGAGGAAATTGTTAAAGCCTGCAGAATCGAAAAGGGCATGGTCCTCGCCGACATTGGTGCTGGCACCGGACTTTTTACACGATTGTTCGCCAAAGAGGTTGGTGAGAACGGTAAAGTTCTCGCAGTAGATATCGCAGAGAATTTTCTCGAGCATATCAAGATAACCAGTCGTTCTCTCGGTCTGAAAAACATCGAACCTGTACTGTGTACTCCAGATTCAACCAATTTGCCGCAATCATCGATCGATCTGGCCTACATTTGTGATACTTATCACCACTTTGAGTTCCCACTGAAAACGCTTGCTTCTCTTCATCAGGCACTCAAACCTAACGGGCGAGTTATCCTTATCGACTTTAAACGTATTAAAGGGGAAAGTTCCGAGTGGACTATGAACCACGTTCGTGCCGGCCAAGAAGTCTTTGAGGAGGAGATTATCGCAGCTGGGTTCCGCAAGGTTCGAGAACACAAAGACAAGCTCAAAGAAAACTACTTCGTAGAATTCGAAAAGACAGACTCAGTAAACAATTAAATGCACCAAACTTAATTGGTAATTTAGCTCGGAAATGATGTCGAGCATTTCATGATCCAAGTGCAATGAAATGCCGGCGAGCAGATCCCTCGCTTAAGTTTTTTACGGTAATAGTGGGTTGGCCACTCTTTTCAGACTTAAGCACCATTAAACAGAGAAGAGCGCCCACTCTAAGTTGTTAACAATCTATTTTGGTTGAACAGGTTTACTCTTGAGTGATTGGATCTGCGTTTCCAGCATTTGCGACATTGCAGGGTTATCCGCGAGTCGTCTCTTCAGTTCCTCCAATTGTTGAATCATCATCTCCTTGGCTGCTTCATTGGATTCCAGATTGCCTACGTTTCCAGCCACTGCACCCTGGAAATTCTGCTGATTAAAACCTGCCACTCCGTTAAATGGTATCGGTCCGACTTGATTAAATTGCTGTCCGCCGACATTGGCGGCCCCGCCAAAATTCATATTGAACCCGTTCGCTGGGAAACCGCCCTGTGGAAAACCACCAGCGAATGCCATCCCGCCACCAAGCCCCTTACTATGCTCCTCGTAGAGTGCGTTGGCCTCTGGATTCTTCTTCTTGAGATCAGCTAGGTTTTTGGCGAAGAACTCTTTTTTCTTGCCCGCTTCCTCGATGCTGACTCGTATCGCCCCCTTGGGTTCATCGCGAAACGTCGTGATCTTACCATCCTCTTCGATACGAATTGTTTTCACGCCATTGTTATTAGAAGCGGATACACTTCGCTTGGCTCCAAAGTTGTTTCCGAACCCTGAATTGGGATCATTCCATGCTGGGAATGCCTCGATCTGATCACCTACCTTGGTATTGAGAATTTGCTTGGCCCGATCAGCCGTTGAGGGTTGGGGGCACTCGGAGAGCATTTGCAGGGTAGTCCTCGCTGCTTTACGGGTTTCCTCGTTGGGACTCTTCTCCATAAGCGTTCCGAGTACCTCTAGCGAATAAACAATCAGCTCCCGTTTGTCGGACAACGCTGCTTTAGCCAAATAGGGGATCGAAGCAGCATCAGACTGAACAAGAGACTCTTTGGCCTTTCTCCTTTTGGTCAAGCTAGGTTCATTGAGCTGTTCAATCCAGGCCTCAATTTCAATTCCCTTTAAATCGTTCTGATCAGCAACAGGAGTTTCGACTGACTTCTTATCCTGCGGAGCTCCCGATTCTTGGCTCAAAATAGTCGATGCTAAAATCGATTGTAAAATCAAGCAACCGAGAGCCTGTTTCGATCGTAAGAGATTGGATTGGTTGAGGCTAAATTGGTTTTGCATACTTATTCATCCCTTTGGTATATCGGTAACTGCCTCGCGGCTACGGTCAATGTTAAGATAGCGAGTGCTGTTTTGTAAGTATTACTGTACGTTCCCGGTTTATTCTCTCCCCAGCTACCATCCTCATTTTGCTCATCGAGTATCGATTCATACATCGTAGGGGCAAACTGACTCCAGTATTCGTCTCCCAACTGGAACATCGCTTGGGCGCAGTAGTATAGAGCAAAGTAACGATGATGGTCATTCGGGCTTGGAATGTGGTTTAGCAAAAACTCTGCGGCGGGTTCAATGGCTTCGTGGCCATGTTCGCCACATAGCTCCAGGCATAGAATCGCTAACCCCGTCATGGACGGCGTTCCTGGCGTGGAACCTGGCATGTAGGCAAAAGCCCCATCTCCACGGCGGCATTTGAGAATGTACTCGATGGCATCGGCAATATGTTCGTCGGGAATTGCAGCACCATTTTGGCGTGCCGCTCTTAAAGCCATAATTGACCATCCCGTTAGGGACAAATCGCTATCGGTCGAACCGGGGGCGTAACGCCAGCCGCCTGCATGCATTCTGGGCTTCGGTACCTTTTGTGATTGCAGTAACACCAATAGGGCACGAGGTAATACTCGATCGAGTGTTCTCTGGCGTTCCGCATCGATAGTTCCGGAAACCTCGGCTAACAATAGAGTGGCTATGCTGTGGGAGTACATTAACTCCGATCGTCGACCGATGGGATCGTGGCTTACGATTAAACCGTTTTCGAGCTGCTGAGACAGTAGATAATCTATCCCCAGGTTCATGGTCTTTCCGTAGGGGCCTTGGCCTGGCACATGCCCCTGCGCCAAAAAAGCCATGACCGATAAAGCAGTGACTCCCGTGTTTCCCATTGCAAACTCGTCTCGAAACGATCCTTTCAAGCTCGGCTTATTGATCGCGTCGGCGTCGGATTGCGAAATCTGACGGGATTGTAACCAGCGAAGACCCCTTTCAACCGCTTTTTCCGTTCGACTCTGGTAAAGCTCACGGACTCGCTGCGGCTTATCAATTGGATCAGCACCGACGGATCTCACCGGCAGCAAACAGGACACCAAGACAGCTCCCGTCAACATTAATGCGATCTTATGAGGTGCGTTCATTGAGGTGGAATTTTCTTGTCGTTGGCTTGCGGCGTCTCGGCGGCTTCGTTTGCCAAGGCTTCGAAATAGTTTGTCACGACATCCCGGTAAGCTTCCGGTATCATCGCTTCACGGCCTTCCAATCGGTCGCTTTTTAGTTGGCGTTTTGTTCCGGTCCATCCGGAACTCGAACCGCCTCGAAGAGGTAGTCGCTCAAAAGGAGTTTCCGTCACGGATTTTGTTCCATTTGGTTGGTTTCCTGCTTTCGAGTCAGGTTGCCTATCACCCTGACTTGGTTTGCGGCATTTTTCACAGTTCTTTAACAGGTTTGGTTTCTTGCCTAACTCGTCAATCATCTGTGATAGTTTTTGCGCGGCGGACTGAGCGTTCTCCCTAGCCTCTTTACGGCTCGGAGCGTTTGCCGCAGATTTGCATTTCTCGCATGCCTCCGCCAACTGCTCGGTCCGCTCTGCCTGCTCGGTCCGCTCTGCCTGCTCGGTCTGATCTGCCTGCTCGGTCTGATCGGTCTGATCTGTCTGATCTGTCCGATCTGTCCGATCTGTCCGATCTGTCCGATCTGTCCGATCTGTCCGATCTGTCTGATCTGTCCGATCTGTCCGATCTGTCCGATCTGTCCGATCTGTCTGATCTGTCTGATCTGTCTGATCTGTCTGATCTGTCTGATCTGTCTGATCTGTCTGATCTGTCCGATCTGTCCGATCTGTCCGATCTGTCCGATCTGTCCGATCTGTCCGATCTGTCCGATCTTCTTTCCTCAATTCGTCTAGCTTCTCATGGACCTGCTTTTGCTTCTCCCTCCATTCTGCATTTGGAGGTAGGTCGTCTTGCCTTTCATCGGACTCTCTAGCTTGAACGTCATCCGATAACTCCTCTGCTAGCGTCTTTTGGTCCTCTGAAATTTCTTCCAACTGTGCAGCATCGGAGAGCGTGTTTTCTTTCTCCATCATCACTTGCTCTAAATCATCAAGTTTTCGTTGAGCTTGTTCTAGATTCTCGCGAGCATGAGCAGTCGATGTTGCTTGATTCGACATCTTGTCATTTGTTTCAATCTGGTCGAGTTGTCGTTGGGCGTCAGACAATTCTTGGTTCGCTAGTGCTCGCAACTCGCTCGCCGCATTGTGTAGTTCTACGTTAGATTCATCGATTTTCTTTGCGAGCGATTCCACCATCTTTCGGCTTTCAGCAGTCTTTTCACTCGCCTTCTTAAGATGTCCATCTTTGCTTTGCTCCCCTTCATCCATGGACTTAGAATTTTGCTCATTCTGGATTCCATCAGCCTGGTCGATCAACTTCATCGCCTCCTGGATCTTCTCGCGAGTCGCCTCAAGGTCCCGGTGCAACTCTTCTTGTTGATCTAGAATATCATGGAAACTTGGATCGGGATCATTGCTAGTTGGTGGATGATCGACTTCCGACGGTTCGGTTGTTTTTGCGTCCTCGGAGGGTTGGATAGCTTCGTCCGAAGAAGTATCTACTTGAGAGCGTGCGGTAACTCGAACTACGTAATCGCGACTAACGCGTTTACCTATTCTCAATCGATAAATTGTTTCATGACGGAGATTCTGAATTTTTGCCGAGCGAACCTCTCCTCGAGAAACGGACAATGTCTTTGTCTCGATTTCGTTCTCATACTCCAAAAATGCAGCCCTACTATTCGACAAGCCAATCGCGTTAACAATGAGATCATCCCCATACTCGACAGTTGTATCGCCCGGTTCCAGCACAACTTGCAATTCGGGAAAAACAGAAGAGGACCACGGGAGTAGCCAATTTCGCACGGAGCAGACAAGACTTTCTGGAAAGAGAACTGCTACGCTGAGAAACGCTACGAAAACCATGGTTGCGCAAACAATTACACCGCGATTCGATCTGACAGGAATGGTACTTGTGTCAACGATCGCCATTTTCTCCGCGGTCTCACGCCCTAGGGCAGTTATAAGCTGTGCGGACCCTGCGATGGATGTAGAGCCGGTATTCTGCGTGTTCGACAGCGAAACTAGGGATACCACCCTTTCGCTTAAGTGTGGAAAGAATCGCTCAAGTTTCCACGCTGCGTGAATCACACAAAAATCGTGCTCAAATATTCGGTACCAACAGAACGCGAAACAACCTACGACGAACGAAGCGATACCGAGCCCGAAGGAACGTAGAAGAAACGAATCAATCTCGAGCCATAAATCGATGAGAACCATGATTAGAAGCGTTCCCAAAAGAAAAGCTATCAGTCCACACCAATGAATAAAATTCTCTCGCCCTCGATGCCTACTAACCATGGAAATCAATGGTTCCGACACGGCTGAGGGCAAAGGTAGCGCTTCGTTCTTGACTCGATTTTCCAACATCATAATGTTGTCTCCATGGATATTGAGCAAAGATAAGATTAGTGGTGTAACCACATTTTTTTCTTTAAATCAATCCGTATCGCTTACGAATGATCCACTCGCAAAAGACGAGGAATAGTAACAGACACCCAATGGGCCAAATATCCCAAACAGGTTTCGCAGTCTGGTTCAGATTTTGATTGTTTTTTTTGAGTATTGTTTCTAGTAGAAGCTGGTAAGAGTTAGCATCTAGCAGTTGGCCGCCAGTTAGATTCGTAATGGGAGCTAGGACTGCGGTGCTGGCAACAAGATCATTTGCTTCGTCATCCGCAGGATTATCTTCGATATAGAATTCAGTAAAGACTGACTGCCCAGTCTTCTTCTCAAGTTCTAACAATTTATCCACTCGTGCTCCCACAACCTCAATTCGATAACGTCCGGGCCTCTTCGGCAAGGTAAAACGTGCTTGGAGTAGTCCACCTGAGTTCTGATTTAGTTCGAGGGGAGCATTGCTGATTGTTTCTCCGTCCCGAGATAAAACGCAACGTACTGAATCCTCATTAAGATCTTCGGTCGAATCGTCCTCTACCAAGCGAACTTTAACGGCCATGGATTCTTGAGGTTTGTACTTCGTTTTATCCAATCCCAGCCGCACCAGCTCCGAGCCTAACCCCAATCGATCTTCAGTTCCCCATCGCATGACTTTGCCCCAAAAGCGATGATGTAGCTCATCCCCATTCCAGTAACGCAGTCTCCATGTTTGATCAAAATTCATTTGCAGCACTTTGCCTCCGCCAAAGCGATGCCAAAGAATGAGCGCTGACTTCTGATTAAAGGTATCATTTGGACTACCGTCATTCGCTACGATGTCATCGTCAATTACATTAGAATGATCCGCCCAGGCAAGAACGGTCGCACCTGGTTTCGCATTAGCATGAGAATGTCGCCAATGGAGTATGGGAAATCGTTCCCAAACAGAATTCTGTGTCGATGGAGGTATCCCGGCGTCCCCTGACAGGTTGTTCAAAAGCGGGCTAGTGACTCCATCGTTGGTCAATCGCAAACGATAGGGAGTATTCGATTCTACGAGCTTATTCGTAGAGCTCTGAGTTGGTAATAAATTGTAAAGTGGAGTAGCCTCATACTTGTGCGGCATCGAGTTCGGGCCAGATATGACAACCAATGTACCGCCACGTTGGCTTACGAATTTTTCAATCGATCTTTGTGCCTTTTCGTCTAGCTCTTCGGGATCGATATCTCCGAGTACGATGACGTCAAACTTGAGCCATTCCAATTCCGACTCAGGTAGTCGGTTCGCTTCGCAATCGTCAAATGCTCGGGACGTTGAGGCAACCATCGGATAGGGGTCCGGAACACCCGCCAATCGATCGGGGGCGAGAAGAACATACTGCAGAGACACATTCTTATCGCGCCCCGCGAACAAATTCTTCAGATAGCGAAATTCCCATCTTGGACGTTGTTCAACAATTAGTACATTCAGGCGATCATTCGTGACCCATACGCTTAGTTCACGCTGATTGTTTCCAGAAAACCTGTCCATCCGTAAAGGATCGATTTTGATTTGATAGTGTTGCATACCAATCGCTTCTGGTATATCTGTAAACAACACAGTTGTACGTTGTTGATCAGAGACGATTGGGATCGATTTCGTTTCCAACAACTCTTGATCGCGATAAAAACGAACGACCGCCGTTTCTCCGCTCAATTGATCAAAATGCAGATTCGCATTCACCGTTACTTGATCTTTACTGTAGATCTGATTTGGTGCATTCGCAGCCGCAATGCTCGCATCCGCAACAGGATTTTGATTTCCAATCACGATAGCGTGAACGGGTATCTTTTGGTCGGCAAAGCTTGTCGCAATTGTCAAAGGAGGCGTTTGGGATCTGTCGCAACCATCAGAGATAATGACTACTCCTGTTAAGAGTTCTTTAGGAGTATCATCGAGAACCCTTTTTAAGGCATCTGTTAGATTTGTCGTATCGTACCATTCGTTCTTTTCTACCAAACCTTCGTTTGCCAATCGATTATCGCTTTTCGAAAGTGAATCATAATCAACCAACTCGGGGCCCGCGGCGTATTGGTAGAGCCTTACATTGTTCCATTCAGAGATTGCGTTTAACAAAGACGACTCGCTTACTTCCTCTCCTAGCAAGATCTTACGTGCAGCTTGCTCTCTCGTCGCATTACCATCGTCCAATGTCATGGATTTGGATCGGTCCCAAAGCACCGCAGTCGTGCCCACATCGTTATTCAGTATTTCTTGCTCTTTCATCGGCTCGAGAAGAATGAAGCCAATGATGCCAAGTTCAATGAATCTTACGAACTTGATCCAAGACATTTTTATCCCTGCTCTACCCGAATTGCTGTCCCAATAGGTTGCAGCAATAATACAGCTTGCTCCAGCGACTAAACCGGCAATACCTCCGATTGCATTCGAGTATTGGATATCGACTAACTGACTAGTGTGCGACCAGCCCTGCCACCAAATCAGCCAACATGTTGCACCGAATATTAGTAGATACGTGAAGGAGTGGTTTAATCCCGTTTGCCCCCTCTGATATGCCAGCCATCGAAGAACGATCGATTCGAAAACAAGCAACACTAATGCTCCATAAGCAAACAGGCTCCACCATTCCTCTTTTACCGGCACCCCGGAAGCAACTTGAGACCATTGCATCTCATCAGTCACTAGATCCATACCAAGGCATTTTGCGATTGAAAGAATCTGTTCTTCAGTAGCCTTAGATAAATCGGATTCGTTTGCATCTCGCTCAATACTTAATCGCAACGTTTCGGACTGGAACGATTTCCCGAAAGGTCCTGACAATTTGTAAAGACCTGGATATCTGACGTCGCCTAGATCTGCATTCCAAAATCGTTCATCGCGCTCGATTGGCACGGTTCTGTCCACCCCAATGGGGTTCGTGAGAATAGCGGTAGAGTTGCTCTGCAACGATTGGGGAGGAGGCAAGATCTCATCGTCCATCGCGAGTGGTAATTGGGCAACCCAGGTTGTTGTAGGCTTCTGATGAAGGTCCTTTGAATCCTTCCGTGCGAGGTAGCGAGTTAGGATATGATTCCAGACGGGAAAACCAATCCGATTGACCAAGTTATTCGAACGAGGTACCGGGCAAGATGTTTGCGCGACAACTTTCCCCTGTCCAAAGTTATGTTCTATGAAGAATGGATGTCCATTTAAATAATTAAGTCTGGAATGGCTATTCGGTAAGAATTGCTCATTGAGAGGGTTTGCAACCCAATACTCCTTAAACTTCCAGTCTGTTAAGTCATGTTGACCAGACGCGAACCAGGTCTTAAGAGCAGGATGCTGCACCGACGACCAATCTAAAGCAATCGTCGCTATGTTGTTTCCTTCTTTGGAAGAATACTCTGTAAGAGCGCATGGCATCACATGGATGGAATCCCACTGCCATGCATTATAAAAACTGGACTCGCAGTCTTCTCCTAATAGAATGAACAATCCGCCTCCACTCTTTGCAAATCTGGCGAATCTTTCGGCAACCGCATTTGTTAGATGAGGGACGTTACAAAGATAAATTACATCATAGTGTTCGAGCGGATACTCGGCGTCCATTTCGCGGACTCGAATCGACTCCGTTTTGACCTGTGGACTATTCATCGCCAATCGGACAAAGTGAGCTGCGTCTGGAGTTTCTGAATCATCATTTTCGCCTCCAACGATAAGCACCTTTATTTCGTTATGCACTAGTAACGCACGATGGAAATCGTTGTCTTGGGAAATATCATCCAAAGAGTTTATTTTCGCTCCCAAAGAAACAGAACCAGGATGATCCCATACTATTTCCGTCGGGATTAACCGACGAGTACCTGGTTCTATTGGTTCGACGGATATCGATTGTTTCAGATTGTCATTGAGTTGGAAATCGATTGTCGTACCCTCGCTTGGTTCACTTCCTCCGTTGAAAACCTCAATATCGACGCGAGCACTTTCGCCAACTCTCCAGGTTTGATCTTCAATGACGAGGTTGGTCACGGCTAGATTCACCGTATTCTCTGGTATAGTGAGAACCTTTGCGATCAATCCGTACCGATGCCGATTACGAGAAATATCTTCTTCGTCACCAACCTCATCAGAGATGTTAACTTCAGAAGAATTCAAAGATTGCCAATTGGTGAGTTGATCATCTGTAATGACCAGTATTTGTTGGCGGGAATTGGCACCACCCTTCAGTATCGCTTTCGCATGCTCGATAGCGACACTAAGATCATTCGTCCCTCCAGGACAGGTCAGTGATTCTAGCTGTTGGCGAATTAAAGCAATGTTCGACTTGCGGTGATTCCGCTGCGGGCTAGTATCGTCTCCGACAACAATAATCGCCGCTGTTGAACCTGAAGGCAGATTGTCGAGGAATTTCTGAGCTTCCTTGATGGCCGTTGAAAAAAGTGTAATAGACTCTGCAACGCCCTTTTCATTCCTGAGCCGCATTGAGTCGGATCCATCGATGACAATCACCGCATCGCAACTTGGGCTAGTGACGATCGAATTTGTCTCTTGTCGAGACAGGAAAAGAACTATCGATAATGCAACTAAGATAGATCCCATCGATCCAGACAGGACGCGATAAATACGACGTCCTGCCCATGTTAGACTTGTGACAACAAAACCTATGCCCACGATTAGTAGTAACGATGGGAATCCGAATAAGATAGAGTCATTAGATTCTGTCCAGGGACGGGCGAATATGAGAACAAAAGCGACAAGCAACAAACAGCGGCACATTAATAAGAAAAAGTGCTCGAGCGTATGACCTCGCCTTCGGTTAACAATCGACGTTTTTAGGAAGCGTACCGCAGCCCAATCGATTGTCTTAATCTTCCGCTTTTGAAGGTGTAGTAAGATCGGAATGAAAAGACTAATCAATCCAAAGAGCCACGCCGCATTGAAGAAATTCATACGGAGCTCCCACGGGAATCGTTGACGAAGTTTGATCTCCGATGGCGACTTTCTAGAAAGTGGTTTATGACATCAGCGATGTCATCCCCGGTTGTCGTCAACACGTAATCAGCTTGAAATTGGCGACAAATCTGTTTAATACTCTGAAGGTGATTGTCAAGCTGAGACTTGTACTCCCGACGAATCGCCGACGTATCCGCTTCGTAAAATTGTTGATCGCCTTCTAAGTCGCGAAAGCGAAGAGAATCGGCAAAGGGAAAATGGACTTCGTCCTCAGCCATAATCTGCATCACGATCATTTCGTGATTGCGGTGTTGAAAGTGAGACAGTACATCGCGGAATGACAGTGGTTCGAGAAACAAATCGCTAACCAAAAAAATCAGTCCTCGTGGAGGAAGTGCTTCCGCGATTTTGTGGAGGACACTGACCGAATCCTCAGTGGATTGAGAAGCTATTTGCTCTAGCGAACCGAGTAGACGATGCAGATGATGAACTGTGCTCGCATGACTGGAACGGAACGTGACTCCAGTCGAGTAGGACATAAATCCTACGGCATCCCCCTGACGAATCAAGATCCACGCCAGCGCTGCGGCAAGTTGTTTCGCGTGCGTTATTTTGTCGGGCGTACGTTCCACTGAATTCCCTGCATTCGCGTCGCGATACGCCATGGAAGCAGATGAATCGATTAGTAGCGTCGCTCGTAAGTTGGTTTCTTGGTCATACTGTCGAACCATAAGCCGGTTTGTTCGTGCCAATACTCTCCAATCAATTCTTTTCAGTTCGTCTCCGGGGGTATACTGCCTATGCTGCGCAAAGTCGTTCGAGCTGCCAGTCACCAGGCTCTTGTGACCTCCTTGTTTTGTACCCAACTTTGCTCGATAAACTTTCAATCGAGCGCTCGTAAGACGATTGATTGTTGATTGCGGAAGCAGAGTCATGACGCCCCCGAGGCTTTACCAAGTAGTTTGGGAAGAAAACCTTGACGATGGCCCGAGCCATCGAATGTCATCAATTTGTCCGAGCCTCGGCTTGAAGAAATAGCTTTGGAATTTGGAGGTAGATTTTCAATGGAAGCAGAGGATGATTGAACGTGATCCAGGAGCCTACGAATAATATCGTCACGTCGTATGCCTGCACCGTCCGCATTGAAAGTGGTAACCAATCTATGACGCAATACCGCAGGAGCAACTTGTCGAACATCACCGGTTGTTGCATGATATCGCCCATGAAGCACAGCTCGTGCTTTCGCAGCCATAATGAGACTGATGCCAGCTCGTGGTCCCGCTCCCCAACCGATCCATTCCTTTATAAATTGCGGCGAGAGCGGATCATTTGGCCTCGTCGATTGAACGATATCCCTCGCAAATGCGATGACATGATCAGCAACAGGAACCCTTCGCACCGTTTGCTGAAGGGATAAGATTTGCGCAGCATTGAGTACTGACCTCAAGTGAGGTTGCCAATCGGAGGTCGCCGCTTTGATCACTCGAAATTCATCTTCTGGGCAGGGATACTCGACTACAATATTAAAAAGAAATCGATCTAGTTGAGCCTCTGGAAGCGGATAGGTGCCTTCCTGTTCGATGGGGTTTTGCGTTGCCATCACAAAGAATGGGGTTGGAAGTTCGCGAGTCGTATCACCGATGGTAACGCGGCGCTCTTGCATAGCTTCCAATAATGCGGCTTGCGTCTTTGGAGGGGCGCGATTTATTTCATCGGCTAAGACTAAGTTGCTAAACAACGGTCCTTCAACGAACTGAAAGTGCTTACGACCGGTTTCACGATCCTCTTGGAGAACTTCGGTTCCAGTGATGTCGGATGGCATTAGATCGGGAGTAAACTGAATCCGTTTGTAACCCAAGTCCAAGACTCCTGCGATACTACTAACCAGTAATGTCTTTGCTAACCCAGGAACCCCCGTCAATAGAACGTGCCCCCGACACAACAATGCAATGATCGCTTGCTCGATCACAGATTGTTGGCCGATCACAACCTGCTCTAATTGGCTTGCTAGAGCGGCATAGGCACTGCGGACGGATTCAATTCTCGCGACGTCATCGTCGGGAAGAGCTGAGGAAGTCTGATTTTCACTTCCAGGTGTACCCAAGCAGTTTTGCTGTTCCGTCGAGCAAAAAAAGTCCTGAGGAATTCGAAACCGGTATCCGCATTTACAAGCGACTTTTCTGCCAGCCAGGGAACGATCGGTTCGTAATTGGGCTCCACACGACTCGCATTTAATCTTTTCGGGATAGGCTTTAGAAGAATTCATTGATCTTGTCCGCAGTCTAGAGGAGGTTTAGAAGCCGAAAGACTAGTGGGTCGGACCGCAGCAAACGTCACGAAAAAAACATTTCAACCTGTCATTTTTTCGTGGCAACCTCTCGAAAACCAGGAGATCCGAGGTTACGCAAAATTTTTTCTTTTGTTTTCCTTTTTTTCCGTTGCGCTGTACGGATTAATGCGACTCCTTCAGGGACGAGGAATACGATGATCTGCTACAGCGAGAATAAGATTGTAAAATCTTAGAGAGGATGTCATCCTGACATTCCGAGAGCTTGTCTGCTTTGCCCTACCACGCGTGTTTCTTGTCCAAATGTACCAACACCATCTCTAGAGCAACCGAAATTGAAGGCTGAAGATTCGATTCATGGACTCGATTCGCGGCATGATGCCGAGATAGTCGGGGAGCATCCACAACGATCCGGATCCGTTCCTGATTTCGAGAGCATCGTGAGGAATTACCATCGCGATGTTAGGTTGTTTGTTGGCAGGTTTTTAGGAAACGACCCTTCAGCAGAGGATATTGCTCAAGAAGTGTTTGTCCAAGTGTACAGAAGCTTAGATCAATTTCAGGGGAGAGCATCTCTCAAGACTTGGATACTCGGTATTGCTCGCCATCGAGTTGGAACGTGGTTTCGTCAAAAGAATCGACAAATCCGTACTAGTTCCTTGGATCTAGAGGCAGAGCTTATTCAGTATCGATGGCAAGAGTTTCAACAATTCGAAGAGTCAACTTTCAGTAGAGGGAGCAATTCTGGATTCGATCCCGAAGTGGAATTGATTCAATTAAAAAATTGCCTTCAGAAGTTAAAACCTCCTCAGCGAGATCTAGTTCAACGATTTTATTTCGACGAAGCAACTGCAGAATCGATTAGCCAAACTCAAGGACGTAGCGCAGGTGCTGTTCGAATGTCGCTACTGAGGATTCGTGAAGCTTTGGCCAAGTGTATTCGCAAACAAGCAACGAAGGAGTTTCAGCATGAATGATTCCGGTAACGAAAAGAGCAATGTTTCGCAACCAGAGTTTTCTCCTTTGGACTTATGGGATCGATACCATTCCGGTGAAGATTTAAGCGAGAAGCAGATCGAATTCTTAAGTAATTCACTGAAAAACGATGTCGAGTTTCGACGCACTGCGCTCGCGGAACGGACCGTCGATCAAATGCTGAGAATCGAGGTGGAAACGCCCGATCAAACGGAGGGGTTCTTGGGGAGAGTTCTCGCCAAATGCACTTCAGCAACAGAAGATAATTTACCTGTCGCGACGGCTTTACAAGGCCTCGATACAAGATTGCTCGATCGAACCCTACTAGAAAATATCAACAAAGATCGGATCAATATTCGCAAGAAGGAAGGTCGCTTGTTCCAAACGAAGAATGCTTGGCTTGCGATGGCAGCAGTCGTTCTGGTCTCGATAACAGGGATTGGCTTCTGGTATCAAAATCAGAATGTTGGCAATCAACGGAACCAATCACTCGACCTTTCTAAGGCTACGAAAAAAATCGAAACGATAGAGGAGTCGGCAGCCCTGGATGGAACTGCCATCGCATCAGGAGGTCGTGTTGATGACCTAGTAACATCGAATCCGAAAGCAAGCGATGAAGAGGCACTGGAGCATTCCGACGATCCAACAGGTCATAACCAGACGGCTGGCCTTGCTAAAAACCCCCAAGTGCTTGCCACGGTGACCAAGGTAGAACGATTAAGCGAAAACACGAAGCTTGTTAGCGGTCTGTCGCTGGGCAAGGAAAGTATCATCATTTCTGAGGGAGAACTAGAGATTGCCATGTCCAGCGGCGTGCAGATCAAGTTGTTTGCCCCCTGTCGTTTAGAACTTCAGGCAGAGAATTCCATTCGATTGGTAACAGGAGAATTATCGCTGGAGGTTCCGAATCAACTGACAAAATTTCAATTAGAAACACCTGCGATCGCGGTTGCGAATACGGATTCTGCCTTTGATATCGTCGTCGAAGAATCAGGTCGCACCGAAGTTGAAGTTCGAAGAGGTGGAATTGCTGTTCAGGCAATCGACTATCCGAATGCACAAGCGTGGGATCTAAACGCCGACGCTACCAACTCACTGGTCGTTTATACTTCTCCAGATTCTTTGTCAGATGGTTTACCTCTAGACAACGCATCAGGTACATCGAGCCGGATACATGGTCCGATTGCATCATTCGCAAAGGGCTTGTCTGGCGACAAGATTGGAGTCATTACATATAACGGACAGTCCCGAAGCTTCGATGACGAGGTGGTCTTCTCTAAAGTCCGCGAGCATGTTTTCCAAGGCGTACGAAGTCCAGGAGAATCGTTTGCTAAAAACTGGAGTCGATTTGTTGAAACAGCTGCCAACGAACCCCAACCAGTTGGCACGATACAGCTCAACGGCAAAGAATACTCATTTGATAACTACAACGAGGCGGTTTTAGCCCAAAATAATGTGTTGGCACAGTTCGCACCAAGTGACAAAACTCACAATTCGAATGATCAAAACGATGGTCAGATTTCCCCTCCCGCTGCAAACAGTGACGCCCCGAGTAGCTTTCGAGGGACACTTTTCATTCGAGGGCAACATCGAGAATTTCAGAACTTTGATGAGTATCAAACTGCATTGAGAGAATTGATGGGACCAGCAGCCGAGTTCGGTTTCTTCTCGTTTAAGAAATGATCCCATTAAGTCAAGATTCGAATCGCGTAATTTCTAGATATCAATCACTACCCGATTGACTGAGCCATGGAATCCCCCATGTGAGCAAAGACTTCTCGTTGCTGACTGGAATGGAAAACTAGATCATCATCAAATCGAATTCGATTGGGCTCGAAAATTGTGATGGTAGAAGATCCACCAAATTGGAAAAATCCCTTTTCATCCCCTTTGGCGACCGATTTACCGGTCTCGAAAGTTTGGCAAATACTACCTACACAGGTAGCTCCCACTTCGATTAACAGTACACTCCCGAAACGCTCGGACTGTAGCTCGGTTATACAGCGTTTGTTAGTCGCTAGTATGTTTATATTCTGTCGAAGTGCAATCGGATTGACAGAGTAGAGAGGGCCTCTGATTAGCTTTGTACTACCTGGCGTTCCTGAGGTTGGAAAGTGGAATCGATGGTAATCAACGGGGCAAAGCCTAGACAGGAGAAGACTGCCGGATTCGAATTTTTGGGAAAGACGATCATCGCCTAGGAGTTCCCTGAGACTGAACACTTGCCCTTTTACAAAGAGCCCTTGGGATTCGGAAATTCTCGGTATGCAAAGATGTCGTCCATCAGCAGGAAACACAGCCACAGAACTCGAACTATTAATGGGCCGCGCATCGGGCTTGAGTTTTCTATAAAAGAAATCGTTAAAGCTTTTGAAGTCGGAAATTCTTAACGCGAATTCATCGGGATTTAGTTCATAACTAGAAACGAAAGGAGCGATCTTCTTGCACGATGACACTCGGTTCATCCTCCAGCCATACCAACGCGAGAAGATTGCTCGCTTGACCAGTACGCTTAACGAGATCCGACCTGCAATAGTACCGTAGGTCCACTTTAAAGCTCGATCGCCATAGACAGCTTCTGTCTTGATGGATTGGCTATAACGGTCAAAGTAACGGATTTCGTCCATGGTGCAGATCGATTCTCTGTGATTAGTTTTTGGAGATGCTTCATTCTGACGACTACTTCAAAATAGATCAAACGTCGTCTTTCAAATCTGCAGAGCAAGAATCGTCCACAGGTGATGATGTTTGTGCTAACCAATCAATCTTTGCTCGAACGGTGCGACGATCCATTTGAAGCAATTTCGCCGCTTTTTCGAAGTTTCGAGTTTTCGTGTAGGCGATTTGGCAGTACCTAGCCAACAGCTCCTCTGCGGTGAGTTCGAGTTTATCAATCTGATGGGCAAGACCAAGGCTGGTTTCATCGCCGGATGGATATGATTGATGTGGACTATACGATCCGTGAATAAGAACATTCCTAACACATTGTTCCAGCTCGCGAATATTGCCTGGCCACGAGTAGTTGTGAGGGAGATGTCTATCAATCCAACTCAGAACTTCATCGATAAGCGACGAGTAATCCTCTGGACAAAGACGCTGGCAAAGGTGCATCACAAGATCGTCAAGAGCATTTGGAGAACGGCTCAATTGCCGAGAAAGAGACGGAGTTTCAATGACATCGGAACAGAGTCGATAATAAAGATCCTCCCGAAACATACCCTTGTTGATTTCAGCTCGGAGATCTCGGTTCGTTGCAGCAATAATCTTACCACGAAACTCACGAACCTTGGTTTCTCCAACACGTTGGTACTGACGACTTTGCAATAGTCGTAACAGTTTCACCTGAGTAACCAAATCGAGCTCCCCAATCTCGTCTAGCAAAACTGCTCCTAGATCACCCGATGCTTCTAACCATCCAACTCGTGCTTCGCGAGCATCGGTAAACGCTCCCTTAGAATGGCCAAAGAGCTCCGACTCCATTAATGATTTCGAAAATGCAGAGAGATTGATGGCATTGTAGTGATCTGCCGGATCTACTACAAAACTCTGCTTCTTGGGATCAAACGGTATATAACGAGACATACCAATCGCTTGAGAAACTAGTTCTTTGCCGCTTCCACTCGGCCCTTGAATTAGGGTCGTGATTTGCCCCAGCGTCTGATAGAGAATCTTTCTATACCTTCTGACATTACATGTAAAAATGGATTGCCAAATTTTAGCGCGAAGCTCCGCGATAGGTTCCGATGTCCCCACAACACATTCGAAGATACTAAAGAACGCTAGATACACTTGGTGATACAAAGCGAACAAATGAACCTTGTCTTTAAGCGACGGGAGGGAAAGCCCAGGGAGTTCTAGCCAGTACGAAAACGCTTCACAGTAGCATTTCCACGCATGGCGGTTGACCTCAGTCGAGGAGGCATCATGCATCCTCTGTTTCCCCCAAATGTCAAAAAGTTCGTAGAAGATCAAGTAGACAATCAAGTCATCATAGAGTTTAAGTTCGTCGTCAGAAAATGAATCGCCGTGTAGCAAGCGACTCCGAAGAGTTGTGGCGATTTTTTGAGATTTGGCAGAGAGGCGAACGAGGTTCTCTCGTCTATGAAATTCTGGAGCGGGATTCAGACTCCAATACACCGATGGCTCTTCTACGTAGTCCTCACCGAGAGCCTGCCGTTCCAGTTCGAATCGAGCTGCAGTGAATGGGTTTGTGTAGCTCAGTTCACCGACAGAACGAACAAACAACAAATCGCTTCGACTAATTAGTCCCATGAGCTTCCTTTCGAATGCTACTCAAAACAAGGAGCATCCATTGTACATGCTATGTACATTTCATGAACCGGCAATTAGGAAGACTAGTAGACAAGAATCGCCTAATTTTCCACAAATCCTTTCCCCAAAACACCTTACGTCGCTCAATTTTTCTTTGGCATAGCGTTTGCATTTAAGAACCGACGTTAATCCACTTTCACCTTTTTAAGGGAACACATGATGAAGACGAAATTGCCAATTTGGAAAAGGGCGTTAGGTTTGGCGGCCATGATTGGTGCCGCCACCGTTTGTTCGCCCGAGCCAGCCGCGGGATCAGGATTGTTGATTGCGGACGGTGGCTTTGGCGGTGTACTGGAGATCAAAGAGCACGATGTATCGGTAACCATCAACAACGGTATCGCTGTTACCGAGGTTCACCAAGTCTTTCGCAACACGGAACAGCGCATTGTTGAGGCACTCTACACGTTTCCCGTACCTAACGGTGCGAGCGTCAGCAACTTTAGTATGATCATTAACGGACAAGAGATGACAGGCGAAGTGGTTGAAAAAAAGCGAGCTCGCGAGATTTACGAGAGCTACAAGGTTACGAAGCGAGACCCTGGCCTGCTTGAGCAAGTTGACTTCAAGAGCTTTGAGCTTCGTGTCTTTCCGATCGCACCGGGAGCAGAGCAGGACATAAAGGTTACCTACTGTCAGCAGCTCGAATTCGATCACGATAATGCAACCTATGTATATCCTCTCGCGACGACAACGCGAACGAACATCGATCAAACGACCAAGGGACGATTCTCCTTTACGCTTGATGTAAAGAGTGAGATACCACTCGTCGGTGTGAGCAGCCCCTCTCATGGCGAGGATTTTGTGATCAGTAGCCACACGAATAAGTACTCGCGTGCTAGCCTCGAAGTCAAAGAAGGAGATTTAAGCAAAGACGTCGTAATCCATCTCGATACCGAGCGGCCACGGACAGGGGTCGATCTAATCACATCAAAGCAAACTGGTGAAGATGGTTACTTTATGCTGACGATGACCGCAGGCAAGGAGCTCGAGGAATACGGTGCTGGCATGGATTACGTTTTTGTGGTCGATATCTCCGGTAGTATGGCCAATGATGGAAAGCTAGGTTTATCCCGACGTATTGTCGATGCCTTTGTCGGTGCACTGGGAACCGAAGATCGCTTTGAAGTGATGACTTTTAATACGATGCCTAACACGCAATTCGAAAAGTTAAGTGATGTGACACCAGAAACTAAGGTACTCGCTTCGCAGTTCCTGGAATCCCAACGTGCAAAGGGAGGTACCGTTCTTCGCCCTGCGATACTAACAGCTTACAAATACAAAGCGGATGATCGCCCTCTCAATGTAGTGGTTCTTTCAGATGGAATGACCGAAACAAAAGAGCAATCCGAGCTACTAAAGCTAATCAAGGAAGCTCCCGGAAGCACTCGTGTCTTTTGTATTGGGCTAGGCAATGAAGTGAATCGACCAATGCTGAAGCAACTAGCGGAAGGGGCCGGCGGTTTGGCTGCATTTGTATCGCAACAAGACGACTTCGCGAGACAATCGCAAGCGTTCCGCCGAAAATTGATGCGTCCGGTTGCCAGCGATGTTTCTATCAAAATCAATGGATTGGAAACCTATGACGTGACACCAAAGGTTCTACCGGATTTATTTTACGGCTCACCCCTTCGAGTCTATGGACGCTACAAAGGTTCCGGGAATGCCAAAGTCGAGTTAAAGGCAGAGATAATGGGACAATCTATTGATCAATCCTTTGATGTCAAATTACCTGATAGCAACAACGAAAACCCAGAAATTGAACGTATGTGGGCGTTCAACCAAGTACAGGAACTCAACAACGAACTTCGTCTAGGCGGCACTCAAGATTCAATCATCAACAAAATCGTCAATCTGTGCGAAGGGTATTCTATCGTCAGTGAATATGCATCGTTTATCGTTTTGGAAAACGATGCGGAGTACAAGCGTTGGGCGATCGAACGTCGCAACGCAACGCGGGTTAAGCGAGATGATATCGCTCGCGAAGCCTTGAAAAAAGAGCTTGAAGGGCTCAGAAATGAATCCATCGCAGACTTAGGCCCGCAGGATCCCAACTCGCCAAAGGTTGATAGAGGCGTGGATATCGTTTCCAATACAGGGGGCAGCTCCTTGCCACCATCAACGTCGAACACTAACAACGTCAATTGGGCAAACCAAGGCAGGAATACCTCTTTGAACCCGTCGTCGGGTGGCGGCGGAGCAATCGATCCTATTACCGGCATGATTGCTGCAGGTTTGGCGGGAGCTGCCGCGTGGGCCGCTAGACGAAAGACTCGATCGTCGTAGTTAAGTCTAGATTGAAATCGTGTTGGTCTTTCCATTGTCAAAAGGCGCCGAGCTATGGCTCGACGCCTCTCTTGTATCAAGAGCCTAATCTTATCAAGACCTCCCAAACATCAGAAAATGACATCATGACGTTTCCTGCTCGAATATCCTGCACACTACTGGTCTCCTGCTTTGTTCTCATGCTTCATCTTACACCGTCTGTTACAGCGTTATTTGAGTTGGATAGCAGGGATCCGATGCAAATATTCAGCTATCGCATTATCACATGTCACGCCCTGCATTGGTCCTGGAATCATCTCTTCTGGGACTTGCTCATGTTTACAATTCTGGGAGCGATCTGCGAATCGACGGATCGATTTAAGTATCTGGTTTATCTCGCGCTATCATCAATCTTAATCCCTCACATCGTCTTAGCATGCCACCCCGATTTGGTCACCTACCGAGGCTTGAGCGGCATCGATTCAGGACTTTTTTCGATGTTGGCTGTGGACCGCATCTTGGAATCTAAGAGAACTGGTGACCGCGTAAGCATGATGGTTTTCACGTGCTGTTTTCTATGCTTAACAATCAAAATCGCGTGTGAGGTGTATTCGGGAGGCAACCTGTTCGTGTCCGACTCGACCTTTGTTCCAGTTCCTATATCACACATGACCGGCGCCGTATCGGGTGTGATAATCAGTTTACTCTTGCAACAAACTCGCCAGCCTTTAACATCCAACCTGATCGGTCTCTGTATGACCAATGAGTAGGCCGCTATTGGACTTCCCTCACCGGCCCGTTGGTAATACTTCAACCCCATTCAGAGTATCAGAACTAGGTTGATGTTGGTGCGACGGTTTTCTCTGTCAACACTTCTTGTGAGAAGGCCCCTTTCCGTATATCGAGCGACAACCTATCCCCTTCAAGAAGAATAGTGAGTTTATCCGACAACAGGCCAGGCTCCAGGTTTTTGATCGCGGCGATGCCTTTTGGGTACGCACTTAGCCATGTCGGGTAAACAACCTCGACACGATCCCCGCTAAGACGTGTCATTCGGAGTTCGGCTTTACTCGGCAACTTCTTCCATGTATTCGCCAAGAAGCCTGAAATCGTCTTCTCCTTGGATTCGTTGTATCCCAAAGTGGCACGGAACACCGGGTAGATGAATAGATATTTGAAGTATCGCAGGTATCTAGAAACCTGAATAAAAATCAATGCACATGCTACAAAGATCGCGAGGTTAAGTACTGCAGATGCGGTTGGAGAGTAGGCGTAGAGTAAAGCAAGTGAACCACAAGCAATTTTGTTTGATGCTTCGAATATGCTGTCCACAAAAGGTACGGGTATGAGCCAGACGAAGAATTCACAAGCGAGTTTGATTGTGTTGATAACGATAATGTTTGTGGCTGCGGCCAACGTGAAAACCAAATCGGTCGAAAGCTCTCCGATGCCGGCTTGCATGACAATTGGATGACTCGACAATTCGAAGACATGGGATTCCGGTTGCCCAGAGAAGAAGGATGAGAACTTCATAAGTGCGAGTATGATAATCGCAGAATAAGATTCTAGGGTCTCTGCCACCAATGCGATTGGCTTGCTCATCTTGGTAAATCTCGGTGCACTGGTGATGATGGTCAAGATCAACATGATCCAAAACAAAAGCGGACTTTTCATCGGTCCGAGATTTCCCAATAAAGGGCTATTCTGAGTTGCCCACTCCGGGCCAAAATTGGCAATTCCAGATAGACAAGCTAACCCGAAAAAAGGCGACAATGCAATCGCTGACATAGGTCCCAACCATTCGATCGCCGAAATCTGCTTGGCAAACTCTTCAGCAACCACGGTTGATTCCCTCGTCTGACCGCTCTGGCCGAAAACTTGGCCAGAAGAGAGAAGCAAAACAAAGCAAACCCACACAAGAAACTCTGTTCGCCTCATTTAGCATATACCCTTGTTCGATTAGATATTGTCACTTTGACTCTTCTGTAAGATTTAATTGTTTGAATTTCAGTGCAAACGTGCCAATAGGAGGAGTCGCTCGCTGCGAATCGTCCCGCTTTACTGTTGATAGATTCTACCAAGCTAAGTCTCTAGCAATTCGAATAGCAACTGTCTGAATTAGTCGAACGGAAGCTTCCGACATCCGCAAGTGAAAAATGAATAGGTTCTTAAAAAATTCACGCTCCGGGACGTGTTTGGATTTGGACTCGTAAGCTT
>Ga0315899_10000601_pt1 | contig 43143 bp, 36 predicted proteins | sample LakEriMetagenome_2_FD_203518 | JGI IMG/M metagenome (GOLD analysis project Ga0315899, IMG submission 203518) | Freshwater fungal communities from buoy surface, Lake Erie, Ohio, United States - Buoy 4 MA112 | ecosystem: Environmental > Aquatic > Freshwater > Lake | place: USA: Lake Erie, Ohio...
CGTTTGGATATGTTTTACCGCCGAAAATATTATACGTAAAGTAAATCTGATTATACTATTCAATGGTAGCTTATTGGTATATTATTTTGCTGTTTGGTACGTTATCCCACATAGCGGTTTAATGATGGTTTAATAGTTAAGTGATATCTAGCTTAAGAGGCTAATAAGACTATTGTATTCAAAGGTTTTATAAAACTAATCCACATCGTGAATACATTAATCATTCCATGCCATATATTCGCATAGGATGCTGCTTGCACTTTAGACAGCGACAAACAAGCTTATCTTGATAGCAAACAGGCAGAAGAATCACTAAGATATAGGATATAATGTTAGCAGACATTACAGATATAAAGAAATTTACCTTTTCGGGACATGACTCTTTTCAGTGCAGACAGCTCTGGCTGAAGAAGGGTTTTGATTACATAAAGCAAGGCAAAGATTTTAATGACGAAGACGCGGTAGTGAAGCTGGGTGTGGGCAAAAACATGGTTTCGTCAATCCGCTTTTGGTTAAAAGCCTTTAACATTATCGATAGCAAAGACAACACCACAGAATTTGGTGACCGTTTGTTTGATGATAATGGATATGATCCGTTTCTTGAAAATGAAGCAAGTCTTTGGCTTTTACATTATCAGTTAGTGAAAAACGGTTATGCCTCTATTTATTCGCTCATCTTCAATGAGTTTAGAAAAGAGAAAATGATTTTTAACAAAGACAGTTTTGTTAATTATGTGAAAAGAATAGGTGAGAGTTATTCCGATCAGAGTTTTAATGAAAATACGCTCGCCAAAGATTTTATCGTTTTCACAAATCTTTACAAGAACGATCCTGAAAGCAACGATATAGAAGATAGTTTTTCAGGTATTCTGTCAGAGCTAGAACTATTGAAGATAAGTGGAAGAGGTAAAGACGAGCATTTTTACATAGAAAATGACGAAAGAGATAATTTATCAGAATATGTTTTGTTGTATACCATCCTAGATAATCCAAATTATGGCAATGCAATCAGTCTAAACTCTTTGGAGTTTGACTGGAATAGTCCAGGCTCCGTTTTTGCGTTAAATAGAAAAGGCCTTTTGAATAAAATAAATGATGTCGTTAATTTATTCAAAGAAATTAATTTTACTGACCAGGCCGGGATAAAAGAGTTGCAGTTCAAGAAAAAATTAAATAGTTATTCAATTTTAGATTTATATTATGGCAAATAAATTTTCAACATCAGTTAACATTATTAGGGATACCGACAGAGATTTTAATTACATCCCAACACCAAACGCTAAACAAGTAGTTGGCCAAATAGTCAATGACTTTAAAAAAGGTATCCGCTCATTTAATGTTGTAGGCACCTATGGAACTGGTAAATCCTCTTTCCTCTTGGCCTTTGAACAGAGTCTTCTAGGCACAAAGCGGTACTTTGAGCCTAATTTTATAGATAAGGCCAAATATGATTTTATAAAAATAGTTGGGGCCTATAGCTCCATTATTGAGGACCTCTCCGAGAAATTGGATGTTCAAGCAAAGAAGGACCTAGAGGAAAATATACTATCTGAAATATTTAACAGATATCATGCACTGGGTAGCGGAAACAAAGTCCTATTTGTTCTTATAGATGAGTTTGGGAAGTTTTTGGAATATGCCAGTAAGCACAATCCAGAAAAGGAGCTATACTTCATTCAGCAGCTAGCGGAATTTTGCAATAACCCCAAACACAATATTGTTCTAATCACGACAGTACACCAAAGTTTGGAATCTTATGCTTATGGTTTAAGTAAGACCCAACAGCAAGAATGGACAAAGGTAAAAGGCCGTTTTCGTGAAATTACTTTTAATGAGCCCGTTGAACAACTTTTATATCTTGCATCAGAATACGTCGCTGAAAATTTTGCAACCAAGACTTCCAAAACAGAGATTGATGCCTGTTTAAAGCTAACAACGGATACTAAGGCTTTTAATTTTAACAAGGACTTTCTCAACGAAATAGCTCATAAACTGCATCCGTTAGATATATTATCAGCTAATGTTCTAACACTTTCTTTGCAGCGATATGGACAAAACGAAAGATCTCTTTTTTCATTTTTGGAGTCAACCGACCACACAAGCTTAGCAAAATTCAATAAGAAAGAGAATCCGTTTTATAATTTGAGCAATGTTTATGACTATTTAAATTTTAACTTCTATTCATTTCTTACTTCCAAATACAATCCTGATTTTTCAGCCTGGGGTTCAATTCGTTCTTCAATAGAAGAGGTAGAAAGGGCTTTTGATGCCAACATCAATGACTATATAAAAACCGTCAAAGCAATTGGTCTATTAAATGTATTCTCTGCAAGCGGTTCGAATTTAGACTTGAGCTTCCTAGTTAAGTACATGGAGATGTCTTGCGGAGTAGTAAAAGCTGAAAAGATTATTAAAGATCTGGAGGCAAAAAAGATTATACGCTATCGCAATCATTCGAAGCGATTTATTCTTTTTGAGGGAACTGATTTGGATATTCAGTCCGCTTTGATTGAAGCCGCTAATAAAATATCAGAGGTTGTTGATATAACAACACTTTTAAAGAAACATATCCAGTTTCCCCCGGTATTTGCCAAACAATATTCATTTACAAAAGGTACACCCCGTTATTTTGAATTTGTCATTTCTGACATGCCAATTCAAGAAATCCCTGAAGGTGAAATCGATGGATTTGTTAACCTGGTATTCAATGATAAGTTAAATGAGAATCATATTCAGGAACACTCCAAACTGCAGGAGGAAGCAATCCTTTATTGCTTCTTTAAAAATTCTGCCGAGATTAAAAACTTGTTATTTGAAATCGAAAAGATTGGAAAGGTTCTTGAAGAAAACAAAGATGACAAAGTTGCTAAGCGCGAACTGGAGAATATAATTGAGGCTCAGATCAGATTACTCAATCACTATATTACCGATAGTATTTATTCAGGTAGTGAAGAAATTAGTTGGTTTTTTAATGGCGAAGCAGAGACAATAACAGATAAAAAAGATTTTAATAAGTTGCTGTCTCAGGTTTGTGATAGGATATATGAAGCTACTCCTGTTTTTAAAAATGAATTGGTAAATAAGCATAAAATATCATCATCTATTCATACTGCCAAGCGTAATTATTTTAAAGCATTAACCAATAATTGGGCAAAGGAAGACTTGGGCTTTCCGCACGATAAGTTTCCACCAGAAAAGACTATTTATCTTTCATTGCTCAAGGAAAACTGTATTTCACCTATTAGGGATAACAGAACGGATTCAATCACAATTGATGAAGCATCTAGCTTTTTTAAGCTATGGCGAGCATCAGAAAAGTTTTTAGAAAGTGCCAAAACAGAGCAGCTTAAAGTTTCAGTATTGAGTGATGTATTAAATAGACGTCCTTTCAAACTGAAACAAGGGTTTATTAACTTCTGGATTCCAACTTTCCTATTTCTTAAGCGCGATGATTTTGCAGTTTTTGGAGAGGATGGCTACATACCTAATCTATCAGAAGAAAACTTAGAATTAATCACTAAATATCCCGATGACTATTCCATTAAAACTTTTGATATTGATGGTGTAAAACTTGATATATTTAATAGCTACAGAACTTTTTTAAATGTTTCGACAGACTCAAGGGTTGACAATAATACATTTATTGAAACTATCAAACCATTCATAGTATTCTATAAACAACTTCCAGAGTATACTAAAAACACAAACAGACTAGCACCAGCTACTATAAAGATTCGGGCAGCCATCAAGACAAGTAAGGATCCGGAAGAAACTTTCTTTGAAGCCTTTCCTAATGCATTAGGATTGTCACTTGCTGTATTACAACAGGACAAAGTAAAACTGCAGAACTATGTTACACATTTGCAGGATGCACTAAGAGAATTAAGAACGGCATTTGATGAATTACTGAATCGATTTGAGAATTTTATATGCACAGATTTTATTGGAGAGATTACTGATTTTAACGATTACAAATCTCAATTGCATAAAAGATTTTCAAAACTAAAAAGGCACATGCTGCTGAATAATCAAAAGTCATTCATACAGCGGATAGACTCGCACATTGAGGATCGAAAAGCATGGTTAAGTTCTATTGCTCAAGCTGTTACTGGAAAGCAATTAGAATCGTTTTTTGATGAAGATGAAACCCTGCTTTATGAGAGATTTAGGTCTATGATATTTGAATTAGACGGTCTCACCAAAATTTCTAAATCTGATATAGACGAGAGCAAGGAAGAAGTGATTGGTGTAAAAATAGATTCATTTTTCAGCCAAATAGATCCCAAAGTGGTTCGTATTCCGAAGAATAAAGGTAAAGAAATAGAATCTCTAAAGGAGGGGTTAAGGGAGAAATTAGGCAACGACCATACTGCCAATGTAGCAGCAGTATTGAACTTATTGAAGGAATTATTAAAATGAAAAAAGTAAGACACGTATTAGGGATATCGGGTGGCAAGGATAGCGCTGCTTTGGCTATTTACGTAAAAACAAAATATCCTAATATTGACCTAGAATTTTATTCTTGTGATACGGGTAAGGAATTGGATGAAACATACCAGTTAATTAAAAACCTTGAAATTTATTTAGGTATAAAAATAAATCTGTTGAAAGGCGCTGAGAATAGCTCAGAAGATCCTTTTGATCATTTTTTAAAGATGTATGGTGGGTACTTGCCCTCCTCTAATACAAGATGGTGTACCAAGAAGTTGAAGCTAGAACCATTTGAGAAATATGTAGGTGATGATCCTGTTGTCTCTTATGTAGGCATTAGGGGTGATGAAGATCGAGAAGGATATATATCAACAAAAAAGAATATACAATCTATTTTCCCATTTAGGAAAAATATTTGGAGCCAGGATGTAATGGCCAAGTTGCTTGCTAACCAAAATATAGAGCAAATTATTTCGATATCAAAACACATAGACTTCGGTAAGAACCAAGACAAAGTATTGCAATCTATTTCGCGTAAAATCGATACAGGCTTTACGCTTGATCAAAAGCTGAATCTGTTGCTAGATGCAAATGTTAAAGCCTTTAACCAAATGGTATTTGAGTTTTTAAAAACAACAGATTATCCCCTAGCTCGTGAGGCTTCATTCCCAATGATTGATAACGATGAGGTATTGATCAGAGAAGATATTTTTAGAATTCTTGAAGAAAGTGGTGTAGGTGTACCTGCCTATTACAATAAAATTGATTTTGAAATCAATGGTAAGAAAGGTCAGTATGCTAGAAGTCGTTCGGGTTGTTTCTTTTGTTTCTTCCAACAAAAGATAGAATGGATTTGGCTTTATGAACAGCATCCTGACCTATATAAAAGGGCCATGGAATATGAAAAAGATGGCTACACTTGGGGGCAGCATGAAAGCCTAGAAGAATTGATACAGCCGGAAAGAATGAAGGCTATCAAAGAAGAATACATAAAAAGAATGGAAAAAAAATCAAAAGCCAAATCGCCTTATCTTCTAGATATTCTTGATGATTCAGAGGGTGAGGGTTGTGCGGCTTGTTTTATTTAAAATAATATTAGAAATATGGCAGAAAATAATGTTTATCAAAAAGAAGAGTTACAAGGCTTTGTAGAACAGGATACCGCACTTGAGAGTATGCGGGCATCTGATTTTGATTGCTATTCAGCATACGGTGAAGTAATTGATAATTCAATTCAAGCTAATGCAACTGATATAAGACTTCAATTTGAAGAAAGAAAAGATCGTCAAAATACTTCATCAAAAAAAATAGGCAGGGTTCTTTTTGCAGATAATGGACATGGAATGGATGTTGACCTGTTACATAAGTGCTTGAAATTAGGTCATTCAAGCAGATATAACGACAGATCAGGTATTGGAAGGTTTGGTGTCGGAATGACTTTAGGCGCTATTCATGAATGCAGAAGAATTGAGGTTTATTCTAAAACAGCATCCGGAAGTTGGCATTTCACTTATTTAGATTTAGATGAAATTAAGGCTGGTACATTAAAACACCTGCCTAAGCCTATTCCTAAAAAACCAGAGGAGGATATTATCAATTACATTAAAGACTCTGGAACGCTTGTGATTTGGAGTAAATATGATAAGCAAATAGATAAGTTTGAAGAAATAATTTCAGAATCTCATTTTTGGATAGGTAGAACTTTCAGAAGATACATTTGGGGTATCGCTAAAGATTATGATAGAGTTAGTATTTCTTTAAATGATAAAATAGTTAAAGCATTTGATCCGTTGTTCGTCAACAAGGATTTAACTGGTTTCGAAGGTGAAGAAGCAGCTGAATTGTTTCCTACCTCATCACTAGATTGGATTATACCAGTTAACGAAGGGTTTAGCAAGCAAAAGTCAAAAATCTTAATTAACATGAGCCGTTTGCCTGAGAGTTATACTAGAAAAAGAGGTGCGGGAGGTGATAACTTTGCTAAGGAGAGGTATATAGATAGGAATATTGGTATTTCTATTATTAGGAATGATAGGGAGGTTTTTTTTGGAAAGATACCTAATTTTAAAACAGGAGATAAAAATGAGGAGGAAAATATTGATAGATTTATAGGGTGTGAGATATCTTTTAATGCTGAATTAGATCAAGAATTTGCAGTAAAGAATATTAAAAGGGGAGCTGTTCCTGTTCGAGAATTAAAAGCCAAAATTCTAGAATTAGTGTCTCCAACATTCAATTACCAAAGAGAAATTATCCGAAATAGCTGGAATGAAAAAGCTAGAGAAGATGAAAATATTATTTCAAGTGAAAATGCAGATATTGGAGTGTCCGGAACGCACAGTACTACAAATAGAATCTTAAGAGAATCTAGAGAGGCATTGCTTAAAAACAACAAAGTCAATAAGGCCGAAAATGATGTAAAGATTGCTAGAAAGGTAAATCCCGAGGCTGAGGAAGACCAAATACAGAAAGTAATATTAGCATTGAAGGAAAATGGTATAACGATTGACGAAAGAGAGTTTATCGGGGATGCCTTCATAGACATTGAGCACGGGAATGGCCTGAAAACAATATTTTACAATACCAATTCAACCTTTTACAAGGCGTACAGTGAAATTTTAAACGAACTGAAAGAAGAGAATGCTGAACTCGCCAACAAATATCGCGTCTTAATGGATTTGATTTTTGTTGGATACATGCTGGCAGAATCCACGATAGATCCAAATGACACAATGGACGGTGCATCGTTTGCAGACGAGATTAAATCATATTGGTCAATTAATTTGTCTAAGATATTAAAGAGATGGAGCCACTAGTATTTAAAATCGGAACCATTAGAAATCCGATTTTAATTGATTTTAAAGAGTTTAATGGTCAGAAGCTTATTGATATTAGAAAGTGCTTTATTGACAAAAATGATTCAAATAATTTAATTCCTACCAAAAAAGGCATTTCTTTGAATGCAAATCAATTAAATCAAATTATTGAAGTGCTTAATTCACAAGCAGAATCGATCACTGAATTTTTTGGCATTAATGAATTTAGAGAGATAGGTGTTGAAGTTAAGTCTACAATGGGAAGAAGCTTTCAATGCAGGTATGAAAACAAAAAGACAACCGTAGACATTGATGAAGAATTAAGAAATAGGATGTCCTCAGATAATGTATCCCTATTTATTAAGCTCGTGGAATCTTTTTACTCCGCATTGTCTGAGGTTTTAGAACAAGAAGATGAAAAGGAGTTGATATTAGATGTGTTTAATCATAAGCTTTCTAGGCAATTATGATTATCAAACAATTAAATCTTGGGTATTTGACAAGTCATCTTGGTGTGAGTAGCTTTAACCTATTCAGGGATACCTTCAAAGCAATTGCAGATGATGGCCATTTTCAAGAACTAATTGGTGACAAGATAATTGCCACATCGCTTTTTGAACAGTCAATCCCTGATGATTATTTTGAATCTAAAAATAATTTGATTGCATTTTGTAATGCACTACCGGATCTAACCCAAAAGAAGATTATTGAGGATTTGAAAATTCATAAAATAGATGAAGTAAGCTGGAACAGGAAAACATCAAATTATTTTGTTTCTCGGTTAGGTCTTAATCCAAAATTTGAGTTAAAAGAGGAAAAGGATGCCACGGTAGTAGCAGATTCTTTAATCACATTTGAAACCCCTGACTTAACTTTTAAATCGTTAAAAGAGTACCAAGCAGGTATATTTTTCCCAGTTTATGAATATGTGAGTCAAACACCATTTGCAAGATGTATAGTTCAAATGCCTACAGGGTCAGGTAAGACAAGGACTGCTATGGAAATAGTTTGTGAGTCTATTAACGATAAAAAAAAGGATGTTATTTGGCTTGCAAACACGCAGGAATTATGTGACCAGGCATTTTATACGTTCACTGAAATATGGACTTTCCTGAGAAAGACTAGTGCACGGGCGGTAAATCATTTAAGACACAATTCTAAATTGAATGAATCAACTCTGCCTACTTTTCATGTTTCTTCCTTACAAGGCTTGAAGCCGGATTCCATTGAGAAGAAATTAAATCAAATTGGCCTTGATGTTAATCGTTTGGAGTTGGTTATAGTTGATGAAGCGCATATTTCTATAGCTCCAACATACAGAAAGACTATTGAGTATTTAATTCAAGGAGGAGCCAAATTAATTGGTTTGACAGCAACACCTGGTAGGCAATTAAAAAGTTCCGGCCCTGATGAGAACAGGATTTTGAGTGATTTTTATTTCAACAAACTTTTTGAATTAAATACGGGCGAGGATTCACCTATTGATTATTTGAGGTCAAAAGGAATATTAGCAAATGCAAAATTTGTTTCTATAGAAGGAACTCAAGTTGATAGCATTCTTTCCAAAACAGAAATTGCCAATTGGCGAGATAATAAAGTAATTCCTAAGAAAATAGAAACTCTATTAACCAATGATGTAAATAGGAATGCCATAATTTTTGATCAATTGGTTCAACTTCTAAATGCTGGTAAGAAAATAATTTTCTTTGCTACATCAATTGAACATTCCAAATTAATTACTACCTTACTGAATATTAAAGGTTTCAAAGCCCAACATTTGGATGGCAACAGTGGTAAATATCGTACCCGAATAATACGTAGTTTTAAGGATAACGAGACCCAGATACTTTGTAATTATGGGGTATTGAGCACCGGTTTTGATGATCCACAGATAGATGTAGTCTTTATGACTAGACCCACGAATTCGATTGTTCTGTACAGCCAAATCATTGGTCGTGGTTTAAGAGGTCCATTAATTGGTGGAACCGATTATTGTGAAATTTATACAGTGTTTGACAATATTCTTGATTTGCCAGAAAATAAATATATTTACTCATATTTTGATGAGTATTTTGAGTAAAGTAAGATTCAATGTTGTTCAAGAGTGGATATAATTTAAATAATTCAGTTAGTCGTTTTATAAATGAAAACAGTCAAGTAACAGTATTTTCCGCGTACATAACACTTGATCAACTAAGATACTATAATATTAATGGTCATATAAAAAGAATCGTCATTCGCTGGGAAATTGAAGACCTGATAAAGGGTGTTTCTGATTTCGAAATACTTTATGAGTATTGTAAGCAAAATAACATTGTACTCTATCGAAATACTAGAATACATTTAAAGGCATTATGGAATAATGAAAAAACCTTGTTGTTTGGTTCAGCCAATCTTACTGGTAAAGGTATGGGCGAAAGAGGAACTGATTTTAACTTAGAATTATCTGGAATTACCGATTCCATCTCATTTGAGGATATAACTTATTTAAACAATATAATTCAAGATAGTCAATTAGTAAATGAACGTGTTTATTTGGAATTAAAGGCTTTAATAGAGAAAATAAATGTACAAACATTTCAGATTCCAGAATACCCTTCAAAACGCAATATAGAGGATGATTTTTTGCTTTCTCAGCTGCCTATGACATCATCACCAAGGTTATTAATGGAAGTGCTCAAAAATCCAGATGATTATAGTTTAGATATTCAATTACAGGCAGCACATGATTCATCTCTGTACCAACTTAATATAGACACATATTTAGACGTAGCTTTATCCAAGGTTAAAGATGTTTTTAATAACAAAGCTATTATTATGTCCCTCAAACAGGCTATTAAAGAACATCCAAGACGCTCTATGGGTTATGGACTAGTTGTGCGTTGGATACAAGAAAATACAACCTCTGTTCCAACACCAATGAGCTGGGAGATTAAACAGGAGCAAATAGTTAATAACCTTTATGAATGGATATGTTTTTTTGATGATAGGTTTGAGTGGGATAAGCCACATTATTCACAAATAATATATTACAAAGAATATTTTTAAATCTAAGAAGTTAATTTTATATTATTTGGTTTGTATGAAAATAGCTACAATTTTTAAGTAACATATTCGTCCCCCGATAGTACGTAATTATTTATTGAACATATCATATCACTAATGTTGCTTATATAAAAATCAGTTCTAAGTGTAAATAATTCTCTTGTAGGGGCTAAATTAGAATCATAACCTGAAGTTATATCTATTACTGGAAATGCCTTATAAGGCTCAATATCACCTTTTATGTCAACATCTGGATCTAGATTACGATAAATGTTGTTTCCATAAAAGTTTTCATTCCTAAATGCTGGATCAGTTGATATTTTTTCAATCTTACTTTTAATTGGGATGTTCCCTAATCTACTGTTGTGGTTTTTTTCCATTAAAATCATGTTTCCAAGTGAATTTATAATTTCTTCTCTATCTGCTCCACTATAATATTGAATTGGGGGGGGTACTGATGGAGTGGTTTTTGGCTCAAAATGTTCTAATGATGGTTTCTCAATGATGTTAATTGCAGATTTTCCTTTATTGTAAAGAATATACAATAATAATGTCATGTTTTTTCTATCAGAGCTTTTTGAATATGTTAGATAACGCAAGTTGGTTTTGAAGTCTACTTTGTTTGAATCTATATATAGCGACAAAATGCCTTTTATGTCATTAAATAGCGAGTTTAATTCTTCCACTGATTTATTGGCTCTAACAAAGTCAATAATTTTATTTAATATATCTTGGGATGTTCTGGGTAAAAGATTACTTGAAAGACCGTTTATTATGCCGATAGTTCCAATTTTTAAAAGAACATCAGATAAATTTATTAAAAACCTATTAATAGAATTAATTTGTAAGAGTGTGCTAGAGTTGTCTATTAAAGGTCTCTCCCATAAATCGTTTTCTATGGGAAATTTTTCCTCAAAATAATTTGTTAATAAAATAGTTCCGAGAAAAACTTGTCTTCCCCAGTCATAATTCATTTTATTGATGACTCTATAATACCAACCTAGGGTATGCGGTGTGTTTTTGCTGTCATAACAATCGATTTTATATATATCATTTAAGACTTTGGAAACAGTAATTATTCTATTAAAAAAAACGAGAGTATTTTCCTGACTAAAAATAGGATCTCTGACTATTGTTCTGTTGTTCAAGATGATCACTTTATTGCTGAAATAGTCGTAAAGTTTATCTTTTAAAAGGCTTGATTCAGATCGTGCTAAATCAATTGTCATTGAGTTTCCAGTATTTTCAGTAAGTTCCAAAAGATCTTTCCAGCGCGCATTAAACTCTTCATTTGTTAATTCTTTATCTTTTATTACAATGTTTTCATATAACATTTTTTTGATTTTATCAATAATTGTCAAGCTCCTTCCTGTGCTATTTAAAACTTCAAAAAGTTTGAATGAATCATCTGGATTATCGCTTATCAATACACAAAATGATATAGCAGATGAAAATAAATCAATTTTATTAAGCATATCTCCAAGTATTTCATCCCTGCCTTTAGTTGGGCCTTTTAGTAAATCTTTAAAATAATTGAAAATATTATTTGCTCTTTCATTAAATTCATTGTTTGGTATGGACACTAGAGTTGGATCTTCATTTTCAATTATAGTATTTATTATATTATTTTTGAACAATTCAGCTTGCTCTGGGTTCTCATGATGCATTTTAGGAGTCTTCCACAGCAATATATTATTAATATCTAATCTTTTCTTTATACTAATTGTTTCAGCTGATTCGTCCAAATCATCAATTTCTAAAAATTTTGAGCTAAAAATCAGGTCCCAATCTTCAGGTGGCTGCTCCTCTTTGATTATAAACAACCGGTCTTCGAATAATTTAACTTTGTTGAGTCGGTTATTTAGTTCAACTGCATATTTTCTTGTTGGAAAAGTAGGTATTTTTAAGCACCGTTCCTTAGCAATCAAATACCCTACAAAATTCATCAAGAACGCACTTGTAATTCTTTGTTGACCGTCAATAATCTCAAATGTATTTGATTTATTTTCTGCTTTTTCTAATAGTATAGTTCCAACAAAATAGCTATTATTTATCTGCCCTGGGTCTAAATCATCTATATATTCTTTTGTGTTAATTAGTAACCGTATAAGCTCTTCTTTTCCCCAATCATATTCACGTTGGTAAATAGGAATAATAAGTTTTGACACCCGTTCGTTGCCCGGTATGCAATTAAACATCCCAACTCCAGGGGTTCCACCATCATTAAAAAACAAATCAGTAATTGATCTAGGGGTGTTCTCAATATTAATTTTCATAATTAAGTTAATTATTTCAAATTACAAATCTGTAAGGGCCCAAATTTATTATCGTTAGCCTTAAGTTTGTAATCGTTAGCGATACAAACATAATGTACTTTCACATTAATTACAAAACTTATGAGTGATTAAATTAAAAATAAAGTATTCTGAAAAGATTTACAATGAAAATTTAATTATTTACCATACTCAATCTTCAAATATTCATCGATAGCTCTTTTGATTATTTCGTGGATGCTCATTCCGTAAATGTGTTTGTATTTCACCAGTTCTTCGGCTTGTTTATGGTTAAGGGTCACCTTAACCTGGGTCTTTTTGCTTATATACATTAATTAGGTTTATTTAAGGTTTAATTGGGGTCTTTTTGGGCCTTTATTGGTGTTTTTCTGGGGTTTTTCCAGGGAATCACATGCTTCAATGACCTATGCTTATTGGCCTTGTAGCTTTTTACCTCCGCGGTTTTTCTCCATGTAATCAACAAAGTCAGATAAACGGTAATAATTTTCACCTCCGAGTTTAAAAAAAGGGAATCCTTTTTTTCGCAGTTCCCAGAACCAGGTGGTGCTGCGCTTGAATAGTTTCTTGGCTTCTAACTCAGAAATGTAGTCCTGAAGCATGGGGGTTTCGTTTTTTTTCATTTTTGACATAATTTTTATATTATTTATTACATCACAAAAATCCCAAAGAACCCAAAGGTGACTGTGAGACAAAAAAAATGGGAGCCTATTTATTTTGTCTCACCCTACCTGCAAAGCAACGCATTATACTCTTATGCATATAGTCATTGAACTCCCTTTTTGAAGCACCCTTTTCCCCGGATAACGCTTCGTAGGCTTTCCAGTCTTCAGGCATACCATAACAATTCTTAAGCAAAGCATAAATATGTCTGTTGACTTCCCGTTTAGGACTATCCTCTTTAAAATAGTATGACCATGCCTGCTCAAACTTCATCAACTTATCTGAAAAGAGCACTTCCAGTCCGCTCTGTATCCAGTTGTGAATATCCCTTCTTAACTGACTTTCTGAAATCGTTAATAATGGTAGCATTGCAAATACAACGGAATCCATCATTGACTGCTCTTCCAGCAATGCCTCCATTACTTTTTCGCCCATCTGCATGCTTGGTTTATCCTTTGGATTGCTGCTGTTTAGGGTAATGGTATTGCATTGCATCAATTCCTCGCGTGTATACATCCATGCAAATTGCTTCCCCTTCCATGATTCACATTTTTTAAATAAAAATGAGACCAGGCCGGCAATGATATTGTCGCCATATTCATGCATGTGTTTTTTCAGAAACCTGAGAAAACATGCATTCTCAACTGTAGCATAAAAAGCTTCCTTTTTATCATTATCCATAAAGTATTGCTCTAATGCTTCGGCTGCATCATGATTCCAGTGTTTATCAAATCCTTCCAGAATTTCATCCAGCTCATTAATGAATCTCTCAAATTCGGGATTGCCATGCCCTATTTTCTTGAGGAAAAGGGTTAATTCTTTTAATGCGCTTGCGGCGGTTTTTAAAAATTCAGGGCGTAAGCCCATTTTTTGAAAAACCACATGGCTCCAGTCCATGGATTCAATAATCTCTCCATTTTGAATGAACTGGGTAAGGTTGTTTTTTTCTAAAATCAGCCTGAGATCACGCCCGGTAATGTCGGTTCTTATTTCGTGTGGTTTAATCATTTTTTTATCAGATTCATTGCCTTTAGCAGCTGGTTATGGGTAATTCTCCCGTATTCCTGTGTAGTTCTTATGGAGGTGTGCCCCAGTATTTTGCTGACTACTTCAATGGATACGCCATTGTCAAGCAATACGGTGGTAGCACAGGTATGTCTGGCCATGTGGTGGGTGAGTGCCTTGTCTATGCCTGCAATTTCGGCAACTGCCTTCAGATAAAAATTGGTTTTTTGGTTGCTCATCTGGGGCAATGCCTTTCCATACAAAATCCTTTCCGGCAGATCTGTATACCTTTTAAGTATTTCCATGGCGGCATCAACAATGGGTATTTCCAGAGCTTCTTTTGTTTTACCCTGAATGATGCATAGAAAAACATGGCCATTGATAACAGTAAGGTCAGACATTTTTAAATCCTGGGTATCCTGAAACCTCAGTCCCGTATAGCAACTGAACAGAAATAGATCCCTGGCTTTTTGCAATGTAAAATTGTGCCTCAGGTTCAGTTCTTCCAGCAGTGCCATTTCATAGCTGTTCAGGTAGTCTCTGTTTTTATAGGGAAATTTAAGTTTGAAGCTGTCATAGGGGTTGGTGGTGATGAGTTGCTTCTGCATAGCATGATTGAGCAGGGTTTTAATTTTTACATGGTGCTTGTTTACCGTGCTTAGGGTCATTCTGGCTCCTTTGTCATTTATAATTATGCCTTTTACAAAGAGGTCAAAATCATGAATATGCCTGGCAGTCCATTGTTTCATCCTCATGTTTTCGGCATTGGCCTTTTTCAGAAATTCCCTCAGGTATTTAAAGGTGGGGGCATATTTGGATAGGGTTCCGGGTGTGCATTCGCCGCCTTTCTGTTTTTCCTGAAGAAATTCATTGCAGAATGCCAGCATGGTGGGCTGTTTTTTATGGTCTTCAAAAACCAGTTTTTTAATATCAGCTACAGAGAAGTATGCGCCCTGGTTTTCCAGGTAGAGTTTTGCATCATTGATATCACTGCACAGCTGGATTAGTTTTTTATTGACCAAGGTACTATTTTTGGACTGTTGCTTTTTGGAGCACCAGCTGTTCTGTGAAATACGGATGCCTGTAGTGAATTCAACTTTCTTCCGGTCGTAGACAATTCTGCCCATTATAACATGGTTATTGGGGTCGGTTTTAAGCTCCTTCAGGAAGTAGGAAATACTGACAGATTTTGTCTCAGGTGAAACACGATTTTGGGCCAGGTGAAACATAGGTGAAACAAATTTCGAAAGTTCCCGGCAGAATGTAAAATTCTCTGAAATGGAAAATGTTGATAAATAAGGATTTAGAAAAAATCCGAAAATAAACGAAAGTTCTTGGGTGGTCCCGCCAGGAATCGAACCTGGATCTAATGCTCCGGAGGCATTCGTAGTATCCATTCTACTACGGGACCAATGCTAACAATGGACCGCAAATATCCGTATTTGCAGCGGAATTCACCCCATGAAATTTTGCTTTGTCCATCATAGACGATTTTCTTCCCTCAATCCCCCTTTCCCCCGTAACTTTGCCCTACATGGAAATCCGTTTTCGCATATCCAAAACTGCGTTGCTGGCCATTGCAGCCCTCTTTCTCAGCACCGGCTATAAAACCTACGATAACCTCTTTGAATACAGCAAAAACCTCGAAATTTTTGCCACCGCCTATAAGAATGTGGGTACCCACTTTGTGGATGACGTTAACCCCGGAACCCTCATGCGCAAAGGCCTCGATGCCATGCTCGCCGGCCTGGATCCCTACACCAACTTTTATAGCGAGTCCCAAACCGAAGAAACCATGATCGAAAGACAAGGTGAGTACGGTGGCGTGGGATGCCGTATTTTCATCCGCAACCGATACCCCGTGGTAAGTGAAATCTTCCGTGGATATGCCTTTGCCAATGCCGATATCCGCTGTGGGGATATCATCAAATTTGTATCCGGACTAGATATGGCGGGAAAGTCTACCACCGACGTGGGGGCATTTCTGCGCGGCGCACCCAACACCGCAGTCACCCTCATCATTGATCGAAACGGACAACCCCTGGAGAAGAAAATCACCCGCGTTTCGGTGCGCACCAAAAACGTGTCCTGGTCAGGTATGATCAACGATCAAACCGGCTACATAAAACTGGATGAGTTTGGCCAAAACTGTGCCCAGGAAATAGAATCCGCCCTACTCAACCTGCAAAAAAATCCGGCCATGAACAAACTTGTGCTTGACCTGCGTGGCAATGGCGGCGGACTACTGGGCGAGGCCGTAGATATTGTGGGCCTGTTTGTGGGCGAAAACAAACTGGTAGTGAACATGAAAGGTCGCTCTGGGGAAAGTAACCGCAAGTGGATGACACGCAAACCGGCCGTAGCCGCCGATTTGCCCCTGGTGGTGCTGGTGGATGCCCAAAGCGCCAGCGCCAGCGAAGTGGTGAGTGGAAGCTTGCAAGACATGGATCGGGCTGTCATCATTGGCCAAAACAGCTTCGGTAAAGGCCTGGTACAGAATTTCTTTCCCCTGCCCTACCGCACCCAAATGAAAATTACCACCGCCAAATACTACACCCCCAGCGGTCGCTGCATACAGTTACTGGATTACAGCAAACGCAATCCCGATGGCAGTGCTGGCAGCATACCCGACAGTCTGCGAAAAGCATTCAAAACCGCCGCAGGACGCACGGTGTATGACGGTGGTGGCATTCGCCCGGATGTAGTGGTGGATCCCTTCAGTGGTGAACCCCTCATCAAATACCTGCTCGAAGAAAGGTTTGTATTCGATTTTGCCAATGATTTCCGCAACAACAATGCAACCCTGCCCACCGAGGCTCGGTTCATTACCACCGCCCAGTTTGAGACGTTTGGCAAACAATGTGCCGCCAAACTGAAAGGTCAACTGCGGAAAAAAATGGAAGATGCCCTGCAAAACAGCGTAAAAGACGAGGAGCTGGTGAAAATGATTATGAACGGGGTGAGCGATGCCAAACTGGAGAAAGCCGTGCTTGACCACATCAACCATTGCGGCGAAACCCTGATGTATCGGATGGAATCCGAAATCATAGCCCGATACCCGGATGCCGAACGCGAATACAAACACATGTTCATGGGCGACCCCGACCTGGCAGCAGCCCTAAAAACCCTGAACAACCCCGACACTTACAACCGCATTCTCCGCAAATAAATGAGCTGGATGGCATGGCTTCTGCTTCCCCTGGTGGGCGCTGCAGGCGGCTTTATGGCCGGTTTGCTGGGCGTGGGCGGTGGCCTCATATTCATACCGCTGCTCACCTACCTGTTCACCCGGCTGGGCCTCTCCCATGAAGAAATTGTGCGGTTTACCCTGGCCAACAGCATCCTGCTGGTGGTGGTAAGTGGACTGGCGGGAACATGGAAACAACATCGGCTAGGAGAATGGCAATGGCGCAAAGTGCTCAGCATCGGCATTCCGGGTGCAGTGGTTTCCTACGCCATCACCTATGCCATACAGCACGGCGATTGGTATAGCAAACCCCGTTTTAATGTTGTCTTTTTGTTATTTTTGGCCGTTTCTACCGCCAACATGGTTTGGGGTAAAAAGTCAGACACACCGTCACAAAAGCCGGTAGAAAAACCCATATTGGCCATATTGGTGGGCCTGCTGGCCGGTGCCGTGGTAGCCCTAAGCGGACTTGGCGGCGGTATGGTCATGGTTCCACTGTTTCGCATGATGCTGAAAATGCCCATGCGGCAAGCTACTGCCCTTTCCCTGAGTATTATCCCCCTGCTGGGCGCCAGCCCGTTAATCGGATACCTGCTGTCACAAAATGCGACCCATTTGCCCATTGCGCAAACCGGCTATGTGGCATGGCCATACGCCCTGCCCATGGCGGCCGGTGTGGCCGTTTTTGCAGGCATCGGTATGAAAGCCGCTAAACACATCTCTGAAACCACTTTGCGAATTATCTTTGCAATCCTTTCTTCCATTGTAATTGTTAAAACCCTGTATGAAATCCTGTCTTAACATCCCCAAAATCACGCTCATCACTGCCTTTGCGGTTTTTTTCGCTACCCTGCAGGCACAAAAACCCGCCGATGCCGCGCGCATCAACCGACTTACCAATGATGTAACTTACCTCGCGTCGGATGCACTGGAAGGCCGACAGACAGGTTCTCCGGGCGAAAAATTATCAGCTGACTACATCGTAGGCCAAATGCAGGCCGCCGGACTCAAACCCATGAAAAATGAATGGTTTCAAACTTTTGAAATTATCAAACTGCGCATTGCCAAACCCCAGACCGTACTGGCTTTTATGAGCCCCTCGGGCGAAGCCATGCAGTTAAAACTCAATGAAGATTTTTATCCCATCAGTCAGTCGGGGATTGCAGACAGCGCCGAAGGTGCCGTGGTGGATTGTGGGTATGGTTTGGTACTGCGCGATAGCAGCAACCGTGATGACTTCGCTGCAGCAGGCGACCTAAAAGGCAATATCGCTGTTATCAGACTGGGATTTGCCGGAGACGCTGAAAACCCGCACAGCCCGCTGTTTGCCGTTTCTGCCATCAACACCAAAATCAGGGAAGCCATCGCCCATGGTGCTGCAGGTATATTGTTTCTGCCGGGAAGCAGTGCCGCAGAAATCCCAAAAGGGGAACTTGAACGGTATGCCAAAACCCTCAACATGCCCATTTTTTATCTGAAAAAACCCTTTCAGGGCGAATTCCCCAAGGGCGTACGCCTACAAATGAAAAGCCATATTGCTGTTTTTAAAGCCACAGCCCACAATGTGATAGGTGTATCAGGCAAATACAAACGCAAGAAAAATAACATCATTGTATGCGCCCACCACGATCACCTGGGCATCAATGAATATGGAGGCAGCCGCTACACAGGGCCACAGGCCATCCACAACGGTGCTGATGACAATGCCAGTGGCGTGGCCGCCATGCTGGAATTATCGAGAAGTCTGAAAGGCCTGAAATACAAGAAAAACAACCTGGTGTTTGTTGCCTTCAGCGGAGAAGAACTCGGACTGCTGGGCTCCAAGCACTTTGTGCAGCAATGCCCCGTTCCCAGTCAGAAAATCAGCTATGTAGTCAATATTGATATGCTGGGCCGGCTGGATCCCCAAAACAAAACCCTGCTCGTGAACGGGGTGGGTACCAGCCCGGTATGGAAAACTACCCTGGCAGCGCTCAAAACCGATACTGGCCGAATTCGAATTGCCACCACTGAAAGCGGTCTGGGTCCGAGCGACCACGCCTCTTTCTACCTGGAAGGCATTCCGGTACTGCATTTCTTCACCGGACAACACGAAGATTACCACAAACCCTCTGATGATGCCGATAAAATCAACTACAGCGGCATGGAAGCAGCCGTAGATATTATCGAACAGGTCATTTCTGCCAACACCGGCAAGAAAAAACCCGCCTTCACCAAAACCAAAGACGCAACGCTCGGCAGAAGCAGTTTCAAGGTAACCCTGGGCGTAATGCCCGACTATACCTTTACCGGCACCGGAATGAGACTGGACGGAGTAAGCGATGGCCGCCCTGCGATGAAAGCCGGTCTGCAGCGCGGTGATATTATCACCCGGGTTGGCACAATCAGCATTAACAGCGTATCAGATTACATGAATGCGCTTGGCAAATTCGAAAAGGGACAAAAAACTGAAGTAACATACCTCCGCGACGGTAAATCCCTCACCACCAACGTTGAGTTCTAAACATGAAAATCATTGATCACATTCGCGGAGCCCAGGGTAAAACCCTGTTTTCGTTCGAAATTTTACCCCCTTTGAAGGGCGCTGACATTGCCACATTGTGGAAAGGGATTGATCCGCTTATTGAATTCAACCCATCGTTTATTGATGTAACGTATCACAGAGAGGATTTTATCATAAAAAACCGTCCTGATGGAAGCTTTGACAAGGTAAGCACCCGCAAAAGGCCAGGCACAGTGGCTATTTGCGCAGCACTGCAACACAAATACAAGGTGGATGCGGTTCCCCATCTGATCTGTGGTGGTTTCTCCCGCGAGGATACTGAAAATGCCCTCATTGACCTGGACTTTCTGGGAATCGACAACATCCTGGCCCTGAGGGGCGATGCCCGCAAAGGCGACACCCACTTTATTCCCGAGCCCGATGGTCACAAAAATGCGCTGGACCTCATTCATCAGATAGGCAATATGAATGCAGGCATTTACCTTGATGAGGAACTCACCAACCCCCGTGATACCCATTTTTGTATCGGAGCCGCCGGCTATCCCGAAAAACACATGGACGCACCCAGCATGGAAAGCGACATGAAATACCTGAAACGTAAGGTGGATGCGGGCGCTGAATTTCTGGTGACCCAGATGTTTTTTGACAACCGACACTATTTCGATTTTGTGAAACGCTGTAGGGAAAATGGCATTCAGGTGCCCATTATTCCTGGGATTAAACCCCTAAGTACAGCCAAGCAGGTGGAAGTATTGCCCAGGATTTTTCATATTGAAATGCCGCAAGACCTCGCCCGCGCCGTTGCCGAAGCAGGCAGCGATGAAGCGATAAAGCAAATTGGTACTGAATGGGCCACCGTACAGTGCAAAGAGTTAATGCAGCAAGGTGCACCGGTGCTGCATTTTTATACCATGGGCAAAAGCGAACAAACGTCGGCCATTTGCAAGGCCATTTTCTGATGAAGGGGATCGTTGTAAAGAGCACAGGCAGCTGGTACAACGTACTCGACGAAGAAGGAAAAGCATGGAAGGCCCGTGTACGGGGTAAAATCCGACTGCAGGAAGCCGATACCAGCAATCCCATAGCCGTGGGCGACCGTGTGCTGCTGCAACCCGACCCCCAATATCCTGACACCTGCACCATCACCGATATCGAACCTCGGCATAACTGGATAATCCGTAAAAGCAACAAGCTCAGCAGCCGCAGGCAAATTATAGCGGCAAACATTGATGTAGCGGTAATGGTTGCCGGCCTTGCAGCTCCCCGCACCTCATTTGGCTTTATTGACCGTTTTTTGGTCTGCTGTGAAGCGTTTCACATCCCGGCCATTATATTCCTCAACAAGACCGATTTGCTGCCCGCAGAAGGCCTGGAATTGCTAAAGGAAGTGAGTGATATTTACATCAATGCAGGATATAAAGTCATTACCGGTTCTGCAACCACCGGACAGGGGTTAAATGCCCTGAAACAGGAAATTGCCGGAAAAACCGTGCTGTTTGCCGGACACAGCGGCGTGGGAAAAAGCACGCTGCTAAACTGCTTGTTTCCTGAGGCCGAAGCCCGCGTGGGCATTATCTCAGAAGCACACGAAAAAGGAAAACACACCACCACCTTTGCCGAAATGCACATGTTTGCCGGAAACACCGGCATCATCGACACCCCGGGCATCCGCGATTTTGGACTGGTGGATATTTTACCTAAAGAAAGCGGACAGTATTTTCCGGAATTCAGGCCCTATTTACAGCATTGCAAGTTCAATGACTGCAGTCACACCAACGAACCCGAATGCGCGATTAAAACAGCCGTGGAAGAAGGACAGATCCCTGCACAGCGTTTTTATTCATACCTGAGTATTTTGCAGGGCGAGGACGTGTTTAGTTGAATTGAAAAGTATTTTAGCTGTTTTAATTTATGAAGTTAGCTATTCATAAATATCTTTTCTGTGACCTATATTAATTACATTAACAATCAAATCATTGTCAATGATATCGTAAATGATACGATAGTCAGCAACACGTAGTCGATACCCCGGCCTTCCTTTCAACTTGAGATATTGGAATAATAGGGCTCATTAATTTTCTCCAATGCCTTCATGGCTCTAGGCATTAAGGTAACAGAAAAAGGCATGCCTACAAGATCTTACGGCTTTTCTCTATAATTTTAAAAGCCTCTTCAAGAGGTACCGGCTTATCTCCGGAGGTCACTGATTCATCATACATCCTTATATCTTCAAGCTCCTCAAGCTCTTCCATCAATGCATTAAAATCCTTTATGGGCAAAACAACAGATATTTTTTTACCTTTTTTATCGGTGATATAATGTGGATTTACCGTTAGCATAATTTTAAAAGGTGAAAATCAACGAAAACAAATTTACGCAATAGCACTTAAAAAGTCAATGGTTTTAAAATTCATATCTGAGTTCAACAGCTTTACATTAACAAAGGAAACAAAAAAAGGCGGTATCGCGCCGCTACAACCCGCTGTCCTTGCTGCCTTCCGGCCCTGGGGAATTGAACGAGGAGCTGGCCGTACCGCCATTGCAAAGATAGGGAAGATTTGTCCATTTGCAACCATAGCATGCGGTTTAAACCGCATGCTATGGTTGCAAACCATCAAGATTAATGGTCAATACAGAAATCCAAAAAGGTAAAGTGGAATGGTGTTGCCCGCCCCCATTTCAATACCGTCTTTAATGGTGTAGATGGTTACCGCTTTTTTACCGGGTTTTACCTTTTTGTTTCTTCCGCCAATTTCAAAAACCAGATCCTGAACCTGAAAATCAGCTTCACTATGCAGGAATATCTCATTTTGATAAGCAACCTGACTTACCCAAAAGCTTTCCCTAACACTTCCAACCTGCCGCTCCCCCTGTCCCAAACAATGGTAAAGACTTGGGTTGTGCAATAGCATTTTGTCCGGCTTGGTGAGATTGGAAATACTCGTATTAGGATAATTGAGGTGGGTAATTAACCCGGCCTGTTTCAGGTAATACAAGTAATGCAATAAGGTGTTTCTGTTCAGTCCAACTGCCTGTGCCACGCGGGTGGCGTTAAAATCAAATGGTGGATTTTGTGCCACGGTAAGCAAGATTTTCATCAGCTTGTGCAGCTGTCCGCCCTGATATCCGCTGATGGTGGAAAGATCTACCTCCAGTATGTATTTTACAATCTGGGATAGACTTTGTACATAATTGCGGTTTTTCTCCAAAAAGAAAGGATAATATCCCTGCTCCAAGTACTGGCCGAAGTATTGCAACGGGCGAATTTGGGCAAGTATTTCTCCCGCAATTTCAGTGTGCTTATTTACGATATCCTCCAAGGTGTAGACCGGCAAACTGATTTTATGTTTCAACAACAAATATTCCCGAAAACTAAGGCCCGGCATGGTATACATCAGCGCCCGCCGACTTAAATCTCCGCCACTGCTGTTAATTTGCAGCACTGAAGAGCCCGAAAACAATACATGAAGCCGATCTTCGGTATCATAAATGTTTTTGATGTGCATACCCCAGTCGGCAAATTTGTGCACCTCATCAAAGTAAAGATACTCACCGCCATCGACAGCAAACTGCCTTGCCAGTTCAACCGGTGAATGTGTGGCGAAGTAAAAATCATCTAGACTGGCATACAATACCCTGTGCCCTTTGGATTGTAACATCTTCAATTCCTGGAGCATCCGCGTGGTTTTGCCCGTTCCCCTGGCCCCAACAAGCCCATTCAGCCTCCACTGATAGTTAATTCCATGTGGCGCATTGCGCACAAGCGTGTTGTCTACCTTGTTTATCAGCGTGTTTGAAGTCAATAGCAACTCTTCCATAATGCTTATTACAAACAGCAAATATAGATATTTTTGCTTATTTATATAACTGTTTATTGTTATTTTTGCTTAACGTAATAAGCATTTAATAAGTATTTCGCTTATTTGATTAAACGTTTTAAGACATAAAAAGATACTAAACGCCATCTTCAAGCCCGAAATATCCCTGCGGTTTCATGGATGGAAGTATTTAACATTTCACCCGTAAATTTGCGTTCAAATGGCTACAACGGATATTAACTTCAATAAAAACGAAGACCTGAATAAGCAGGCCTGGGATGCAGTGAAGCAAAAACTGGCAGTGATTCATCAGGGCGGGGGTGCCAAATCCGCAGCCAAGCAAAAGGAAAAAGGCAAAATGCTGTGCCGCGAACGCATCGATTACCTGCGTGATAAAAACTCGGAGTGGATTGAAATTGGGGAGTTTGCCGGTTATGAAATGTACCCGGAACATGGCGGATGCCCTGCCGGCGGTGTAGTGGCAGGAATCGGTTTTGTATCCGGCAGGCAATGCGTGATTGTGGCCAATGATGCAACCGTAAAAGCCGGCGCCTGGTTTCCCATTACCGGGAAGAAAAACCTCAGGGCCCAGGAAATAGCCATGGAAAACCACCTGCCCATCATTTATCTGGTGGACAGCGCCGGGGTGTATCTGCCCATGCAGGACGAGATTTTTCCGGATAAGGAACACTTCGGACGCATTTTCCGCAACAACGCCATCATGAGCAGCATGGGCATTACCCAGATTGCCGCTGTAATGGGTAGTTGCGTGGCCGGTGGTGCTTACCTGCCCATCATGAGCGACGAAGCCCTGATTGTAGACAAAACCGGGTCCATCTTTTTGGCCGGAAGCTACCTGGTAAAAGCCGCCATTGGTGAGGATGTGGACAATGAAACCCTGGGTGGCGGAACCACACAAAGCGAAATCAGCGGAGTTATAGACGATAAATTTCCCGACGACAAAAGCTGTCTGGAACGCATCCGCTACATCATGGACAAACTGGGCAAGCCCCACGACGCCGGTTTTAGCCGCGTGAAACCCGCTGCCCCAAAGGAAAATCCCAAAGACATCTGGGGTATTTTGCCTTCAGACCGCAGCAAGCCCTACAAAACCCTGGATATCATTCACCGTTTGGTAGACAACAGTGAGTTTGAACAGTACAAAGAAAATTATGGTAAAACCATCATCTGCGGATATGCCCGCATCGACGGATGGGCCGTGGGCATCGTAGCCAACAACCGTGAGCTGGCCAAGGCCAAAAAACCCGGCGGTAGCACCGAAATGCAGTTTGGCGGGGTTATTTATAGCGACAGTGCCGATAAGGCCGCACGTTTTATCATGAACTGCAACCAAAAGAACATACCCCTTGTGTTTTTACAGGATGTGACTGGATTTATGGTGGGCAGCCGCAGCGAACAAGGCGGAATTATAAAAGACGGCGCCAAAATGGTGAATGCCATGAGCAACAGTACCGTGCCCAAGTTTACGGTAATCATTGGCAACAGCTACGGTGCAGGCAACTACGCCATGTGTGGCAAGGCCTACGACCCCCGCCTGATTGTGGCATGGCCTTCGGCTAAAATTGCGGTAATGGGGGGCGAACAAGCCGCCAAGGTGTTGCTGCAGATTGAGGAAATGAGTCTCAAGGCCAAAGGGGAAGAAATAACCCCCGAAGCAAAAAAAGCGCTGCTGGATAAAATCACACAGCGCTACGAAAACCAGACCACGCCTTACTATGCGGCATCACGGCTTTGGGTAGATGCCATTATTGATCCCCTGCAAACCCGCACCTGGGTGAGTATGGGCATACAGGCAGCGTCACAGGCACCGGTAAAACCCTTTAATGTGGGGGTAATTCAGGCCTGATTGTGTTTATTTTTTGTTTGAACAAACTTTTTATAACTTTGTTATATCCATATGGCTGACAAAGAACCACGCAGAAGTTTTCTGGCCCGCCTGGGGCTGGGTGTAGCAGGCGCTGCTACCCTACCTGTGCTGGGTTTGGCCAAAGCCCTAAAAAAAGAAGAAAAAGTGAGCAATCCTATCAAACGTACCATGGAGCTGGGTTTTCAGTGGGAAACCCTGGATCCGTTTTTGTTTTGTGTACACCACGAAGATTATTTTCCCAATGGCAATGCGCAAATGGGACCCGCACCCGAATTGCTGAAAGGCCGCTCCATAGGCGATGATTTCATCATCAAAGACGGATGGCGCATGTACCATGGCGATTCGGTTCCCGGTTTTCCGGGCCACCCGCACCGCGGTTTTGAAACCGTTACGGTAGTGCGCCGCGGCATGGTTGATCACGCCGATTCCCTGGGTGCTGCCGGCCGCTATGGCGACGGTGATGTGCAATGGATGACCGCAGGCAAAGGGGTGCAGCACTCTGAAATGTTTCCCCTCATCCACCAGGATAAGGAGAATACCATGGAGCTGTTTCAGATCTGGCTGAATCTGCCCAAAAAAGACAAAATGGTGGAGCCGCATTTTAAAATGCTCTGGAGCCACACCATTCCGCGCCATAATGAAACCGATGCTGCCGGCTTGAAAACCGAAGTGGAGGTAATTGCCGGCAAACTGCACGGCAAAACGGCCCCCGCACCTCCGCCCGATTCCTGGGCTGCTCCTGCCGAAAACCTTGTTGCCATCTGGAACATTGCCATGGATGCCAACGCTACGTTCCGCCTGCCTGCTGCGGGTTCGGGCATCAACCGCATGCTGTATTTCTATGAAGGCGAATCCCTATCCCTTTCGGGCTATGACCTCAATGCCTACCACGGTGCTGATGTGGATTCCTCAATCGATCTGGAACTGAAAAACGGCCCCAAAAACGCCAAAATACTGGTGTTGCAGGGTAAGCCCATCAGCGAGCCGGTGATTCAGTATGGCCCGTTCGTAATGAACACCAAAGAAGAAATTTACCAGGCATTTCAGGATTACCACCAGACACAGTTTGGCGGATGGCCCTGGCCCAAAACCGGACAAGTACACGACCGCAGCAAGGGCCGCTTTGCCTTGCATGCTGATGGTAAGGAAGAATTGCCGGGGTAACTATCATTTCTCAGGCATCACAAACTCCAGCGCTTCTTTCATTTGCTTGCGCCATTCCTTTTCGTTGTGGTCGGCACCTGTATACACAATGGTTTTCCAGTTTTTGCCAAAAACATAACCCCGCTTTTTCATCAATGCATCCACCTTTTGCTGGTGCGGGCCGTAGAGCGAATCAAGGTATCCTGTTCCATGGGCAAAAAATAGCCTGTGATCCATAGCAGAAGGCAGTTTTTGGGCCAGATACCGCTGAAACGCAGCAGGAACGGCCGGATACCGAAGATGGGAAGTACCTGGCCAGTGGGTAGAAAGACAAATGGCTCCGCCAAAAACTTCAGGGTACTCGCACAGGGCATACCAGGAAATAAGCCCGCCCATACTGGCTCCCGCGATGATGGTGTGTTGTTTATCTGTGGCCGGACTGAAATATGTATCAATATAAGGTTTCAGCTCGCTGACCAGAAATTTTAGGTAGGCATCTGCGTTTGAGGTCCCCTCACTGCCAAACAACGGAACTCTACCCCCAATTTTGTTGATAATGCTGTCTTTATCTGCCTGCGAAATGTAATTGTCCCAAACCTTTTGCGGGAAATAGTCACCGCTGCGGTTTTTACCATCGTTCCAAATACCCACTACAATGGCCTTTTGGTTGCGCGCAGCCATAAGCTCATCGATACCCCACTCCTGCCGGTTCCAGGTAACGCGGCTATCAAACAGCATTTGCCCGTCGTGCATGTAGATTACAGGAAGCGATGTTTCGGGCTTGTAACCGTCGGGAAGCCACACCGCTACCCGGTGCGGAGCGGTGTACTTCGATGGGAAATACCCAAGCTGTATGAGTTTTCCTGCTGAAGCCGCAGGATCTTTTTGCCGCCGAAAGGTGCCGTTTTGTATGGATTCGGGCGTGGTTGACACGCTCCACAATGTATTTGATATCATTGTAAACAACACGGCAGTATCTTCGAAAGCCAGGATGTATGAGAATTGGGCCGGAGGCGGACCTTTCATGAAAGAGAGAGAATTACCGGAAATGCGGGCAGGAATAACAAGGCTGTCATAACCCGTAATAACGGCAATACCCGCAGCACTGTCTTTTACGGTGAGTGTCAAGGTGTCGTAATGCTTGTCGTAACCGCTGCTGGAAACAAAAGTCATGGAATAGGCATGGTTGTGCTGTGCTCCCTTATTTTTCGGGGAAGGGTAAATGCTGATTTGTTTTATATATTTATTACTTAAGTTTTTTCTGCCGGGATAAACAAACACAGGCCCTTCAAATGTGCCTATAAAACCCGCAGGAAGACCGCCTGCGGCATTTTGGGCATGCAGCAATACAATTCCGTGCAAGCAAGCAAAAAAAGCTATTGCAAGTCTTTTAATCATGTTTGCCAAAATTAACATAAAACCTCCCCAATGGGGTTACTTTTGCAATTCTTTTAGCAGCGAACGTGGGAATCAATTACCTCTCCATCGAAAACCTCCACAAAACCTGGCACGACCGACCCGTGCTGTCGGGCATTTCCTTTGGCATCGAAAAAGGGGAGAAGGTGGCCCTGGTGGCCGGCAACGGACAAGGTAAAAGTACCCTGCTCAGCATCATCAGTGGCGCCGAAAGCCCCGATGCCGGACAAGCCATCATCCGCAAAGACATCACCGTGGGTTTTCTTCCCCAGGAACCCGAACTCAACCCCACCCAAAGCATACTGGACAATGTGCTACTGCAGCAAACACCCGTCACACAGGCCGTGGCGGCATACGAAAAAGCCCTGCAACTGCAAGAAGAAAATCCTTCCGATGCGTCCTTGCAAGCCCTGCAAACCACCACCGAAACCATGAACCGTCTGGGTGCTTGGGACTATGAGTTTCGGGTGAAACAAATCTTGAACCAGCTACAGATAACCGATGTGAACCGGGTGGCGGCGGCCCTCAGCGGAGGACAACGCAAACGCGTGGCCTTGGCGCGAATCCTCATCAGCGAGCCCGATCTGCTGATACTGGACGAACCCACCAACCACCTGGACCTGGACATGATTGAGTGGCTGGAGGATTTCCTCACCCGCCGCGATATTACTTTGCTGCTAGTAACCCACGACCGCTACTTTTTGGACCGGGTGTGCGACCGCATCGTAGAGCTGGACCATGGACAGATTTACCACTACAAGGGCAATTACAGCTACTTCATACAGGAAAAAGCCCACCGTGAGGCCGTGGCCGAGAGCGAGGCCGAAAAAGACCGCAACCTGTTTCGCCGCGAGCTGGACTGGGTGCGCCGCATGCCCAAAGCCCGCACCACCAAAAGCAAAAGCCGCCTGGATTCGTTTGATGTACTGCAGGAAAAACTCAAAAATGTCAAGCACAAGAATGAACTGAACATCACCATGCGCATGGAGCGGCTGGGTGCCAAAATCCTGGAACTGCACCATGTTAAAAAGGCCTTCGGTGACCTGAAAATCCTGGACGATTTCAACTACATATTTCGCCGTGGCGAAAAGGTGGGCATTGTAGGCCCCAATGGTGTGGGCAAATCTACCCTACTGAACATGATCATGGGGCTGGAAAATGCCGACTCAGGCAAAATCGTTACCGGCGATACCATGGTGTTTGGGTATTTTAGCCAGCAAACCTTCAAGGTAGACGACCATAAGAAAGTGGTGGATGTGGTGCGCGATGTGGCCGAATGGATTCCCATGGCCAACGGTCACAAACTCACCGCCTCGCAACTCTTGCTGCGCTTTGGTTTCAGCTATGATAAGCAATGGGATTTTGTTTCCAAACTGTCGGGCGGTGAGAAACGGCGGCTTTTTCTGTTGTCCATTCTCATGAAAGCCCCGAATTTCCTCATCCTGGATGAGCCCACCAACGACCTCGACATTGAAACGCTGGGCGTATTGGAGCAGTTCCTGCTCGATTATCAGGGGTGTGCCATTGTGGTGAGCCACGACCGCTATTTTATGGACAAAGTGGTAGACCACCTGTTTGTGTTTGAAGGCAACGGTGAAATCCGCGATTTTCCCGGTAGTTACAGCGATTACCGCGATTGGAAAGAGCTGCAGGATGAACTGAAAGCTGCACCTGAACCCGTTGTGGAGCAAGCCGCTGAAAAGCCCGCCCCTGCGGCCGAAAAGAAGAAATTATCCTTCAAGGAAAAATTCGAACTGGAGCAGCTGGAAAAAGAAATTCCCGAAATGGAATCCCGCAAGGCCGCTATAGAACAGGAACTGGCCACGCATTTTGATAACTACGAGCACGTGGTGAATCTCACTGCCGAACTGGAACAGCTAAAATCCGACCTTGACGAAAAAGGCATGCGCTGGCTGGAACTCAGCGACGGATAAATTTGGAAATATGAGGGAAAATGCGTATATTGATTTAACTACTGTAAATTATACATTTCCCCTGCTGTGAATAATATTTAATTCCGCCTGCCTTATACCCATTGTATTTTCGCCCCATGGCAAAACACGCATACATCTTCCCCGGACAGGGCAGCCAGTTCGTGGGTATGGGCAAAGACCTTTACGACAACAGCCCCGAAGCCAAAGCCCTGTTTGAACAGGCCAATGATATTCTGGGTTTCCGCATCACCGACCTGATGTTTGCCGGAACCGATGAAGACCTGAAGCAAACCCGGGTTACCCAGCCCGCCATATTCCTGCACAGCGTAATCCGTGCACGCATGCTGGAAAACTTCCATCCCGATATGGTAGCGGGCCACTCCCTGGGCGAATTCAGCGCGTTGGTTGCCAACGGTACACTTTCCTTTGAAGATGGCTTAAAACTCGTTTATCAGCGTGCCATGGCCATGCAGGAAGCGTGTGAGATGCAACCTTCCACCATGGCTGCCGTGCTGGCGCTGGAAGACAGCAAGGTAGAAGAAATTTGTTCAGGCATCAATGGTATTGTGGTTCCCGCCAATTACAACTGCCCCGGACAGCTGGTGATTTCCGGTGCTATTGATGCTATTAACGAAGCCTGTGAAGCCCTGAAAGCCGCCGGCGCCAAGCGTGCCCTGGTATTGCCAGTAGGTGGTGCCTTCCACAGCCCCTTAATGGAACCCGCCCGCGAAAAACTGGCTGCTGCCATTGAAAACACCACCTTTAATGATCCATCCTGCCCGGTGTACCAAAACGTAACCGCATCAGCTGTTTCAGATAAGGATGCCATTCGCAAAAACCTGGTAGCACAGCTTACCGCCCCCGTAAAATGGACCCAAAGCGTACAGGCCATGTGGGCAGATGGGGCCACCCATTTCACGGAAGTGGGCCCCGGTAAGGTGTTGCAGGGACTGGTAAAGAAAATTGCTCCTGAGGCCGAAACAGACGGTTTTCAGTAATCAGCGTATCAGGTTCACAGAACCGCTGATCACCTTTTCCTTTTTGTCTTTTTTATCCTTCAGCACGATCTGGTAAAAATAGGTGCCTTCAGGCAGCCAAACTTTGTTGTTGTCTACCGTTCCATCCCAGCAGGCCTCAAGATTTTCACTGAAATAAATTCTTTCACCCCAGCGGTTAAAGATCTTCAGACTGCCGGTATTGCAGTTTTTATTAAGACCTACCACCTTGTAGCAGTCATTTTTGCCGTCCTGATTAGGCGTAAATACATTGGCCAGCCGGATATCCTGCAAGCTGTCTGCATTGATGGATATGCGTTTTTCCAGGGTGTCTTTACAGCCGGTGGTAGGGTGTGTTATGTACACGCGTAGCTCGTATATACCCGGACTGTATTTGTGAGAGACTTCCAACCCGTTGGTGTTGGTGCTGTCGCCAAAATCCCAGTAGGGATCGCCTAGTCCCTGACCTTCTACCTTAAATTTCCATTCCGAAGAACACGGCTCCGATTCCGACAAAAGCAGGGCCAGCGGGGTTTCCAGCACTTCCACATCCAGAAAGGTGCTGTCCACGTTATTGCAGGCCGATGAATCAACCATGCGCAGTTTTACACGGTATTTTCCGGGCGCTTTATACGTGTGCCTGGGATTGACAACGGTATCGGTATTTCCATCCCCAAAATCCCAGAAGTAGCGAGACCGGATGCCGGGTGTGGTTACCGTAAACTGCATGGCACCGGGCATACATACAGGATTGGGAGTAGCAGTAAACGGCGAACTGATGAAATAGGAAACCCCAAACTCCAGCTTAAAACTGGCGTTGCTGCAGCGATAACTTACATTGGTTGGAAACGCAGCACCGGAGGTAGTAGGAAAATCGTTCAGTCCCGGGGGATTATCCGGGCAGCTGGCACACACCGACTGGTATACCACACCCCGCTTGTCAAATCGGCTGGTACCTCCATCTACATGATCTGCACTTTGATTGCCCCCAAAATAGCTGGCATATAATATATTGGTGGCATCTTTACTTAGTGCCAGTAAATAAAAATCAGCGTCATCAGTGGTTTTTTGGTTTGCATCAGCAGTAACCGGAAGGCCGCTGGTGGTGCCGGCATTGCCTTCCCCCACATCACTTCCCCATCCACTAAAGTAGATGTTATAGCATTGGTCCACCATAAAGGCACACGGACTTAATTCCGGCTGTCCGGTTCGGTTGCCAAAAGTGGTAACCCATCGCTGACTGCCGAGATCGTTGCTGAGCTTGCCAATAAACTGGGTGGTATTATCCTTGCCGTATTTTCCAACGCTTCGCGTAATTCGGCCCTCGCTCTGCCCGGTTATATAGATATTCTGGTCAGGATCATAATCCAGAAAATAGACCTGGTCATAGTTTGATGTACCCCAGAAAGTGCTTTTCAACAGTGACCCTGTATCCGGATTCATTTTCAGCACAAATCCATCAGCCCTTCCCCCCTGATAGGTAGTCTTGTAAGTAGCTCCCGCGATTGGGAAATCGCTGCTTCCCGTTCCACCACCTACGAACAAATTTGCGTTATCGTCCAGTTTGATGGAATAGGCCGCATCATCGCTATTTCCGCCGATGTATGTGCTCCATCTCAATGTACTCATGTTGGAGGTCAGCGAGAAAACAACGGCCTCCAAGCCGCCCTTCAGTGAACCATAGGCAGCTTTCTGCAAGGGGAAATTGGAGGATTGGGTGCAACTGGCAATGTATATATTGCCGCGCTTATCGGCCAGGATATCACCCCGAAAATCATCGGCGTAGTTATAGTGTAAATCCCCCATATTAATGCCATCATTGGCGGTTCCACCGAGGTAGGTACTGCCCAACAATGTGCTGCCATCGCTGCTTAATTTGGCTACATAGATATCGTGGTTACCATTGTAGGTTTTATCAAAAGCCGCTGTAGATACGGGAAAATCGTTGGAAAGGGTGGTACCCAGCACCAGCAGATTGTTTCTTTCATCGATGCATAAACTGTGCGGGTACTCATTGCTGCTGCCTCCCAGATAGGTTGCATACACCAACCCGGTCCCATCGGGTCTATATTTGGAAATGGCCACATCACAAGGCAAATAAACAGGTGCGGCCACAGGCCCACTGCCGCCGTAAATTGTTTGAAACGCCCCTGCCGTCACAGGATACGCCCCCTGATCGGTATCCACAATACCCCCGGCGTACAAATGTCCGGTAGAGTCGTAAGTTGCCGTAAAACCAAAATTATCACCGCGTGATCCTGAGTAGGTGCTGAAAACCAGCACGGGGTCAATAATCAGGGGTTTGCGTTTATCATATTCACCCACAACAAATGAGAGCGTCTCTTGCTGCCGCTGAAAACCACATACTACGGGCTTTTCACCCTGAAAAGCAATGGGTTTTTTCATGATAAATTGGCCTACGGAGGTTTCACAAACCGCCGATTTTTCGGTCAGGGAAAGTTGGTTTTGCCCCTGCAAATCCATTCGTATCAACGAAGCATCGGCACCGGGATTGATTAGCCAGTCAAACTCAATTTCTTCACCCTTTGAATACACCATAAAATCAATGCCCGGATACACATTTTTAAGTTTAATGCGGCTTACCGGATATACCTCTGTTCGCCATCTTGAAGGTTCATTGCCCAAAAAGTAATTCTCATAATATCCTGCCTCCCCATGTTGCTCTGTGGTAATTTTTTCTCCGGAATTGCACCCACCAAATCGAACCTTCAGCACATGCCCTCTCAGCGCAAACTGTGTGTCCTTGCCCCTGTGGTGAAAGGCCTTGTGTACATTGGGCAAATCATCTTTATGCAGCATTTTAATGGTAAATCCCTGCTTCTCGATAAAAATTGCACCTCCCTTAAACACGGCTTTGGCCACAATGGGCTCGTTCCATTGTCCTTCATTGGGAGTAAAATACAGGGCGGTTGGCTGTGAATACACGCCCGTTGCGAAAAGCAAACAAAATAATGATATGACCCATCGCGGCTGCAAACAACACAAAGATATATGAAATAGACGCAGTGCCCCTACAGGATGTTGTCTTAAAAAGGTAAAAAGCCGATTGAAACGGCCTTAGATACCCATTTCCCTTAAGATAGGAAAATTACATTATTGGAGCTTCATCGTCAAACCCATCGCAGTGTTGAGGGTTTGCAAAATTTGCTGAGGAGGGGTGCCGGCTTCAAAACTTCCGGTAAATACCCGATTTTTATCGGTAGCACTTTCCCATAAAAGCCCTTTGCCAAAACGATTTTTCAGTACGGTAGCAATCTCACTGAGCGGAGCATTGTGAAATACCAGTTTACCATCAATCCAGCGACAGGTAGCATCGGCCATTCCATGATGCAGTTTTCCGTTTTGTAACTGAGCCATCATATTTTTGGTAAGGGTGGTACGCTGACCTTCGGCGTCAACCTGCACCCTGCCATGAGCCACCTCAACCGAAGGCGTTTCTGAAGGATAATCAGCCACCGTAAATCCTGTTCCCAGCACGGTTACACTCACATGGGTGCTTTGCACGCTGAAAGGTAGTATTTCATTCTTTTTCACCTCAAACCGGGCCTGGCCCTGCAGTGCTATATGGCGGTGGTGATTGTTAAATTCAGCATCGTAAGAAAGTCGGCTGTTGCTGTTTAAGGTAACTTCCGAACCATCAGGCAAAGTGATGGTTTTTACCTCACCCGGTCCGGTGGTGGCAACCAGCGGCTGAACATGTCCGCCTGCCAGATTGCTGTATATTATGGCAGTAAACCCAGCCACCAGTGCCACTGTGGCTGCTGCAACAAACCATTTACGGGTATACAATGGGCGATGGGTGATTTTAAGATTACGGCTGCTTAGTTTGGCCTGCAATGCATTCCACTGCTCCTCGTTTTGCGCGGCTTCGGCGTAGGTATACCCCGCGGCTGCATCCCAAACCTCTTGGAAATCTCCGTTTATTTTCGTATCTTTATGGTTCATTGCGCCAAGACCCTTCCTGCCCCATTAACAAGCGCATCTACCTGTTGCTTAATAATAGCAACGGTAATGTTGTACTGAGGGTTTTTCTTCAACCATTCTTCCAGATGCTTCATTTCTTCGCGTGACATGAGCCCTGCGGCATACTTCGTAATCAGATTGGATTCGAGTTGTTCCTTCATTCCTTTTTGTGACCTTTAATACCACTAAAAAGAAACTCACCCCCAAAAAAAACTAAAATTTTTTTTATCCCCTGGGATAATTGTCTTCAACAATGTCTTTTTTGCTGTCCAGGTAAGTGTTTGAGTCGTAGATACGCTCAATGATTTCAACTACTTTCAGACCTTCCAGCGCATTGGTAGAAGGGGCCACCTTGTGGCAAATGGTGTCCACCACATTCTCAATCACAAAATTATGGTTGGCCGCACTGCCTTTGTAGGGCCCATAATCATTGGCAGGATTGGCCGGTGGCAGTTCGGGCATGGTGTAATCCTTAATATGGCAATATTCCACTTCGTTCATGTATTGCCCGCCAATTTTCACGGTACCATTTTCGGCAATGATGGTGATGGAACTCTCAAAATTCTTATCCCAAACGCTTGTGGAGTAATTGATAGAACCCATTCCGCCATTCAGAAATTTAAACTGTATCATGCCGGAATCCTCAAATTCTGTGTGGGTTTTATGGGTGAAATCCTCAAACTGTGAGCGTATATCGGTGATATCCCCAAAAAGCCAGTACATGATATCAATAAAGTGCGAAAACTGGGTAAACAGGGTTCCGCCATCCAGGGTGAGCAGGCCTTTCCAGTTGCCTGCCTTGTAATAGCGTTCGTCCCGGTTCCAGTAACAGTTTACCTGCACCATAAAAATCTTGCCCAATTTGCCGCTGTCCAGCAGTTCTTTCACCCAAACCGACGGGGGTGAGTAGCGGTTTTGCATCACGCAAAACACCAGCTTGTGATGGGCCATGGCATTGTAAACTACCTGTTCACACTCGGCCTTGCTCAGGGCCATAGGTTTTTCTATCACCACATGCTTGTTGGCCTTTAGGGCTGCCACAGCATGCTGTCCGTGCAATCCGTTGGGCGTGGCAATATTCAATACATCAAAATCAGGACCCTCCTTCAACAAAGCATCCAGCGAAGCAAAAAAAGGCACTCCGTAGGCATCCAATCCCAGTGTTTGTTTGGGACGAATATCGGCAAGGGCCACCAGCTCGGCATCCGGGTTGCGTACAATCATTTCTGCGTGACGCTTTCCTATGTGCCCGGCACCAAGAACTGCAAATTTTACTTTCATGTGTTGTAAGGGGTTAAATGCCTGTTTTCTAACGTATATACAGAATCGCAAATGTCGAAAACTTTTTCGCGATGCGCAATAATGATGAGGGTTTTACCGGAATTTTTTAAGGCAAGCAGGTGAGAAAACAAGATTTTCTCTGTGGCATCGTCCAGCGCACTGCTGGGTTCATCCAGAATCAGCACCTCGCTGTTGTGGTATATGGCCCTTGCCAGCGCCAGTCTCTGTTTTTGCCCTTCACTCAGCCGGGAACCATGATCCCCAACCTCCTCTTTGAGTATGTCGCCGGCGGCTTCAGGCCAGGTAAAGGCGGCCATCTCCAGGGCCTTCAGCATCCGGGATTCTTCCTTTTCCTCAGACCCAAAAACCACATTATCTGCGATGCTTCCATTGATGATGTAAGGATCTTGACCCAAATAGGAAAATAATTCCAGGGCACTGTGCTGCTCATCCATTTTCAGATCATCCACGATTACCTCACCGGATGCGGGCTGATAATAACCCATCAGCAGCTTCACCAGCGTAGATTTCCCGGCACCGGAAATCCCTCGGATACCAACACACTCACCTTTGCGAATGCTAAGGTTAAGGTTGCTGATAATTTCAGGTTTATCGCTAAACGCAAAATGAATGTCTTTCATCACTATTTGCTGTTTAAACGTACTGATATTTTTCTGTATGTGGGACTTTTCAGCCACCACCGGTCTAAGCTGTTCATAGGTGTATGCACTCAATTTCAGGTGCATTAAACTCTGCAAAACGCGGTTGGCAGCGGGCAACATTCTAAACACTGCAATGGCAAACAGCGCAGCCAGGGCGCGCACCTGACCTATATTATCACTAGAGAAAAAATAGGCATAAATCACCAGCAGGGTAATGCCCATCAGCGCTATCATTTCGTTCACCCTGAACGGCAATGTCTGCAGGTTGATGGCACGGATTCCGCTTTCGGAAAAACCCCGGAAATGCCGCAGCATTTTTTCTCGGAAATAATCCTCTGCGCCATGGGTAATAATATCGGTGAAACCACCACTACCGTAGTTAATTTCCCGTAATGCCCTGTCTCTGAATTGTGCACCGGCCTCGCCCAGTTCCGTAATTCGCCTTCGCGCAAACCGATTCACCAGAAAAAAACCACCGCCAATCAACCCGACAATGAGAAAAAAGATGAACGGATTGTACCAGGTAAAAAATGCCGTGAGCAGCACCACAATGGCCATTTCACTCATGAGGGTCAGATACGGGATATAGCTTCCGGAAACGAAATAAAACGGCGAAAAGAACACCACTTCGTTAAACCCGGGCCCATCGTGATTGAGGCGGTCGTAGGATCGGTCCTGAAAAACACGGCTATAAGCCCGACCGGAAAGACTCAGCGCAATTTCAGAAGCGGTTTTACGAATGTATTGCTGCAGAAAAAATGCCAGTATTCCTTTCACCAAAAAAAAGAAAAGAATGATGATGATAAGTGTTTTCAGAAAATTAGCCTCAGAAGTAAATCCCAGCTGGTGGAAGATAAACCGCAACTTGCTGCTTTTTTCCAGAAAAGAATGGTCCAGTGCCAGCATTAATACGGGAACCATACTTCCCAAACCAATGATATCCGCAAAGGCAAGTAAGGTCTGACCGAAAATAATCAACCGGGTTCTGCCCTGCTGCACCGGTGTGAGCAATTGCCTGAAACCCCTGTGGGCGGTAATGATAATTTGCCTTGCGTTCAATGAAGGCAAAGGTACGTCGATAAATGGATTTTGTAAATTATGCCCTTTTGTGAACCTTTGCAGTAAAATGCAGAAAGAAACTGTTTTGGTGATTGGTGCCTGCGGACAGCTGGGTACTGAGCTTGTGGAAGCCCTTAGGGGTATTTATGGCGAAAATCATGTGGTGGCTAGCGATGTGAAAAAAAGCGATAATGCCGTTTTTCAGACCGGCCCTTTTGAAACACTCGATATTTTGGATAAACCCCGGCTGCTGGAAATACTGGAAAAGTATAAACCCACCCAGGTGTATCATCTGGCAGCCCTGCTCAGTGCAACGGCTGAAAAAATGCCTGAATTTGCCTGGAAACTCAATATGGATGGTCTTTTTCACCTGCTGGATGCAACCCGCGATACCGGCATTGTGAAAAAAGTGTACTGGCCCAGCAGCATTGCGGCTTTCGGGCCCAATACCCCAAGATTCAACACCCCGCAGTATGGCGCCATGGATCCAACCACGGTTTACGGCATCAGCAAACTGGCGGGTGAATTGTATGCACAATACTATTTCAACCGCTGGGGCGTAGATACCCGCTCTTTGCGTTATCCCGGGCTGATTGGCTATAAATCGGCTCCCGGCGGCGGCACTACCGACTATGCCGTATCCATATACCACGATGCACTTACCACCGGCAAACACCACTGTTTCCTAAAACCCGGCACCATATTGCCCATGCTGTATATGCCCGATGCGCTGAAAGCCACGCTTGACATCATGCATGCGCCGGCAGAAAAGGTAAAAATCCGCAGCAGCTATAACCTGGCGGGCATGAGTTTTGGTCCTGAAGAAATTACGGCGGCCATTCAAAAGCACATTCCCGGATTTGAGAGCACCTACGAACCCGACTACCGACAGGCCATTGCCGATTCATGGCCCGCCGTGATAGACGACAGCAGGGCCCGCGAAGACTGGGGCTGGAAACCCGACTACGATTTGGAAAAAATGACGGTGGATATGTTGGAAAACCTGAGGCAGTTGAGAGTTAATAGTTGATAGTCTACAGTTGATAGCCTTCAGTTGAGAGTTTGTCCGTGGCTGAATAAGGTTGACCGTTTTTAGGTTAATGCGTTCAATATTTTACACTTGTTGTAGCTCCATAGGAGCGAAATATTACTAGCGCCGAAGGCGCGGCATATCGATGTTGTTTCTGCCAATATGCGACCACCTTCGGGGTCGAGCATTTCATGCGCCGTTCCGGCTAGAGATGTTTGACCCCTTCGGGGTCAGCGCTGCAGGCGTTGTTCAAAAAGACAGGGGGGTTCTGCCAATAGGACTCGGTAGCCACCATAAATAGTCGTGACCCCGTAGGGGTCAAACATCTCTAGCCCCGTAGGGGCGAAAAAATCGACCCCGGAGGGGTCGAACAAATGAGGATGAATTTTGTGGTCTGTGGGCATGCCAAACACGTTTCTATGGATGAGAAAACGTATATGCCTGAATTAAAGTGCAGCAAGTATGGTAATCGCCCCTTTAAAAAACAACAATATAAACATTTTTATTCGTAGATATTTATTATTTTTGTGGTGCGGGGTTATTGAACTACATTTTCCTTGGTGCGCTCAAGTGATTAAATATGAATTTCATTTCGGGTCAATGCTGTTATCCCAATGACCTTTCGACTGATATAATTCAACCTACATGGAACTGGCGTTACAAAACATAGAAAGTAGAATTTTTAACCTACGTGGCCAACAGGTAATGCTGGATAGTGATTTGGCAGAAATGTATCAAACAGAAACGAAATACATCAACCGGGCTGTACATAGAAATCCAAGTCGGTTTCCGTCAGCTTTTGCCTTTCAACTTACTGATGATGAATGGAAATCTTTAAGGTTCCAAATTGGCACTTCAAGAGCAACCCATGGTGGCAGAAGAAAAGTCCCTACCGTTTTTACCGAACAGGGTGTATCCATGCTATCGGCGGTTCTTAATACAGCAGTGGCCATTGATGTAAGCATCCAAATCATACAAGCCTTTGTAGCCATGCGCAGAACCTTGGGTAACTTACATGGCCTCTTACAACGCCTGGAGGGTTTGGAAATTAAGCAATTACAAACCGATAGCAAACTGGAGTTGATATTGAGTGCTTTAGAAACCAATACCTCACCCAAACAAGGTGTTTTTTTTGAAGGACAGCTGTTTGATGCCCATGTATTTGCCAGCAACCTTATTAAAAAAGCGAATAAGAGTCTGATATAATTGACAACTATGTAGACGAAACCTCACTGTTGTTGCTCAGTAAGCGAAAAAAAGGCGTTAGCTGCACAGTGCATACCCATCTGCGTCCTGTATTGAAAAAAGACTTGGAGAAACACAACCAACAATATCCCAGCATCAATATCATTGAAAACAGTAGCAGTCATGACCGATTTTTAATCATTGATAATTCTCACCTATATCACATTGGCGCTTCGCTGAAAGATTTGGGTAATAAATGTTTCGCCTTCAGCAGAATGGATGATGTTTTGGGTGATATAAAAATGAATTTATTAAAAGTCTGAATGCAAAAAAGAGACCCTAAAAATGAGGGGGCTTGGAATGTGTTAAAAGAAAAATAGCGCGTTCCGCCTTTTCCCCATCTCTAATTTTTCTGTATTACCTTTACCCTCATGTCCGCCGGTGCTATAACCCGAAGCATTTGGGCTTTATCTTTGGTGTGGATATTTACCCACTGATGAAATAAATCAACTAATTACTGTATCACTATAACCGCGGCCTGACCAATTCCATTTGCTGAAGTTGCAGTTAATTCTTTTGCTCTGATTTCGAGTTTAAAATCTGATGTGGGCAAGAAGTAGGTTGTAAATTCTTTCTTTGTTGTACTAAAAGGCACAACTGTGCCGCCTCCTGCTGAAATAAAAGATGAAAATCCTTTTCCTTCCTCGTCAAATACTGTAAAGAATCGGTTTTTAGCATCTACCCAGGTTGAATTAGTTAAATCATACAAATAAACAGTACATTCTGAACCCGTTGATTGAACAAATCCCTTTATTGTTACAACCTTACCGGCCTTTATGTCCACTGTATCCATCAATACATAAGAATTTCCAATTACCCCGGCGCTGCTGAATGAAAGTACTTTGTTACCAACTTGATCGTCTTTAACGGAATTGGCATACATCGCATACGGAACAGTAATAAATTGACTTGTACCGGATATTGTATAATTCACCCCACCTAATGGATCAATTTCTGTTTTTATAAAATATGGTCCTTTAGCCCAATCGATAGTCGTAAAATTTCCACTCAAAACTGTACCGGAACCAACTTCTATACTTACTAGTCCATTAATATTTGTAGTAGGTTTCTGTACCTCGACATATACAGCTGTCCCTGTCGCTGTTCCGCTTAAAACTGATATTTTCATCCCTATCGTTGTTGAAGTTAACAGGTTATTATTTGCGTCTCTGACAACAGCTTGATAACTAATTTTTTCGGGTACTTGGGAAACTAAGCGCGTGCTTACCAACATTAATAAATAAAGGATGATTATATTTTTCATTTTTTTGTACTTTTATTATTTATTCTTATTTTCGATACAAGTATAAATAATAAACATTTGAATTAAAAATTTTATTAATTTAAATCTCTAAAGCAACCGCCCCGCCACCCAAATTCTCCCAACTTTGGGTTGCGGTAAAAGTACCCGCTATCCCCATCTCTAATTTTTCTGTATTACCTTTACCCTCATGTCCGCCGGTGCTATAACCCGCAGCATTTGGGTGCTTTCCCTGGTGAGCCTGTTTACCGACATGGCCTCTGATATGCTCTACCCCGTGATGCCCGCATACCTTCGCAGCATCGGGTTTAGCGTGGCCTTTATCGGGTTGCTGGAAGGCATTGCTGAAGCCGCCGCCGGACTGAGCAAGGGCTACTTCGGCTACTGGAGCGATATGAGCGGAAAACGCCTGCCCTTTGTGCGACTGGGCTACACCCTCAGCGCGCTTTCCAAACCCCTTATGGCTGCCATGGCGTATCCTTTGTGGATTTTTTTAGTACGCACCCTCGACCGGCTGGGTAAGGGCATGCGCACCGGCGCCCGCGATGCCATCCTCGCTGATTCCTCTACCGATGGTAACCGCGGCAAAGTTTTTGGCTTCCACCGCAGCATGGATACCGTGGGTGCAGCACTGGGACCGGCTCTGGCACTGATATGGCTGTATTTTCGTCCCGGAGATTACATCCCCCTGTTTTTTATCGCCTTCCTGCCGGGCATCATCTCCGTGCTGCTGCTGTTTACCCTCAAAGAACAAAACAACCTTGCCCCGCAAGGCAAAACCATCACCTTTAGTGACAGTATGCGATGGCTCAAAACTGCAACGCCCGCATACCGCACCCTGCTCTGGGGTCTGCTGCTGTTTGCCTCCATCAACAGCGCTGAAATTTTTCTGTTGCTGCGCGCCAAAGATCTGGGCATGAGCGACGCCGGCGTTGTAGGACTCTACATTTTCTTCAACCTCATTTTTGCCCTGCTGGCCTATCCCCTCGGTCGCCTCTCCGATACCATGGGCATGAAACGGATTTTCCTGTTGGGACTGGCCCTGTTCGCAATCACTTACCTGGGCATGGCCCTGCTTAGTTCCACTACTGCCATCATTGCGCTGTTCTTTGTGTATGGGGGATTTGCTGCTGCCACCGACGGACTTGCGAAGGCATGGATTAGCAAGGTGTGCGGCCCCCGTGAAAAAGCCGTAGGACTGGGCACATTTGCCGGGCTGCAAAGTCTGTCGTTGCTGCTGGCCAGCGTTTGGGCCGGCTTGCTGTGGGATATCGCAGGCCCTATTACCGTTTTTCTGCTGACCGCCGGCCTGAGCGTTCCCGTGGGTTTGTATTTCCTGCTGAAGGTGAAGGAAATCGACCCGATAAACAAACCTTAGATTTTTAAAACTGTTACCTTTACAGCATGAAAACCCTAAAAACAGCCCTTGTTACCGGTGCTTCGGGAGGCCTGGGACTTGAATTTGCCCGACTGCTGGCGGCAGACG
>Ga0315899_10000602_pt1 | contig 43080 bp, 42 predicted proteins | sample LakEriMetagenome_2_FD_203518 | JGI IMG/M metagenome (GOLD analysis project Ga0315899, IMG submission 203518) | Freshwater fungal communities from buoy surface, Lake Erie, Ohio, United States - Buoy 4 MA112 | ecosystem: Environmental > Aquatic > Freshwater > Lake | place: USA: Lake Erie, Ohio...
CTTCAGACTCGATGATGCGCTTCAATTCATCTAATAATCCTTTTTTTAATTTCAGATTCTCACGTTCTAAGGTGTCTTTCAGAGAGATTTGTTGTTTACGCTTCTCTTGAATGGCTTTATAGCGTGTAATGAATTCGTTTTTAATATCGGTAAAGTCAATGGAATCAATCGATTCTCCTTTTTCTGCGGCATCGAGCACAGCAATTTGTTGAACGCGCTCCGCTTCCATTAAATGATCTTCGAAATCAATCTTTACTTGGTTAATTTCTCTACCTATTGCGATTAAATCCTCTTGAGATTCAAAGGCAATTAATTGTTCTAATAAAAGACCTAGTTGTTCCATGCTTACGCTAATTCAAATTGAGAAAGGGTATAGAATGCTTTGATGCGTTCATCAAGTTCATTCTTAGTTAATTCTTCCAAGCGCTGTGTACCAAACTTCTCAACACAAAAAGAAGCTAAGGCTGAACCCGCGATGACTGCTTTTTTCAAGGAATCGAAGGTGACATCCTCTTGTGTGGAAAGATATCCCATCAAGCCTCCTGCAAAGGTATCTCCTGCTCCGGTTGGATCAAATACTTCCTCAAGAGGCAAAGCCGGCGCATAAAAGACTTCATCCGCACTAAATAGCAAGGCACCGTGTTCTCCTTTTTTTATGATTACTAAGCGCGGACCTAAATCCATAATACGTTTGGCCGCCGTTTTAAGTGCGTATTCCCCTGTTAATTGACGTGCTTCTTCATCGTTAACAATCAGTAGATCCACCAATTTAAGGGTTTTGTGAAGTTCGTCTAAAGCAATATCCATCCAGAAATTCATGGTATCCATGGCGATTAATTTAGGCCGAACTTCCATTTGTTCTACCACCTTTCGCTGTACATCCGGACTTAAATTCCCCAACATTAAAAAGGGTGCATTTCTATACTCCATAGGAACAACAGGGTCAAAGGTGCCAAGTACATTTAATTCTGTCACCAAGGTATCCCGACTATTCATGTCGTTGTGGTATTTACCCGCCCAGAAAAAGGTTTTTCCACCCTCAGGGATTTGAATGCCTCGAATATCAATTCCTCGATTGACCATTCCGTCAAGAACAGCGGTAGGGAAATCTTCTCCTACTACAGAAACTAAAGCTTGATTTCTATTAAAAAATGAAGCGGCAAGGGATATATAGGTCCCTGCTCCTCCTACAATTTTGTCCGATTTTCCAAACGGAGTTTCAATGGCATCAAACGCCACACTTCCCACAGTTAATAATTGCATACTAATCTTTTTACAAAGATAGGAAAGCAAAGTGGGAATGGGAACAGGATTCGCTTAAATTATAAATCAAATTTAATCCCTTGCGCTAAGGGTAAACTATCAGAATAATTGATTGTATTTGTTTGACGGCGCATGTATATTTTCCAAGAATCAGAGCCCGACTCTCTTCCACCGCCAGTTTCTTTCTCCCCACCAAAAGCTCCTCCGATTTCAGCTCCAGAAGTACCAATGTTTACATTGGCAATACCACAATCCGAACCTGCTTGGGATAAAAAGGCTTCAGCCTCTTTCAAATCATTGGACATTATCGCAGAAGATAATCCTTGAGGAACCCCGTTTTGAATCGCAATTGCTTGGTGCACATCACCGCTGTATTTCATTACATATAAGATTGGGGCAAAGGTCTCATGCTGAACAATCGCGTAATGATTCTCCGCTTCAATAATACATGGCTTTACATAACATCCCGTTTCATACCCAGCACCAGAAAGCACGCCTCCTTCAACCAATACCTTTCCACCTTCTTGAATCGCTTTTGAAATTGCCGCTTCATACGCCGCAACAGCTGCTGTATCGATTAAGGGTCCAACATGGTTAGATTGATCTAATGGATTGCCAATCTTTAATTGCCCATAGGCATTTATTAAGGCTTCTTTTACCTTATCGTAAACCGACTCATGAATAATCAACCTGCGTGTCGATGTACAGCGTTGACCTGCGGTACCTACCGCGCCAAACACGGCACCTGGAACCACCATTTTCAAATCCGCAGTTGGTGTAATGATAATGGCATTGTTTCCTCCTAACTCCAATAATGAACGTCCTAACCTAGCACCCACCGCTGCGCCCACGGATTTACCCATACGCGTAGAACCAGTAGCTGAAACAAGTGGAACCCGTACATCCTCAGCCATCAGCTTGCCAATTTCTGGTCCGCCAATAACTAACGAAGAAACCCCATCCGGAACGTTATTCGCTTTGAAAACTTGGTTGGTGATGTATTGACATGCTAAGGCAGTAATTGGTGTTTTCTCAGATGGTTTCCACACACAAACGTCGCCACAAACCCAAGCTAAGGCAGAATTCCAACTCCAAACGGCTACTGGAAAATTAAATGCAGAAATTATTCCTACAACTCCTAAGGGGTGGTATTGCTCATACATCCGATGTCCTGGACGTTCAGAATGCATGGTAAGCCCGTATAATTGTCGGGATAGTCCAACAGCAAAATCACAGATATCAATCATCTCTTGAACTTCACCAAGACCTTCTTGCAAGGACTTACCCATTTCATAGGAAACCAAAATACCTAAGGCTTCTTTGTGAACGCGTAATTGATCGCCTAATTGACGGACAATTTCTCCTCGTTTAGGAGCAGGAACCAAACGCCAAGAAGTAAATGCCTCTTGAGATTTTTGGATAATGCGATCATATTCCGCAGGAGTTACGGGAGTTACAGAAGCGATTGTTGCCCCATCAACCGGAGACACAGAAACAATTGTTTGAGCATCAGAACCAAGGGATTCTGCACCAATATACCCACCAGGGTTTGTCGCTTTTATTTCAAATTGGGCTAAAATTTCGTGGATTTGCATGAAGTTAAATTTTTTACAAAGATAACGGAGTAGTTTAGATAAGTAATCAACCTAAATCACAAAGCAAAAAAAAACCGCCGAAGCGGTTTAATAAGTTACTATGCTTCTTCATCCTCATCTGGATCAGCATCAGAACCTTTAACAGCTCCTCTCGCCATTTTCACAGAAACAACAACTGCATTTGCAGGATCTAAAATTTTAACCCCAGGAATCTCAATGTTTGAAACTCGGTATGAGTGACCAATTCGCATTGGAGAAATATCAATTTTAATTTCATCAGGTAATGCAGATGGTAAGCCTTGACAACGCATGTGTCGGAACACTTGCATCAATTTACCTCCGGCCATTACACCACGAGAAGAACCCGTTAAGCGCACTGGCAGTTTTACACGTACTTCCTTCGTGTCGTTTAACTCCAAGAAATCCACGTGCTGAACCGTATCTTTGGTAGGATGTTGTTGTAATTCACGAATAATTGCTTTTGTCTTTTTTCCATTGACATCCAATTCTATTTGATATACATCTGGAGAAAAAACTAATTTCTCAAGTGGTACTCGCTTTACTGCAAAATGCGTTTGTTCGCCTTGGCCATAAAGCACACAAGGAACTAATCCTTCATTTCGAAGCGCTTTAGCATCCTTTTTCCCTACGTTCGCTCGAAGCGAACCGCTCAACTGTGCTGTTTTCATTTATTATTTATTTAAGGTATTACAAAATGTGAACTTATTGATTCATTATTAACCATTCGCTTGATTACATCAGCAAATAAATGATCAACTGAAACTACTTTTATTTTTCCCGATGCTTGGCGTAATGGAATGGTATCCGTTACGATAAGTTCGGTTAAATGCGATTTTTCTATGCGCTCATAGGCTGGTCCAGACAATACCGCATGGGTACAAAATGCACGCACGGTTTTAGCTCCACGTTCAATTAACAAATCTGCCGCGGTCGTGAGTGTTCCTGCCGTATCACACATGTCGTCAATGATAATAACATCCTTTCCTTCGACCTCACCAATCACCGTCATTTCAGCAATTTCATTTGCTTTCTTTCGGTTTTTGTGACACAAGGCTAGCCCGCAATTAAGCATCTTAGCATATGAATTCGCACGCTTAGCTCCACCTGCATCAGGTGCCGCTACTACTAAATTTTCCAAATTCAATTTCTGAATTTCAGGAATAAAAATGGTTGAACCGAACAAGTGATCAACGGGCACTTCAAAAAACCCTTGAATTTGATCGGCATGTAAATCCATAGTCATAATTCGATCTGCGCCGGCGGCCATAAGCATATTAGCTACTAATTTGGCGCCAATCGCTACTCTTGGCTGATCCTTACGGTCTTGTCTTGCAAATCCAAAATAAGGAATTACCGCAATGATTTTTCGTGCAGAAGCACGACGAGCTGCATCCATTAAAAGCAGCAACTCAAACAAATTATCTTGTGGTGGAACTGTTGATTGAATAATGAAAACATCCTGTCCTCGAACGGTTTCTTCAAAGCTTGGCTGGAATTCACCATCGCTGAACGTGGTAACTTTTACATCCCCCAATTCAGCACCATAACATGCGGCTATATTCGCACCTAAGGTTTGTGTGGCTCTTCCTGCAAAAATTTTAACACCCATAATCTTATGTTTGAGGGAGGCAAAGTTAAGACAATTAATCGGTTGAACAAAATACTTACCTGCTTCAATTTGTTTATTTTTAAGCCATGTCTAAGGAAGTTTTCACCCTCAAACAAGTTGCCCAATCGATTCGCAAAACGCTTGAATCAAGGTATGAACGGACGTATTGGGTTAAGGCTGAAATCTATAAAATGAACCTATTCCCAAGTGGTCATGCGTTTCCTGAGCTCGTACAGCGCACGGATGGCAAGATCGTTGCTAACCTGAGTGGGGTTATATGGAAAACCAGTTATGGTCGGATATCAAAACAATTCGAGGCCACGGTAAAAGAACCCTTTAGTGAGGGTAAAGAGGTGTTGATGTTGGTGAAAATCACGTTCAGTGAAGTCTATGGGCTAAGCCTTCACATAACGGACATTGACCCGAGCTACTCCCTTGGCGCGCTGCACAAGTTAAAGCTCGAAACAATAGACGCCTTGAACAAACTTGGTATACTCCAGAAGAATCAATCGCTTCGTTTATCGTTACCCAAACGAATTGCCGTAATTTCTGCCGAGTCAAGTAAAGGGCTTTCGGATTTTATGCAGGTATTGTCAGCGGCTCAATCAAAATTTGGAATCTCCACCTTTCTTTTCAACGCGACCGTTCAAGGAGATCAAGCCGTTGAATCCATTTTACAGGCTTTTAATAAAATCGAACGGGTTCGACAATATTTTGATGCAGTGGTCATTGTTAGAGGGGGCGGCGCGGAAGTTGGGATGTCATGCTACGATGATTTCAAGCTTTGTAAACGAATCGCAGAATTCCCCTTGCCTGTTTTGTGCGGTATTGGTCATTCAACCAACCTAACGGTGGCAGAAATGGTGGCGTATTCACATGCCATTACCCCGTCCGTATTGGCCGCTGACCTATTACAAGAATTTGAGCTTAAACTGCTAGAACTTGATGCCATATGTGCTAATCTAAAACAAGCCCAAAACCGACTTCTTACCGATAAAAAAAACACATTTCACCAAACCGTTTCTAAAATTAACGGGGTTACCAAGTGGCGTTTTGAGCGCATCAATAATCAGTTGAGTACTGCGGAACAGCGCTGTATTCAAGAAGTACAACACGTATTATCATTTCATAAACAGTATATTTCATCCAGTCCAATTGCCATACAAACGCTTGTAAAAAAATCACATCAAATTGAACACCACCGAAGAACCATGCTTGAGCAGCAACTTAGCTTTACCATGAGCCGGATGGTAGATAAAAATGCAACCCTGATTGAATCGCTGGAGAAGCAAGTTCAATTAATGAGTCCTGCGGCTGTTTTAGCGAGAGGATTCGCGATTGCTCGAAGTAACGGAAAGGCCTTGCTGAGTAAAACCGAATTACACCCGGGATCAATGATACAAATCGAACTGAGCGACGGGACCGCTGAGGCCGAAGTAAAATCAACCTAGGTTTTCCCTACCTTTGCGTTATGGACGAAACCTTTGGTAAGGAGCATCGAATTTTTTTGAAAAAGGAAATTGACCATGTATTTACCATGAAAGAAAAAGTGCATGTATTTCCTTTTTTGTCGCACATTTCTTTAGAGCCTTCCGATAATCCAAGTTTTGCCGTATTGATCACGGTGCCCAAAAAGAGATTTAAAAAGGCGCACGATCGAAATCGAATTAAGCGTTTAATCCGTGAAAGCCTTCGTAGAGAAAAAGCGCCGTTATTAGCACACGTAGCGCGTGAAAATCTTAAAATTCTATTCAGTATCGTTTATCTTTGGGAGGAAATCCCTGCGGATGACCTCATAGAACAAAAAATTAAAAAATTAATATCTCGTATATGCGAACTTTCCTAAATCATTGCCTTTTTTTCATATCGTTTTTGTTTTGCATCGGAACTTATGGGCAATCCGAATCCTTTGAAGAGCTTAAAAGTTTGGAATTAATGGACCAAATCTATGAGCATCTTGATATGTATTTTGTAGATGAAGTAGCACACGGGAAATTATCAAAAACGGCAATCGATGCCATGCTCAAAGAACTGGATCCATATACGGTATATTATCATGAAGCGAACATTGAGGACTATCGGTTGATGACCACTGGTCAATATGGAGGCATCGGGGCCTTGATTGGAACCATGGATAATGAGATTTACATTACAGACCCATATGAAGGGAATCCGGCACAAAAAGCGGGATTGCAAGCTGGAGATAAAATTTTACGAATCGATAAAAAATCGGTTGCGGGTAAAACCGTCGAAGAAGTCTCTAATGCGCTAAAAGGCCCGAAAGGAACGCAGGTAAGCCTGGAGGTTGAGCGTAACGGAAAAGCAATTGTGGTTGACGTCATGCGCGATGAAATAAAAATCCCAGATATACCGTATGCTGGCATGCTTTCCGAAAAAACAGGGTATGTGTCCTTAAGCAGTTTTACACAAACTGCTGGGGAAGAGGTTAAAAAGAATATCCAAGAACTTCAATCGAAAGGCATGACTAATATGATTCTAGACCTTAGGGGAAATGGCGGGGGTCTATTAATGGAAGCTGTTAAGATTGTCGGGTTTTTTGTTCCAAAAGGTCAAGTAGTGGTTACCACCAAAGGGCGTTCAAAACAAGAAAACATGGTGTATAAAACCTTAGAGGCTCCGATTGCAGAAAAATTACCGTTGGTTATATTGATTGACGAAGGGAGCGCCTCCGCCAGTGAAATTGTAGCAGGTGCATTGCAAGATTTGGATCGTGCCGTTGTGGTTGGAAACACCAGCTACGGGAAGGGATTGGTTCAACGCACCTTCGACCTTAAATACGGCTCGAAAATGAAACTAACCATTGCAAAGTATTACACACCTTCAGGCCGTTGTGTGCAACGATTAGAATATTATGATGATGCCAATGGTGGAAAACCTACTGAAATTGCAGATAGCCTCTTACAAAAATTCACGACCAAAAATGGCCGACAAGTTATAGATGGAAGAGGGATAGAACCGGATATTAAAATAGAAGACTCTGTGTACAGTGATTACACCCGCACCCTGATTAATAAACATCACATCTTTCACTATGCCACAACATTTCGCAATACACATCCATCGATTACTTCTGCTGAAACGTTTGAATTGTCAACTATCGAAATAGAGGAATTTCGAAGCTACCTAAAAAACAAAGGATTTGTTTACACATCCCCCGAATTAAGAGCACTCGAGCGAATTAAAGTGGAATTAGAAAAAAAACAACAATTCCAAGCAGTCTCCTCCGAGTTCAGTGCATTAAACGACAAATTAATTAATGCCACAAGCACGTACTTTGACTTGAATAAAACAGAAATCAAGGGCTTATTAGAACATGAGATCATTGGACGTTACTATTTTCAAAAAGGACAAAACATATATGCGTTTAAATCAGATGAAGTCGTAACGAGAAGTGTTGAGATTCTAACCAATGAGGCGCTTTATAAATCAACCTTACATATCAAATAAACAGGGCTTTGCGGTTTTTAAAGAAACACTTAGATTCAATTTACTTCTATTTAAGTCTTAGCTTCTTAGTTGGCTTGACCTGCAGCAAGTTTTTAATGTCGGTCTCGCTGATTTTACATGCCTTTTTGTTTATAATCGCTGGGAATTACAAAGAATTTTGGCAGCGACTTCTTTCAAACAAATGGCTTTTTATCCTCTTAGCGTTTTGGTGTTTGCATGCATTGAGCCTTACTTGGAGCACCGATCTTAACGAAGGTTGGGATGGACTTCGGGTGCGAATTTCCCTTGTTTTTTTGCCCCTACTTTATATTGGTACACTTTCGTTAAAGCAACAACAAATCATAACATATACGAAGATCCTGATGCTTGCAATCGTTGTTGTTATTGGTTTAAATGTGATTCATTATGGCGTATTGATTCAAAATAATTTGGCCTTGGACATCCGTCAACTCAGTTGGTTTGGGTCACACATTCGATTTGGGATATTAGTGGCATTCTCTGGTGTTCTTGCTTTTAACCTTTGGAAAAAGCAGCTGATATCAACGCGGATACTAACGGCTTACCTCATTCTTATTCTAATGTACACCGTATATAGTCAAACCTTTAGTGCAATCCTTAGCGCTTCATTCGTGATGCTTATTATCGGGTATGATTTAATACGGTTTACGCGTTTCTCACGTAGGATCGGTATCGGCTTTATACTTGTTGTGGGAATTACGGGAGCTATAGCAATTAAACTTATTGCTACACCTAATCCGGCTTGTGGAACCTTTGAGTCCGACGACGAGGCACGTAAAGCCTGGGCCTTGCGCTCTGATTTTCCCTTAGATAGTTTAGACCGAAAAGGACAGGGACTAACACGCACGGCAGAACGGTATTTATGTGCTAACGAAGTGGCACTTACGGCAACATCTATTCAAAAACTAAGTAAAGAAGACATATTAAATATTGAAAATGGCTTTACCAGCCGGCATTCGGCTAATGGAGGGATTTGGAGTCGCCTTGAAGAATTAAAATTTGAACTGCATGAAGCCACAGACCCAAATGGACATTCACTGCTGCAACGCTTCGCCTATTGGAAAACGGCATGGGCGGTAATTAATGACCATCCGTGGCTTGGGGTTGGCATCGGAGACATCAACCGTGAAATGGAAAATAAATACAACGAAACAGGCTCGACACTTAAACCCGAAAACCGAAACCGCAGTCACAACATGTATTTAACCACTTGGATGGGTGTTGGGGTCATCGGGATATTACTTTTGTTATGGGGTATCTTTTATTTCGGGTGGATTGGATTCAAAGAACAACACCTTGTTCTCTTGGCCTTTAGTGTAATTGTATTTTTCACCATGTGTTTAGAGGATAGTCTTGAAACACAAGCTGGAGCATCATTCATTGGGTTTTTTATTGCGATTTTATGCGGACAACACGCAAGAACCGCGTGGACTACTAAAAATTACTAATTTCGCAGGTATGTCAATTGAAGTTAAGCACTTAACTAAGTTTTTTGGAGAACAAGCCGCAGTAAACGATATTTCGTTTGAAATCGGTAAAGGAGAAATCGTGGCCTTTCTGGGGCCAAATGGTGCAGGAAAATCCACTACAATGAAGATGATTACAGGGTACATCCCTGCAAGTTCAGGTTCAATCAAAGTGAACGGCATAACCGTAGATGTTGACGACCTTGAAACACGAAAAATCATTGGGTATCTTCCAGAGAACAACCCCTTATACCTTGACATGTACGTCAAAGAATACCTTCACTTTGTGGGTTCCATTTATAAAATAAAAGACTTAAAAAATCGAGTGAATGAAATGATCCAAATGGTTGGATTGGAATTAGAACAGCATAAAAAGATTGGCGCGCTTTCTAAAGGATACAAGCAACGGGTGGGGCTCGCACAAGCATTTATTCACGACCCTCAAGTATTGATTTTAGATGAGCCAACCTCTGGACTCGACCCCAATCAATTGGTGGAAATTCGGGAATTGATTAAAACGATTGGTAAAGAAAAAACTATTATGCTCTCAACGCATATTATGCAAGAAGTAGAAGCCATCTGCGACCGTGTAATAATCATTAATAAAGGCAAAATCGTTGCCAACAATAACCAGCAGGCCTTAGATTCAAGCCCCGAAGTACAGACGATTTACATAGAATTTGAAGGTGCAGTAAGCAGCCAACTTCTTTCAAAAATACCGGGCGTAACCACGGTTAAAGCCTTAGGTAATGGATGGTTAATTGAAGGGGTAACGGACCAAGACCTCCGTAAGAATGTTTCAAAGAAAGCCCAAGAAGCGGGGTGGTTAATTATGACCTTGAAACTCGAAAAAAAGAGCTTAGAGGCTGTATTCAAGGAATTAACAAAAAACTAGGATGAATTTTATTGAAGAAATGACATGGCGAGGTATGATACATGATATCATGCCAGGAACTGCTGAAGCGCTAAGTAAAGGGATGTGCAGTGGATATATCGGATTCGATCCAACTGCAGATTCGCTGCATATTGGGAGTTTAGTGCAAATCATGACGCTGGTACATTTTCAGCGTGCAGGCCATAAGCCCATCGCCTTAGTTGGAGGTGCCACAGGAATGGTAGGTGATCCATCCGGGAAATCTCAAGAACGAAATTTATTAGACAAGGCAACCCTAGATCACAACATTAACGGCGTAAGGGAACAACTAACGCACTTTTTGGATTTCGACGGACCGAATGCGGCTGAATTAGTAAACAACTATGACTGGTTTCAAAACATGTCCTTTTTAGATTTTATTAGAGATGTAGGAAAACATATTAGCGTCAATTACATGATGGCCAAAGATTCGGTAAAATCACGTTTAGAAACGGGCATGTCGTTTACCGAGTTTTCATATCAATTGGTTCAAGGATATGATTTTTATTATCTAAACCAACATAAAAATTGCATTGTTCAGCTTGGAGGCTCTGACCAATGGGGAAATATCGTTACCGGTACTGAACTCATTCGAAGAAAATCGGGCGGTGAAGCGTATGCAGTGACTACACCACTCATCAAAAAAGCGGATGGTAGTAAATTCGGGAAAACCGAAGGCGGTAATGTTTGGTTATCGAAAGAACGCACTAGCCCATATAAATTTTACCAATATTGGCTCAACACCAGTGATGCGGACGCACAAAATTATATTCGCATATTCACCTTATTATCTAAATCGGAAATTGAACATTTAGAAGGCCAACATCAAGAAGCCCCTCATTTACGTATCTTACAAAAAGCACTCGCCGAAGACATAACAAAACGTGTTCATGGAGAAAAAGAACTTGAGGCAGCAATTAACGCATCTGAAATCCTGTTTGGAAAAGCAACCAAGGAGAGCTTACAAAAGCTATCTACAGACGATTTCTTGGCGGTGTTTGAAGGTGTTCCACAAGCCATTGTATCGAAATCCTTGATTTCTGAAGGGTTATCCATCGTTGATGCCCTGGTAAAAGAATCGAGTTTCCTTTCATCAAACGGAGAAGCGCGGCGGGAATTAAAGGCCAATGCCATTTCTGTGAACAAGGAAAAAGTAGATGAATCATTCGTTTTAAATGAAAGTCATTTGTTAAATAATCAATTCATCTTGCTCGGTAAAGGAAAAAAAACCAACTTTATTCTACGGTGCCAGTAACCATTTCGTGGCACAATCATTGATTTAACAATCGAAAATCATTGCCATGAAAACAACACGTTATTTTATTGGGCTTGCATGCGCTTGTATCTTATTACTTTCGGCGAGTAACACCCCGGAATATCCTGAAATTGAAAATGAATCGTTCAAGATTGGAGAAAAGTTAAGGTATCGAATTAGTTATGGTTTTATTGATGCGGGCGAAGCTACGCTTGAAACGAAATATACCGACAAAAAGGGGGATAATCGAAGTTTATATCATGTGGTGGGCATCGGAAAAACCTTAGGTGCATTTAATTCCGTTTTCAAAGTGGATGACCGGTATGAATCTTACATCGACAAAAAAAGCATTATGCCTTGGTATTTTGTACGGCGTGTGGATGAAGGTGGATATAAAATAAAACAAGATTATACGTTCAAACACAACATAGAGAAGGTGGATAATGGGAAAGGGAAAACCTTCAAAACCCCCATGGGCGTACAGGATATGATTTCATGTTTTTATTATGCCCGCACCCTGGATTTCAAAAACATAAAAAAAGGAAAGGTGTTCTCAATTCCGTGTTTCATGGATGATGAACTCTTTACCTTAAAAATAAAGTATAAAGGGGATGAAGAAATCAACCTTCGAAAAGGAACCTTCAAATGCATGCGTTTTGTACCCGTGGTTCAAACTGGTCGATATTTTAAACACGAAGAAGACGTTAGCTTTTGGGTTACAAAAGATAAAAACCGAATTCCTGTGTTAATCAAGGCAAAAATACCCGTAGGCAATGTAAAGATGCACCTGGTTGGATGGTATGGACTTAGAAACGAATTAAGCAGTAAGGTTAAATAATCAACATGGCATCGCCATATGAATAAAACCGATATTTCTCTTTAATTGCTTCATGGTACGCCTGCATCATTAAGTCATGACCTGCAAATGCAGAAATCATCATTAACAAGGTAGATAAGGGTGTGTGAAAGTTTGTTATTAAACAATCTGCGACCATAAAATCATATGGCGGAAAAATGAATTTATTTGTCCATCCGTCAAAGGGTTTCAACATACCCTCTGTGGAAACGGAAGATTCAATTGCACGCATACTTGTTGTACCAACAGCACACACTTTTTTCTTATTCCGTTTCGCTTCATTCACGATGTTCGCTGCTTTTTCAGGGATGATCACCTGCTCTGAATCCATCTTGTGTTTTGTAAGGTCTTCTACTTCGACCGAACGAAACGTCCCTAATCCAACGTGTAATGTTAACTCAGCGAAATTTATCCCTTTCAATTCCAAGCGCTTCAATAATTCACGCGAGAAATGTAATCCTGCCGTTGGAGCAGCAACCGCACCTTCTTCTTTAGCGAATATAGTTTGGTACATTTCCTCATCCATTGGTTCTACCTCTCGTTTGATATATTTTGGAAGGGGTGTTTCACCAAGTTCTGTGATAATTTTCTTAAACTCCTCATAGGGTCCGTCAAACAAGAATCTCAAAGTTCGTCCACGCGATGTGGTATTGTCGATTACCTCAGCTACGAGCGAATCGTCTTCTCCAAAATATAATTTGTTTCCGATCCTAATTTTTCGTGCAGGATCAACTAAAACATCCCATAAAAAACTCTCACGATTCAATTCACGAAGTAAAAAAACCTCAATTTTAGCTCCAGTTTTTTCCTTGTTTCCATACATACGCGCAGGAAAAACTCGGGTATTATTTAGAATCATTACATCGCCGTCATCAAAATAAGAAAGTACATCCTTGAATAACTTATGTTCTATTTTACCAGTTTTGCGATGCACTACCATCAATCGACATTCGTCACGATTTTCTGAAGGGTATTCGGCAATTAACTCTTGGGGAAGATCGAAGCTAAACTCCGATAATTTCATTTTACTCATATATTCTAAATAGGGTGCAAAGATACAACCCTAAACTAGCGTTTGTCAAGTTTTCGCGGAGGTATTTTGTATTTCCTTGAAAATACTGACTAAAATCAGTAAAAAACACATCAAGTATCATTCTTTTAAAAATGAAATAAGAAGAATTTTGATAAAAAAAGCATGAACATAGAAAAACACTTAGAAAGCGAGTATAACCGATTCGGACTTATTGCAGTGCTTATCTTACTCGTTGGTTGTCTGGGCGGAATCACCGTTGGAATGGGAGCAATTAAAGATACGTGGGCATTAATCCTGGTAGTTTTACCTACGATGTTAACCTTGAGCTTATTGCTCGCCGTGGCACCCATGAAATGGATCTATCGAACAGCTAGTATTTCCGTTGCCATCGATGTATTGCTGATTATCTATTATTTAGTGAAGTAATCGCACTGGAACTAATAGGCCCGCTAATTATTATGGAATTTTTATGCGTTGTCCCACACGAATGGTATCTGAAGTAAGTCCATTGGCTCGTTTTATAGCCGCGACTGTCGTATGATATTTACTAGCAATTGCCGATAAGGTATCCCCTGATTTAACCACATAATATGTACTCGGTTTAGGGGTGGGTTTGGGTGAATTAGGTTCTGCTATTGTTTCATTATATACTTTAGAAGGAATGTGCAATGCTTCTATGTTGGGTTCACTGTTCAATCGGTTTAAGGTATTTATAAATGATGTATACAACAGCCCCCCCTTCACTTGATACCCTATTTTCGTTAAATGAATATGATCGGTTTTGGCATACCCCAACGTGGACCATGTACGAATCGTATTTAACCCGCCCGATAAATCATACCAGTTCCAAAATAAACAATCGTTCTTTCTGGCTAAACTATCCATCAGATCGCGAAACAAAACACCCGCGGTAATCGGATGTTTTTTATAATATAAATCTTGGGTGCTTGTTAATACAATCAACACCTCTGGAACCATCGATTTCCACCACCTGATCGCTTTTTCTACCTCTTTTGACAAGGTTGGCTCAATGCGATTTTCATACAAAATATCATTCGTTCCAAAATCCAATATCACGATGTCCGGTTTAATTAAAGGAAGCTGTTCTGGTAATTTCTCCAAGATTAAAATAGACCGGAACGCTGCGGCTCCAACACCGGTTGAATGATAGACTATTCCATGGTTTTCTTCATGTTCTACATTAATGCCGTAAAAACGAAATCGAATTCCTTTAGTGTTTTTAATGGGAATCAAGGTAATTGTTTTGATGGAATCTGCCCAAGAAAACTTCAACCCTTGTGGAACGTATTCGATACCCTGCGTGATTAACTTGTTGTTTATATAAATAGCTACATCAAATGAAAGCGAATCATTCTCAAAAAGAATTTGTACCTGATTGTTTGCTTTTTCAATGGGGGCTTTCATTGAAAACACTAAGGAGGAAGCAGAATCACTTGTTTCTACCACCATGCCACAGACCCCCAAGGGGAGGCCTTCCTTTTTTCCTTGATAACTTTTATTGTAGGACCATTTACCTGTGTAGGTGGAAGAATAATTAATGGAAGAATAGGTATTCGCCGCACCATAATTGAACAACAAGCCCCTACCACCCGATCCAAAACGTTCATGGAATCGGTTTCTGGCAATGGTCGTAGGATTTTCCGCCTGTATGTGGCTTCCACCATAATGAAGTATAACCAATTTATTGGAATCAACGGCATCGAACTGTCGTTTTAAGCGGCTTAAGGTTGCTGAACTATATCCTTGAATAAAAGCAAAAGAAGAATCAATCTTTAGTTCGGCTGGAAGCTGAGCGAAACACGAAAAAATGATAAGGCAAAAAACAACGGCTATACTTCTCATTCCGCATTAAGGCTGTCTGTTAATACCGGATCGCTTGGATTAGGTTCTATTGGTGCAGGAGGAGGCACATACACCCCACTTTGTGTGGTCAATCTTCGCATCATACCAATCGTACCTTTGCTCATGGCCGCATACATACCCACCGCAAAGACGATGTCATTAATGTTATTCTCTTTAATGATCTTAGTTAAATTCTGTTTCGAATATCTTAAATCAACCACCCATATTTCTTGGTAATGGTTCACTAAAAAAACCGCGAAGGCATTACCCATGGAATTTTTGATAACAACTGCTTTCTTTCCATTTTTAATTCCGGTTTGAATTCGAATCAAAGGCTCATCTCCTCCTAAAAAAGTAGAATAGGTATTTCCACCTGAACTGCTCTCATAAAACACCTTGGTTTTTGAAGGTTTATCCGTATTGTACGGACCGAATTTAACCGCCTCGGTTTGAACCTTCGGCACCCAATATTCCATGGTGTCGGGGTGGGCACGGACGGTTGGATCCTGTGTATGTTGGTACATTGTACCTAAGAAATTATACTTGACCTTCTTTGTCATTTTTTCCATTGGCACTGCCTCTAAGCCTGCCGCTTTGCAAAAGGCAACATATCCATAATAGGCCCCCAAAGGTTTCCAATGGTGGTCAGTTCCGAAGTACAACTTGGTATTCGAGTGTTCATTTAATTCATTAAACACATCACAAAAAATAGCCCCATCTTTCAGGTTGTTTTTAATGGCCAAAAGCGTACGCTTGTTTTGACTGTTGTAATGCGCGTATTTCTCTACCGGAATAAAGGCTGAAGACAAGGGGGCCACCGCAGAAAATACCCGAACGCCTTTAAAAGTTCGAGCGTACTCATTAACCATCTCTGCAAAGTACTTTGACATGGCCGGACTCCCCCCTCCCATAGGATACACGCAGCCATCGATGATTAGCATGGAACCCGCATACTTTTCTTCAAATTCATCTAAAAATGCCATTTGATTCTTGGTGGTGTCCTCCGATTCACTCTGAGATTTATTGCTTCTTTTAGGGATTACAACAACCCGTTCACTGTTTTTAAGTTGAAACCCTTTAGCTGCATGAAAATAATCAGTAGAGGAAATAAAACTCGATCTGAATGGGAAATGATCGTCAATGTACTTATCCACTTGTTTAGTCCATGTCCCCGCTAAGTATTCTTTTGAATTAAAGCTTGGAAAGGTTGCCAGTTTACGTTTTTCGTTTTCCGATTTCTCCGCCTTTGGCATTAACATGTAGGCCAATGGGAATCCCAATACAAAAATGAAAAACAAGAAAACGTTAATCTTTTTATCCATCAAAATCGAGTATATAGAAAGGGGTTAAACGTTGCATTGACCAGGAGCATGGTTGATAACACCAATAGCAATGCATTAGCGAATGGCCTTATGTAAGCATACTTGACTTCAATTCGGTTCCTAACGGGGTGGTCTTGCGTATAGATTTCATCCCATGGAATACACAATAATACAACCAAAATAAACCAAAATACATGTGACGTAACATCGGATAAAAACCCAGGATTAACCGCATGTTTTGAGTAGAATAAGTTCCCAATGAAGTAACTTAATTGGTTGAAATCCACGAAGTAAAAAATCGCTCTACTGAACACGATTAAAACTAAGGTATAGCCATGTTTAAGAACGCGGGGAGTTTTGTCTAATATAAACTTAAAGTGTTTTTCTAACACCATAAGCACACCGAAATACGTTCCCCAAAGGGCGAAATTCCAATTTGCTCCATGCCAAAAACCAGTCAAAAACCAGACGATTAATATATTTCTGTCTTGGTGTTTTCGATTCCCTCCAAGTGGGATATACACATAGTCTCTAAAAAATCGTCCTAACGAAATATGCCATCTGCGATAAAAATCACCTACCGAAATCGCTGCGTAGGGATGCCTGAAATTCTCATGAAAATCAAACCCGAATAATTTGGCTAAGCCGATTGCCATGTCTGAATATCCTGAGAAATCAAAGTATAACTGAATAGAAAACATCGCAATCCCAAACCATCCCTCATAAGACGACAAAGAATATAACTGTGTATCTAAGTATTTATCTACCAATACCCCTGCAACATTCGCAATTGCTACCTTTTTAAACAAGCCAATACAAAACCTGGTAACACCATCACTCATCCTCGACCAATCTATGGTTCGTTTCTCCACCTGTTCAGAAATTTGACTGTAACGAACGATTGGACCGGCAACTAAATGCTGAAACAAACTAATAAACATTAAAAAGTTTAGGGGATTGCGTTGTGCCTTAATCTCTCCACGGTAGATGTCCACCACATAAGAAATTACCATGAACGTGTAAAATGAAATACCGACCGGTAAGGAATTTTGAGGACGATCAAAGGGCAGCGGAAACAAATAACTGAGGTTATCATAGATAAATCCCCCATATTTATAGGCCACCAATAGCCCGATATTTACTACAATACTGGCAATTAATCCAACTTTCGCCCAGGGAGTTCCTCGTTTTTTTTCAATGTAGAGTCCAGTAGAGTAGTCAAATAATGCGGTAAAAACCATTAAAAAGATCCACATGGGTTCTGCCCACGCATAAAACACTAGAGAAAAAATCGTAAGAAAGATATTTCGAAAGAGGTCGTTCTTGGTCGAATAATGAAATAAAAGACTCAAGGGTAGAAACAAGTAGAGAAAGGTCAAACTTGAAAATACCATAGGCAACGAATTCGATTAAATTTAGGACAACGAATTTAACCACATTCTACCGAAGAAAAAAATCCGGGGGGCCGCGGTGTCCTATAACTCAAGAAAATCTACCTGCTGATCAATTTTTTCTGGCAACCGCACGTTCCGACGCACGCACGATATCGGTTGTTTCCAGGTGATATTTTTTCAACAGCTCATTGGGTGTACCACTTTCGCCAAACGTGTCATTAACCGCTACAAATTCTTGCGGAGCAGGACTACTTTTAGCCAATACTTGAGCAACGGCATCGCCAAGGCCACCATTCATCATATGTTCTTCGGCCGTAACCACACAGCCCGTTTTAGCTACAGAACTTAAAATCGCTTCGGTATCTAATGGTTTAATGGTATGCATATTAATCACCTCAGCAGAAATTCCTTTCTCCGCTAACTGCACTTGAGCCTCTAAGGCTTTCCATACCATGTGTCCGCATGCGATAATGGTAACATCTGTCCCTTGAACCAAGAGGTCAGCTTTTCCGATTTGAAATACCGCATCATCCGGTGTGAAAATTGGAACGGATGGTCTTCCGAAACGCAAATAAACGGGTCCATCCCATGCAGCAATGGCTAAGGTAGCTTGAAGAGTTTGGTTGTAATCTGCGGGAACTACAACCGTCATGTTCGGAAGCATTCGCATCATACCAATATCCTCTAATACCTGGTGGGTTGCTCCATCCTCGCCAAGCGTAAGCCCAGCATGAGAAGCACAAATTTTTACATTTTTACGCGAATAGGCTATACTTTGACGAATTTGGTCGTAGACGCGTGACGTAGAAAAATTGGCAAAGGTTCCGGTAAATGGAATTTTACCACCAATCGTCATTCCTGCTGCAATGCCAATCATGTTAGCTTCAGCGATTCCAATCTGAAAAAAGCGATCGGGATGATTTTTCTGAAACGCATCCATTTTTAATGACCCCGTAAGGTCTGCGCACAAGGCCACAACATCCGGGTTGGTCTCCCCTAATAGTCTCAATCCTTCTCCGAACCCAGAGCGTGTATCTTTATTTCCAAATGTCTTAAGTGCCATATGTTCTTTAATTAATGTTTAATGTATTCGTTTTATTACTTGTAATCGTTATGATTTTTTCATGCGTATACCCACTCGATTTCATGTCTTTAGTCCGATAAACCAGTTTGTACGTACCGGGTTGGATTAATATTTTTCCAGCCGTGGATGAATCAGAAAAGGTATAAACCCCATTCCAAAACCCTGTTTTGTCTTGAAGGAAAAGTTGCGCAATAAGGGGTTTATTAAACGTGTAGGCTAATTCTCCAGGTGCATCAATAGAAATCGTAGAAACCGCAGCTTGGGTAACTTCCACCGTTTTGTAAATGCGCGGTATAGTTAGAATCTCAACTTCATAGGTTCCAATCAAATACTTAGAAATGTCATTATACGTTTGGGAAAGCAGCGTTTTACTTTCTCCTTTTGGTATTACACGCATTTCAAACCTTGGATTGTAATTACTCTTCATTGACGTCAAACGAATAAAGCCTTGCGGAGCGGAAATATTGATGGTATTATGAACGTGCTTTTTCAAGGTGATTCCCGTTTTTAAAAGTGGCGGAGTTGTATTTACTTTTAAATCATAGGCTATTGCAGGATCCAAATAGAGGGTGTCTGGATTTCCGAACCGATTTAAGGTATGAACAAAGGTGTATTTTAACGTTGCAGTTCCCGCTTCATAGAAGAACATGGTTACGTTGGTTTCTGTTGGCTTACCGGTGATGTCGTTTAAATTTACTTGAACACTTGTCTTTTCTAACACCGTATTTAAAATGTTCTTAAATACATTTCGAAAGGACTCTTTGTCCTCAGCATCAGAATAGGTTCCGATACAACTGAATTTATCGAGGTAAGACATATCCATTCCCAAACCAATAACGAATGGGGTAACTTTCACTCCTTTTGTTTTTAGTTTTTTTGCAATGATGCAGGGATCGTTATCACAAGATTCTAAGCCGTCCGTAATTAAAATAATGATGTTTCTAGCGAGTGTGTCTGGAAAATCTCCAGCAGCTGCCTCAAGGGAACGGGCTATTGGTGTAGCACCTTTAGCTTCAACCGTCTTTATCTTAAGTTTTATTTGTTCGAGGTTATTTATGCCGAATGGGACTTCTAATTTTGTATCGTTGCAATCTTGTTCCAAGTTATTAAAAGGTGTTTGATGCCCATAAATTCTTAATGCAATTTCAGTATTTGGGACATTACGAAGCGCCTCTAATTCCTGATTTAGTACTTCTCGGGCGGCTTGGATCCGGGTTTGTGAACCCCAAGAGGAATTCATACTGTTCGAAGCATCAAGAATAAAAAGAATACGAGTGGTTGGGTTCAATTGCCCAAAGACCGCTGAGAAATAAAAGATAAAAACAAAAAAAGCTATCCCTTTCACTGATTAGTAATCTCCTAAAGTTTCTGGTAACTGCGCTAACGCAGTTGCTAATTGTTCATCATTAGGCGCAGAGCCATGCCATTTGTGGGTACCCATCATAAAATCCACCCCTTTTCCCATTTCAGTTTTCATAATGATCATTTTAGGCATTCCGTTTGACTTATTTGCATCTATGGCAGCGAATACCTCACGCATGCTGTCGAAACTATGTCCATCCATGTGGTATACATCCCACCCAAAGGCTGTCCACTTATCCGATAATGGCATAATTCCCATGACATCACTTACATCACCATCAATTTGACGATTGTTATAGTCGATTATTCCGATCAGATTATTTATTTTCTTGCTTCCAGCATACATCGCAGCTTCCCAAACTTGTCCTTCTTGTAGTTCACCATCACCCATCAAACAGTAGACCATAGCGTTATCCGCCTGCAATTTTTTTGTGGTCGCCGCACCAATCGCAACCGATAACCCTTGACCAAGGGAGCCTGAAGCCATCCGAATTCCTGGTAAATTTTTATCAACGGAGGGATGACCTTGCAGACGACTAGAAATCTTTCTAAAGGTTGCTAATTCTTCGATTGGAAAGAAACCACTTCTGGCAAGAACACTATACCACACCGGTGAAATGTGACCATTTGATAGAAAAAATAAATCTTCATTCAATCCATCCATACTAAATGCGCGCGCATTTATCGTTAACCGTTCATTATACAAATAGGTTAATAAATCCGCACATCCTAATGAACCCCCTGGGTGTCCAGAGCTCACGGCGTGAACCATTCGTAATATATCTCTCCTAACTTGTGACGCTATTGCCTGTAAATCTGCCATTACTTTTTTTTACAAAACTACTTTTTTAATGCGTTCGTTGAGATAATTAATTTTTCCCTTGCAACTGAATTTAATTAGAATACGTCTGAGCATCCTATACACCTAAAATGAATCAAAACATTTTGGTAACTTCGTCAACAAATTCAATTCAAAATGAGAATATTATACCTTCTAATCTTGCTTACCGGGTTCACTTATACAGCGGCAAGTCAAAAAAATCCAGCGTTAAAGCCTTTGAAGAAAATTTATGGAAAGGATGCATTAAAATCCTTTGAACAAGAAAACGGTAGCCTGGATGTATTAATCTTTGCTTATGACCACGCCATTAATTTAATTCAAAATAATGGAGGCAAGAACTTAGGAGATTTTCCTAAAGCTCCAACAACACCGATCGTTCACTTTACAGACCTAGGCATAAAAATAGAACCGTTTACGCAATACTTTCAAAGTGAAGTTCCAAATCAACTCATTGCGGTAAAATCATTATACCAATTACAACTAGAATTCAAGGCAAGTAAGAATTCAACTCATTAACATGTTTACTATGAAACAACTGTTTATCCTAATAATATCCGTTTTTTCTCTGGGTATTTCATACAGCCAAATGCTCCTAACGGGTCCCGATTTTCCACAAGCAAACCCATTAAATTGTGCCGCTATTATTCCGCCTGCGGGAGGAACTAATTTCAGTGATGGACCTGCAAATTATCTTCCGAATATGGATGAAATCATCACATTTTGTCCGGATTTAACGCAGGGGTCAAAAGTCTCCATTGCGTTTGCAACGAATATTGGATTTACATTTAATATAGATCCGACCGACACCTTGTATGTTTTTGATGGTCCATCAATTGCTTCTCCTTTGCTTGGGACTTACAATTCAGGTACGCATCCAAACGGGTTCTTTGTTCAGGCTTCTTTTCAAAATAATCCAAGTGGTTGTTTAACCCTTCGTTTTCGTTCAAACGGTAGTTCCGAAGGTACAGGTTGGGATGCAAATGTAGCTTGCGGTAACCCACAGCAACCCTTCGTTCCCCACATGCATGCCTATATCAATGGGACAGGTCCTGATGCCTTGAATCCTGCAGATACCGGTTATGTGGATGTGTGCTTTGGCGACAGTATTCTTTTTGTAGCAGACCCCGCGTTTCCCTATGCATTGGAAGTGACCAATACCGGATATTCGCAAAATGTCGGAAATTGCAGCTACCAATGGACAATTGGCGGTGTAGGTCAATTCAATAATGATTCTGTTTGGTTTACTCCTCCTGCTCGAGCAGGTTATTTTATCGACTTGCGGATCACTGATATTTTCCCTCAAATTAAACGAATAACATCAAAAGTGAGGGTATCACAGTTGCCAAGTTTTGCGGGTACGGGACCATTTCAAGATACCGTTTGTTTAGGGCAGAACACCTTCTTAATTGGTGGGGTTACCCAACAGGACACCGTGGGTGTGGACATTCCAGTCGGAGAATTTGAGATCGGTGGTATATTCGCCGGATTAACTTTTTTGCCCGATGGGAGTGGGGTTCAATACCAAACGAACATTGGCATAACTGGATTTGATGATTCCACGACCATTACAGGTGCAGGGGATTTTGATCAAATGTGTATAGACATTGAACATTCTTACATCGGAGATTTGGAAATTGCTTTAACATGTCCAAACGGTACAACCGTATCCATTATGAATGCATATAATTCAGGGTTCGGTGCATGGCCTGAATTGGTGCCTGGAGGTTGTGGAAGTGGGATTGGAACCTTTCTAGGAAATGATACCAATTTAGATGGCGGTGCGCCGGGTTCGCCTGTTTGGAGTTATTGCTTTTCTCCTACGCAAGCCACGTTAGGGACCATCTGTTCAGAAAATGCTGCTGGCAATACAGTTACAAATGCCTATGGCTTTCCTTCCATGAATCCCAATGGAGTGTATTTACCTGATGGAGATTTTAATAACTTCATTGGATGTCCTGTAAATGGGAACTGGACCATTACGGTACAAGACAATCAAGGGATTGATGATGGATACATTTTTCAGTGGGGAATTTATTTCAATCAAAGCTTATATCCTGATCAAGAAGGGTATCAGAATACTGTGGTTTCTGATAACTGGACCAATAGCCCATCAATTATTTCAGGACAAAACGACACAGCCATTGTAATTCAGCCTATTACGCCGGGAACAAGTTTTTATACGTACAATGTAGTTGATGATTTTGGGTGCCATTATGATACGACGGTAACCCTTGAAGTATTACCTTTACCTGTAATTTTTGGCGATACCATTACCTGTAATTTATTTCTACAAGTCACGGGAACTTCATCGTATAATGGCGGGGTATGGACAGCCTCTGATACCGCTGTATATTTTTCAAACAGTGCGCTTGAAAACCCCCTTATTTCAACTACCACTCCCGGATTATATTCCGTGACCTTTACGGATAATGCCTGCAATAATGCATTAAATGCAACCATAGAATTTCCTCCCTATGTGTATGTTGATGTCGTGGATTCTGCCATCTGTAATGGTGTTTCAATAGATTTGGTGGCTGCCGCCATAAATTCGGGAACAATGCAAGCTGGGTACAATCCGCCGATGCAAATCACATGGAACAATGGCTCTACAGATAATTTTATTGTTGTTAATACCGCGGGGCAATACTACGTTACGGTGAATAACCTTTGTCACAGCTCTTCTGATACGTCTTTGGTAACTATCAAGCCGTGTGATATTGAGGTTCCAAACATTATCACCCTAAATTCGTTGGTTGGGAATAATTTGTTTACCATAGACCATGAAGGGGTTAAAGAATTTGAGTGTGTGATTTTAAATCGTTGGGGTAACGTTATTTACACGTTTACTGACCCTACAGGTTCATGGGATGGTAAAACAACGGATGGAAAGTTGGTTGAAGAAGGCACCTATTTTTACAGAATCTTTGCAACCTTTGATGGGGGAGTTGAGATTAAAAAACACGGATTTGTTTACGTAGAATATTAAAATTCTTGTTTGCTGAACTCTTTTTAGCCTGTGCTGTTGTATGTTTGTAAAAAAATAGCATGAAAGCAATTGGAATTAACGGATTTGGGCGGATTGGTAGGTGTTTTACCCGTATCGCGTTAGAGCGTGCGGATTTATCCATTGCATTAGTTAATGATTTAACCGATGCTGAAACTTTAGCTCATCTGCTTAAATACGATTCTGTCCATGGTCCCTTGCCCTACACGTTCGAATTGAAAGGCAATGAGCTTTTGTTTTCTAATGGAAAAAAGATTGTTTTTACTCAACATAAGGACCCTAAAGATATTCCATGGGCGGCTCATCAGGTTGAAACGGTAATTGAATCTACCGGGTTGTTCCTTACTAAAGAAAAAGCTGGATTACACCTTCAAGGTGGTGCAAAAAAAGTAATTATTTCCGCTCCTGGAGGTGATGAAGATATTCGAACGGTAGTTCTTGGAGTAAATGATAATTCTTTAGAAGCTACCGACGTGCTTATATCTAATGCTTCTTGTACAACGAACAATGTGGCACCGATGATTTCCGTGTTGCTTGAATTATCAGAAATTGAAGTAGGTCATATTTCAACCGTGCACAGTTACACCTCTGATCAACGGCTACATGATGCGCCACACAAAGACCTTAGAAGAGCAAGAGCGGCAGTTAATTCTATTATCCCTACATCAACTGGTGCAGCAAAAGCCATCATTCAAATTTTTCCACACCTCAAAGGAAAACTAACGGGATCAAGTGTCCGTGTACCCGTAATCGATGGGTCAATGACAGAATTAACACTTGTAACCAACACTACGTTAACCGTAGAACAAGTAAATGAGGCGATGAAAAAGGCATCTGAAACCAGTCTGAATGGAATATTAGGCTATACATCCGACCCTATTGTTTCGTGTGATATTATTGGTTCTCGTTACAGTTGTTTATTTGATGCTGAATTAACCATGGTTTCCAATAAGTTAGTGCGTGTTGTTGGATGGTACGATAACGAAATGGGGTATTCTGCACGATTGGTTGATCTAATCACTCGAATTTAATCCAAGGCCTGAATTCCAGGCAAGGATTTTCCTTCAAATAATTCCAATAAGGCCCCTCCCCCAGTACTGATGTAGCTAACCTTGGTTGCTAGTCCAAACTTAGCGATTGCCGCGGCACTATCTCCTCCACCAATCAAAGAAAAAGCTCCTTGTTCAGTCGCGGTAGCAACAGACAGTGCAATTTCTTTTGTTCCTCGTGCAAATGAATTCCATTCAAAAACGCCCATTGGACCATTCCATAAGATCGTTTTACTTTTTAAAATGACCTCTTGAAACTGTTGGATAGCTGCAGGGCCAATATCAAGTCCCATCCAACCCTCAGGAATGTGATGGGTATCAACCGTTTGCGTGCGTGCATCCTCTGAAAACGAATCAGCAACAACACTGTCCAGGGGAAGGTGAATCGATACGCCCAGTTCCTTTGCCTTTTTAAAAATATCCAAAACCACTTCTATCCGATCTGCTTCAAACAACGAGTTGCCAATTTCACCCCCTTGAGCTTTAGCAAAGGTATACGCCATTCCGCCACCGATAATAATATCAGAAGCTATGTTAAGTAAATTTTCAATTATAAGTACTTTGTCAGACACTTTAGCACCTCCAACTATTGCTGTGAAGGGCCTTGATGGTGTTTTTAAAACGCGTTTTGCATTCAAGAGTTCAGCTTCCATCAAAAAACCCATCATGCGATCATTCGGAAAAAAGGTAGCTATTTGTGTCGTACTCGCATGTGCTCGATGCGCTGAACCAAAGGCATCATTTACGTAACAATTACCTAAAGAAGCGAGCAAAGACGCAAAATCCAAATCACCTTGTGTTTCTCCCGGATGAAAACGCACATTTTCTAACAACATTACTTGACCAGAAACCAAGGCAGCAGCGCGCGAAGGAGCCTCATTAAAATCTTCACAAAACGCTACCGGACACGAAAGCAAATCAGAGACGGTATCTACAATCTGACTTAGAGAAAATTTTGCTTCCGGACCATTTTTAGGCCGCCCAAAATGAGACAATAAAACAACGGAACCGCCATGTGATAAAATATGTTTTATCGTTGGTATTGCTGCGCGAATTCGCTTATCATCCTGAACAAGATTAGTCGTTTTATCTAAGGGGACATTAAAGTCAACACGAACGATTGCGCGCTTCCCGTGAAAATCATATGAATCAATTCCTTTCATTACAGCTAATTTAAGACCAAAACTATTAAATAAATTTTGCTTAAAATCAATAAAACACACGTATGAATCAAAATAAATAAGCAGATTTGTAAATAAAATAAATTGTCTATGAAAATGAAGTGGTTTTGGTTTATATCCCTCGTGTTGTTAGCTTCTTGTTCCGTGAGTCCCTCGGATCCGCCTGCAGAACTTGTTTTTGATTCAGAGGAAACTAGTGAAGATTATTCCATAGACTCCACCTTTGATTGGGGAGATTTCAATGAAGGTGATTTTGAAGAATATGCCGAACCAAGCTATAATGCATCTCGTCAACGATATGTTGACTTAGTGCACACGAAAATTGAAGCCAATTTAAATTGGGAAGAATCGCAATTAAATGGGAAAGCCACCCTAAGTATGAAGCCCCATTTCTACGAACTTGACAGTGTGGTGTTGGATGCTAAAGGAATGGAAATTAAAACGATAACCCTTGCAGGAAAAGAATTGTCGTATGATTATTCCAATGGAAATACGCTAACGGTATATTTGGATAAGTCCTATAAAAAAGATGAACTCATTACGTTTACAGTAGATTATATTGCAAAACCCGAGGAACGAGAAACTTCCGGAAGTGCTGCGATCACCTCAGATAAAGGATTGTATTTTATTAATCCGAAAGGGGAAGAAGAAGGGAAAATGACTCAACTATGGACCCAAGGTGAAACAGAAGCTAATTCCGTTTGGTTTCCTACGATTGATGCACCCAATATGAAATCTTCTCAAGAAGTACTTTTAACTGTAGACAACAAATACACGACGCTTTCTAATGGGAAACTAATTTCATCGAAGAAAAATGCGGATGGCACAAGAACCGATTATTGGAAACAAGACCTCCCGCACGCGCCGTATCTATTTATGTTGGCTGTTGGAGAATTCAAAGTAGTAAAAGACTCGTACACACGTGGTGATGGGAAAAAAATTGAGGTAAATTACTATGTTGAACCTGAATACGAAAATGATGCTAAGGCAATTTTTGGTAAGACCCCGAAGATGATCAAGTTTTTTTCAAATAAACTGGGGGTTGAATACCCGTGGGATAAATACTCAGAAATCGTAGTAAGGGATTATGTTTCTGGCGCGATGGAAAATACAGGGGCGGTAATTTTTGGAGACTACGTCTACAAAACAAAACGTGAGTTGATTGATGGCAACGACGAATCCACCATTGCGCATGAGTTATTTCATCATTGGTTTGGTGATTTAGTAACGTGCGAATCTTGGGCGAACCTTCCCTTAAATGAGTCTTTTGCAAACTATTCTCAATACTTGTGGGATGAATATGAATATGGGATTGATGAGGCTGATTACAACGCCATTGACGAAGCCAATGGTTATTACCAATCCGGAGGGTATCATGACTTGATTAACTTTTATTACGAAGACAAAGAAGAAATGTTCGACGGGCATTCATATAACAAAGGAGGTAGAATTCTGCATATGTTGAGAAATCACTTAGGAGATGAGGCCTTTTTTCAAGGATTGAATAAATACCTTACCTCGAATGCATACAAAAGCGCTGAAGTACACAACCTGCGTTTAGCAATGGAAGAAGTTAGCGGAGAGGACCTCAATTGGTTTTTCAATCAATGGTTTTTAGGGAAAGGACATCCCGTTATTTTTACGGAACAAGAAATCAACCAAGAACAACAAAGCGTAACGCTCCGTATTCAGCAAGCACAATCGTTTGGTGTGTTTAGATTACCCGTAAAAATTGCGCTATGGGATGAAACGGGAAAACATAGTTATTCCGTGGTACTGGATAGTGCAAACCAACAATTTACCTTTCCGTTTAAAGGGAAATTAGCGAATGTATTGTTGGACGAAGAACAAATGTTGCTCGCCAAAGTATATGAGGAAAAACCTACAGCTCAGTATATTCATCAATTTAATAACGCGGATAAATTTCGAGCTAAATCAACAGCGCTTAAACACATCGCCAAATCAACTGATCCGGAAAAAACTACCATTCTTGTAAGTGCATTGAATGCAAACTTTTGGGGAATTCGCTCTGAAGCCCTTGGATACTTGAAAGATATAGAAGATGCCGCTAAACAACCTTCTTACAAAACATCACTCAAGAAAATCATCGAAAGCGACCCAAAATCCAAGGTAAGGAATGCTGCGGTAAGCGCGTTATCCACCTTAGAGAACAACGAGGCTATTGCGATCATTCGAAAGGTACTTAAACAAGATAGTTCACTGATGGTATTAGGCAATGTCCTAAACGAACTTAAAGAGATTGATACCGTACAGGCCTTAACCTTGGCGCGTGAATTAAGCAATGCCACAGAAATTGAATTGCAAGTGGGGGCTGGAGAAATCATGGGAGAATATGGCAATTCTCAGGACTTACCTTTTATTGAGAATCTTATTAAATCAACGAAGGTTAAGGATTACAATAAACTTAGAACACTACTCGCTTATGCCTATTTTGTAATCCGCAAAGGAAGCGATGCTATGGCGCACAGTCAAGACATTTTAAGTTATGTTAAATCTAACGGAAATCAATATACGGGTTGGTATTATGATATGATCGTTGAACGCTTTTTGGCGATCCTTGGTGAAGAAAGCGAACAACTAACTGCAGAAATTGAATCACTTAATCCACAAAAGGATAGCGCTACAATCCTTGTATTATCAAATAAAAAGACAAAATTAGAGGATTTATATAACCGCCTCTCTGTCTTTATTGAAACGGAGGAGGTTGAAGAAAAATAAGCCAAAATTATTCGTTACGCTAAACATTTTTTGACCAAACGTGTTTTGATATTATTTTAATCAGTATTTTTGATTAGTTTTTTATCATTAAACACGCAACTATGTTAACAATTGGATCTCAAATTCCCGACTTAAGCGGGACAAATCAATTAGGGGAGCAGGTTTCTCTACGCGCACATCTTGGAACCCAAACGGCGATTTATTTTTATCCAAAAGACGATACGCCCGGCTGTACTGCACAAGCATGTAGTATTCGCGATGGTGAGCAGGTTTTGGCAAATGAAGGAATTACCGTAATAGGTATTAGCGCAGATTCGGTGAGTGCTCATCAAAAATTTACGACCAAATACTCCCTTCCTTTCACCCTTATATCCGATCCAGAACGAACCATTATAGAAGCATTTGGTGTTTGGGGACCAAAAAAATTCATGGGGAAAACGTATGATGGGATCCATCGAACAAGCTTTCTTTTCGATGTCAATGGAACCCTAGTAAAAGTGATTGAAAAACCAAACACTAAAAATCACGCAGAAGAAATTATAAATTTTTTCAAAGAAAATAAATAAACGTAAATCGTTTACGTTTAACTCGCCGAATTTTGTACTCATAAAACTTATTAAACATGGCAAATAAAGAATTGCAAGCAGAAAAATTAAAAGCACTCCAACTTACAATGGAGAAATTAGATAAAACATTTGGCAAAGGAGCCGTAATGAAATTGGGAGATAATCCCGTAGAAAAAGTAGATGTAATCCCTACAGGGTCATTAACCCTTGACCTTGCATTAGGGATTAACGGATATCCAAAGGGTCGTGTTGTAGAAATATACGGTCCGGAATCATCAGGAAAAACAACACTTGCAATTCATGCAATTGCTGAGGTTCAAAAACAAGGTGGAATTGCGGCATTCATTGATGCAGAACATGCCTTCGATCAATTTTACGCCCAAAAACTCGGAGTTGATGTTGCGAACTTACTCATCTCACAACCCGATAACGGCGAACAAGCGCTCGAAATCGCAGACAACCTAATTCGTTCTGGTGCTATTGACTTAATCGTTGTTGACTCGGTAGCCGCGTTAACACCAAAGGCAGAAATTGAAGGAGAAATGGGAGATTCTCAAATGGGATTACAGGCACGACTTATGTCAAAGGCCCTCCGTAAACTAACCTCTTCGATTAATAAAGCAGGATGTTGTTGCATTTTCATCAACCAATTACGGGATAAAATTGGGGTTATGTTTGGTAATCCAGAAACCACAACGGGTGGAAATGCCTTAAAATTCTATGCGTCGGTTCGCCTTGATATTCGTAAAGCCACACAAATAAAAGATGGCGAAGATATTGTTGGTAATCGCGTTAAAGTTAAGGTGGTTAAAAACAAAGTGGCGCCTCCGTTTAGAAAAGCTGAATTTGACGTACTCTACGGGGAAGGTATCTCCAAAGTCGGAGAAATCATCGACTTAGGGGTTGAATTAAATATTCTAAAGAAAAGTGGCTCATGGTTTTCATATGGTGAAACACGCCTTGGCCAAGGTCGGGATTCTATTAAATCCATTTTACTTGATAATCCAGAGCTCTGTGAAGAATTAGAAACCAAAATCAAACTCGCATTAACCGGCGGTACAGAAGCTGTATTGCAAGACTAATTGCAATTCTTTGAGGAAAAGGCGGTGAATTCACCGCCTTTTTTTATATTTACAAAACCTAAAAATCTCTTATGAAAAAAACGTTATTACTATTAATGATTGGCTTTGGAGTAGTTAGTATTACTTCATGCAAGAAAAAAGGATGTACAGACAATGGAGCTGTAAATTATAATTCAAAAGCGAAAAAAGACGATGGTACTTGTTTATACAAACCATTTCTAACACTTAACGGTGCCGCGCAAGTTACTATTAACGTAAGTGCGTCATACACCGATGCGGGTGCCACAGCAACCAATAAAGACGGTTCTTCCGTTGCCGTTACTACGGACAATCAAGTAGATTCTTCTACAGTAGGTACATATTACGTAAACTACGCTGCGACTAATGCGAATGGAACATCCACGGCTAAACGTCGTGTAGATGTGGTAATTGGTGCAGAGAATTGGACCGGAGTATCTTGGGCTATGACAACTACATGCAGTGGAACACAATTTCCATTATCGACTTCACCAAGTATCACGGCTGGTGGAAGTGCTAGTGCAGTAAACATTGAAAACTTCTTCAATTTAGTAGGCGGAACAGCAACAGGAACAATTAATGGAGCAGCGATTACAATACCTAACCAAACTATTAATATTACCATTGGTGATGTTACTTTTTCTGGAACAGGAGCAATGAATGCAACAGGAACTCAAATACAAATCACGTATACATACGACAACAACGCGCCGTTAATTGGCGGTACAGGAACGTGTATGGCGATTTACGACAAGCAATAAAAGATTCTATTTTATTAAAAAGGCGGCCTCGGTCGCCTTTTTTTGTGCCTTAGGTTACATATATACCTCAGCAAAGAACCTACCTTTGTACAATGGGTAAATTCAACGACATCATTAAAGGTGACACGCCTACCTTAGTGGATTTTCATGCTACTTGGTGTGGACCATGTAAAACGTTGGCTCCTATTTTAGATCAATTAAAATCAAAGAAAGGTCAAGCACTGAGAATTCTAAAAATCGACGTAGATAAAAATCCAGCCATTGCAGATCAATTAGGTATACGTGGTGTTCCTACCCTCATATATTATAAAAACGGAAAACAGATTTGGAGAAAAAGCGGCGTGATTCCATTACCAGAATTAGTAACGCTAACTAGCTAAGCAGAACCCCAAGTTTTCCGAAAGAATCTAACATGCGTAGTTTATCCGCATGAATGGCATCTGGCAGGAACAAGAATTTTTTATCAAACAACTCCTCGTTAATCCAGAAACTAACCCAATATTCATTGTAAAGTCCAAAAACTTCTGGTACAATCAACTCTATTTTTGCTACTTCATTTGGCAACATTACTTCAAGCGAATGCCTTAAGGTTGCTGTTTTAATTTTCTCACCTGTTGTTGGATTTTCACCGTACCCAACGCTTGTGATTATTATCCCCTCAATAATATCCTCTTTTGCATTATGTAGGTAAACTGCATACTCCGGCGTATCATTCTCTAACACAACCGCTAATTCAATTCCTTCTACTTTTGGTATAAGTTCACTTAATTTCATATGTTTCTGTAATATCAAAATTGAACAACGACGCCAAATGGTGTACTAGGCGAACCGTTACCTCATCTAAATTCAACTGGTAGCCAAGCTCCTGTTTCATGGAAGTTACTTGCTTATCCGATATGCCACAAGGTATAATTTGATCAAAATACGATAGATCCGTATTTACATTAAATCCAATGCCATGCATCGTAACCCATCGCGAACTTTTAACACCAAAAGCTGCAATTTTTCTTGGTTTTTCTAAATCAATCCATACTCCGGTAAGTCCTTCAATTCGATGGCCGATGATTCCATATTCCGCCAAGGTTAAAATCACTGATTCCTCCAAGAACCTCATATATTTATGAATATCGGTAAAGAACTGTTCTAAATCCAAAATCGGATAAACCACCAACTGTCCCGGACCATGATAGGTTATATCGCCGCCTCTGTTTATCTGATAGAATTTTGCATCAATTTCACTTAAAGATGCCTCATCGGCTAATAAATGATCTTTTTTACCGCTCTTTCCAAGGGTGAATACGTGGGGGTGTTCGCACGTTATTAAGTGACTCAATACATCCGAGGCACCTTGCTGTTTACTCGAAATTAGTGCATTAAATAAAGACTCTTGAAAGTCCCAAGCTTCTTTATAATCAACGCTCCCTAAGGGATGGTATTTAACCTTGGGGCGATTCATTACATCTTACCTAATTCACTTTTGAGATAGTCAATAATCTCGATATCCATGATGTCGGCATGATTAAGCTCACACAAATAGTACGAGGCCCAATCTACCAAATGAATTAAATACAATGAACGTTCAATTAACGAATCACCTTTTGCTTCCAAGTTAAACACTGCGTTGGATTTTTTAGAAACGGCATCCTTCGTTATTTCAAAACGCTTTTTATTTCTTGGATGGATATCGGCCGCATTAAAGAATACTGGGGCAAAACGCTCGTCGCCACCACCCCAACCGACAAGCTCGTTGTGATTCATTTCTGGAATCACTTGATTCCACGCCAAGTATTTTGAATTCTCATTAAACTGTTGGCGCGCTCTTACAATCACTCCCTCGTATTTTGTTTCTCCATAAAGCACCCCAACTTTACCAAACAAATAGGTAGAAAGCGCTTGTGCGATTGAATCAATTTCCTGTGTGTTATTGCGAATCAAACCAATACTCGCTTGAACTTGATCCAAGGATTTAGCCGAAATAAATCCAAGTTTATTGAAGTAATTAAGCAATTGAACTAAGGAATATGCTAAGGCACTTCGCGGTGGATTTCCGCCAGGAACAATTACACAATCATAGCCGTTTTCAGTACAAAATTTAGCTAAATGACCGCCACTAGTAACACCAAAAATAAACGCGCCTTTTGCTTTCGCCTCATCCAAGGCCATGGTAGTTTCTTCCGTGTTCCCTGAGTAAGATGAACCTATAACTAAGGTATTAGGACCGACGAACCCTGGAAGGGTATACTCATTAACTAAGGTAATTGGCAACGCGATTTCATCTTGAACCCAATTGCTAACGATTTTAGCACCAATACCGGAGCCGCCTAGTCCGCAAATCACTATGTTGTGAATTGGTCGGTCGGGTGTATTAAATGATTGTTTAGAAGCAATTTCAAAGGCTTCTTCAAGTTGATTGGTGAATGTTGCGATTAATTCTTTCATGATTAATTTAATTAAAGTGGAATGTTTCCATGTTTTTTTAATGGTAGATTTTCAGCTTTTTTCTCTAGCATTTTAAATCCTAATACTAATTTTTGGCGCGTTTCTTCAGGCAGGATCACATCGTCAACAATCCCTCGTTCTGCTGCCCGATACGGGTTAGCAAAGGTGTCTGCATATTCAGCCTCCTTTTCAATCCATTTTTGAGACGGATCTGTTGCGGCATTAATTTCTCTTCTAAAAATTATTTCTGCTGCGCCTTTCGCCCCCATTACCGCAATTTCAGCAGTTGGCCACGCATAACTCAAGTCTGCACCAAGGGATTTAGAGTTCATAACGCAATATGCGCCACCATAGGCTTTTCTAGTTATTACAGTAATTCGAGGAACCGTAGCTTCAGCAAAGGCATAAATTAATTTAGCTCCGTGTGATATTATTCCATTCCATTCTTGGTCTGTACCCGGCAAGAACCCTGGAACATCTTCTAAAATAAGAAGGGGGATATTAAATGAATCACAGAATCTCACAAATCGTGCACCTTTTCTTGATGCGTTTATATCTAAAACGCCAGCTAATTCAGCAGGCTGGTTGGAAACCACACCAATCGTACGACCTTCTAATCGAGCAAAGCCAACAACAATGTTCTTTGCATAATCCTCTTGTACTTCCTTGAATGACGCATCGTCAACCAAAGAATCGATTACTCTTCGGCAATCATAAGGCAAACCACTATTCGTCGGAAGTATGGTTTTTATAGCCTCGATTTTTGCTTTTGAAAACTCAAAAACCGCCGTTTTAGGGGCCTCCTCGTAAGCATTTTGAGGTAAATATGTCAATAATGCGCGTGCATTCTTTAAACATTCCACATCATTACCCGCCACAAAATGGTTAACACCGCTTCGCTCTGCATGGGTTTTTGCGCCGCCGAGGTCTTCAGAAGTCACTTCTTCATGCGTCACTGTTTTAACCACATTAGGTCCAGTTACAAACATATAGGAGGTATCCTCAACCATAAAAACAAAATCGGTTAGTGCAGGGGAATATACCGCTCCGCCGGCACAGGGACCCATGATTAAAGAAATCTGAGGCACCACACCGCTTGCTCGGGTATTTCTAAAAAATATTTCAGAATACCCAGAAAGAGATACTACCCCTTCTTGAATTCGTGCACCACCCGAATCATTTAATCCAATAATTGGAGCCCCGTTTTTCAAGGCTAAATCCATTATTCTGCAAATCTTAGCGGCATGCGTTTCGGAAAGTGAACCTCCTAATACTGTAAAGTCCTGAGAATATACATATACTAATCGGCCATGTATGTTTCCAAACCCGGTAATTACACCATCGCCAGGAAAACGCTGTTTATCCAAATCAAACGCTGTTGATCTATGTTCTACAAAGGCTCCAATTTCATTGAACGAACCTTCGTCTAACAAAAGTGCTAAACGTTCCCTAGCTGTTAATTTCCCTTGCGCATGATGTTTCTCGATGCGATCTTTGCCTCCTCCAACATGGATTTGAGCGCGTCTGTCCTTGAGGTGTTGATTTTTATCTTCCATCGGCTTCAAAAGTACATCATTTCGCGCTAATAATTGGTTTTGAAATGAGATTCGCAACGGTTAATACCCCTAAAAAAAATAGAGAGGAAGCAAATGGTTCATGAAAAAAAACCAAAAAAACTCCTGTCAAAGCAAATCCAGAAATCTTGAGTAAATGGGCTTTATTTGAGGTAAACATAAGCATACGTGTGCGCTGCTCAAGTTTCCAACGCATCCATTCGTTCAGGATAATTAAAGGAATTAAAATATATCCTTGCGCAATGCCCATGTCTTTGTATGCAAGGAAATTCTTGAAGGAGGACCAAATCCCATTACCTGACCATACGATGAGCGCGATCACCAAGATCAATTCGAACCAAGGTAAGGCAAGTCCCATCGGATCGCGGAATTCTCGGTGCCGAACTATTCCTACCACCGCGTTCAGGAACACATCAATGGCATAAAACCAACAGATAAAATCGAATGACCAATGCCAAGCAAATACTCCAATGAGCGGCAGGAGGACCTCCGCCAAAATGCGTTGGATTCGACTATCCGTCATCTGCGATTTTTTAATACCGCAACTCGGTCTTTAGTAAGTTGGTATTCCGGATTAACTTTAAGGACTTTCGCGTAGGTTAGTAAGGCATTCGATCGGTCGCCTTTATCCTCATAGATTAACCCTAAATTATGTAAGGTCTCGATATGCTTTGGATTTACATCAAGTGATTTACTGTAAAAAAACATAGCGCTATCAAGGTTCTCATCATCAAACTGTTGGATAGACCCTAAGTGAAAATAGGCTTCACAATACGTGCTATCTAATCCCGCCATTCGACGATATAACTTTTTAGCATCCTCCGTTTTTCCGTATTCATAGGTTGCATAAGCCAAGGAATATGCAACTTCAGCATTGGCCGGTTTTAATTTACTTGCTGTTGTAAAATACTCAATGCATAATGGATCTTTTTCGTATTGATAAATTGTACCTAACATCATATAGCCGAGGAAAAACTTATTGTCTTGCTGCACCGCTGTTTCATAGGAGGATTTCGCCAACTTGTAATTCCCTTGACTTAAATAAATTGATCCTTTAAGGATATAGGCATCTCGATACCTTGGATTAATTCGCAAGGCTTTATTAATTAAGGTAAATGCATTTTCTAAATCTCCACGAAAGGAAGATACACTTGCCATTCCAATAATTGCCTTTAGATTTTTAGGGTCTTTCTTTAGCACCTTACCAAAATGATATTGCGCCGAAGTAAAGTCAGAAACTAAAAAATCCTTTTTATTAATTAATGCCAAGGCATATAATAATCGGTTTTCATTACTTGAACTGTCCAGTCTAAATGCATGGGCCGCATCCGTCAACAACAACTTGTAATCTAAGGAATCTAAGGATCTATTGGCTCGTTGTTGCAACAAGGGAATACTGTCGGGATACTTTTGAACCAATTGGTCAAGCGTTAGGTGCTTATCTTGTTCTTCTTCTAACGAACCACACGCAAAAAAAAGGATTGCTGTAAGTACAAAAAATAGGTGCTTTATCATGGGTGCAAAATTAAACAAAATGAAAGTGTTATTTTTGTAAAAATAAATAAGATGAAACGCTTTCTGATTTTCTTAGTGCTTATCGCAATAACAAGTTCAAACGCTATTGCTCAAGGGTGTAGTCAGTGTAAATTGATGGCGGAGCAAGGGGTGGGCGTTGATGATACCACGTTTGCGAGCAACATCAACTCTGGAATTCTATATTTAATGGCGTTCCCCTATTTAATTTTACTCATTCTATTTAGAAAGCAAATCACTCGGTTTTTAAAATCGTTTTTTGCTCAGGCAAAATCTCCCCAGTAGATTATTATCTTACCGGTACTTTTACCGCTCTCTAACAATTCATGGGCGCTATTAAGGTCATCGTGATGAAATGTTGTGGCAGGTAAAGGGTTTATCAACTTATTCTGATATAGATTAAACGATTGGTTGAGATGGAAAGAAAGTACCGAAGGACTCACGTCTGCAATCTTTAACATATTTACCCCAATCATTGCTTTGGATTGCATCATCAATGGAATTGGAGAATAAAACCCTGTTTTTCTAACAAAATTCAACAGGGATAGTATCCCGAATTTTGCTTGCAATAACCCGGCTCCTCCAAACAAGAATAATTTGCCTCCACTACCAATTAACCTAAGGTCTTTTCGGACCGTGGATCCAGCCACTGCATTAAATGAAGCTATGAGCGTATCATTTCCTAGTAATTGTTGAATGGATTGATCATACGTATGTTGATCTGAAACGACAATGTGTGTTGGGCTTAATGTGTTTAGTGCCGCTACTTTTTCTTTAGAACTTACTCTCGCAATCGTTTTTATTCCCTTCAGATGTAAGAATTGCAGTAACAAACTGCCAACTCCACCTGCCGCTGCATGTACCAGTGCAAATCTCCCTTTATGAGCTTCAGAAATTTGATCAGCCATGTATGATGCGGTTACACCCTGCGTGCACAATGATAAAGCATCTCCTGCATCCATATCCCCAATTTCAACTATGGCATCAGAACTGGTTATAACGGCAGTTGCATAGCCCCCGAAGCGACAAAAACCAGCTACACGCTTACCAATCAAATGCTTGTGATCCTCATCAAAAACGCGTTCAACGACACCAACAATATCATAACCTGGTACGAACGGAAACGAAGGAGCCTCTCGATATTTACCTCTTCGAGCCATCACATCAGCAAAATTCAATCCGAATGCGGTGACAGCAATAAGCACTTGGCCTTCCTTGAGCGGTGGCAACTGCACTGGCTTTAATGTAAAAGCGGTGGTCGAATCACCCGGTTTAACCAAATAAAAACCTTGGGTCATTTGTTGTTGTTTTTTAAGGTTGATTTTTCAGTTAACACCAAGCGCAACTGAACAAACAAGTTGTTTGTTTGAACGCCAGGGATTGGCTTTGGATAGAAATAAAACCCTGCGTTTGCATGAAGCAACCAAATTTTATACCCAACAGTGGGTGTAAATCCGATCATGGCACGGTCAAAATCCGACCTCACAGCTGCTTGCGCGCCAAACGTAAAGCTTATCCTGTTTGGACGAAACCAGTACCCTGCATCCGCACCCAATACACCCGCTTTATAATCATAATTGGCCCCGATGTTAAACGCATGCGCATTAGGGCTTCTCCATTTAACCTCCTTGATTCGCTTTTCAAAGCCAAGTTCCAACACAATATTTCGCCCCTGCTGAAAACCAAGGTAAGGACCGCGCTGAATTTTTGTAAAATCAAACAAAGAATTCTTTTGGCATAAGCCGGAAAAAGAAAAAAGCAGAAAGAATAAAAAAATCTTCATGGGGTAAATTTAAAGGCTTTTCATGCTATGATTTATCTCAATACTAAACATTTTTTTTAAGTTTGGTTATGCTTAATCCATTTGATGATTCATATTTTATGCGTCAAGCGCTTCTTGAGGCAGAAAAAGCCATGCTTGAAGGTGAAGTGCCTGTTGGCGCGGTAGTGGTTGCCGGAAACCAAATTATAGGCCGCGGATACAACCTCACAGAAAAACTTCATGATGTTACAGCCCACGCAGAAATTCAAGCGATTACCGCCGCAGCGAATTATCTAGGTGCAAAATACCTAAAAGATTGTTCGCTTTATGTGACACTCGAGCCCTGTCCTATGTGCGCTGGGGCTTTGTATTGGAGTCAACTTGGAAAAATCATCTTTGGAACGCCGGATCTAAAACGCGGTGCAATGCGCCACACCCCTTCATTATTTCATCCATCTACAACCGTAATTGGCGGTATTGAAGAAGCAACTTGCGCTAAGCTAATGCGCACTTTTTTTGAAGACAAAAGATAACAAAGGCCCTCGTGTTTGTGTATATTTGTGCAAGAATTAGGAAAACATGAAAATTAACGCACAACACGCGCCAAAACCGGTAGGTCTTTATCCACATGCTAGACGCGTTGGAAACTTGTTGTTTCTTTCGGGTGTTGGTCCTCGCGTGGCGGGGTCAGATGCAACAGATTCTATGGTGCCTGGATTAGTACTTGACAAAAATGGAAACTTTTTGGAGTTTGATTTTGAAGCCCAATGCCGAAGTGTATTTGATAACGTGCGATTAATTCTGGAGGCGTCAGGCTCAAGTTGGGATGAATTGGTAGATGTTACCGTCTTTCTAACGAACATGAAACGGGATTTTCATACCTATAATAAGTTGTATGCGGAATACTTTGCATCGAATCAACCGTGTAGAACCACCGTTGAAATAAACTCCCTTCCAACTCCGATCTGTATTGAATTAAAATGTATCGCGACCATAAAAGATTAAATTATGACTGGTTTTATTCTTCGAATTTTTATTGCCCTTACGCTGCTCTTTGGTACCATAATTTTATTTTCCACCGGGTATTGGGGTTGGGGTCTTACCTCTGTGCTCCCACTTGCTTTAGTGATTTTTTCGTTTTTCAGAAATGAACAGGTGATTTTAGCACTTAATCAAATGCGACTTGGAAATCAAGATAAAGCAAAGAAGTATATTAATCGGATTACAGCACCTCAGTATATGACCCGCAGGCAACATGCCTACGTTTTGTACTTGAAAGCACTAATGAACGCACAAGATATCGGATTTGCTCAAAGTGAACAATTGCTAAGAAAGGCCTTATCCCTTGGTTTACGGACAAACGAGGATAATGCGGTGGCGCGGATGCAGTTAGCTGGAATTTGTGCACAAACCGGAAGAAGACCGGAAGCTAGTGCCTTATTAACCGAGGCGAAAAAATACGACAAGAACGGCATGTTAAAAGATCAAATCAAAATGCTTCAAAGTCAAATGCAAGCAGTCCCTTCAAAAAATCAAATGCGCATGGCGCAAATGATGGGAGGCAGAAAGAAAATGCCAAAAATGCGCTAATCATTGAAAAATAGAATTTACGCCTCCCATTGGGAAGACTACGAACTTATTGATGCTGGAAATGGATTAAAGCTTGAACGCTGGGGTAAATTCATAACCATACGACCCGATGTGAATGCCTATTTTCAGCCTCAGCTATCAAAACAAGAGTGGGAGCGAAAAGCACACTTTGTCTTTAAAGAAGAAAAGGGCGTATTTGGCACCTGGTTAAATAAAGGAAACCTACCCCTTAATTGGGATATTGAGTTTGAAGGGGTGCGACTCAGTGTATTTTTGAAAAACACCAAACACACAGGGATTTTTCCAGAACAAAACCTCAATTGGAAAGTAATCAAAGAATTTGTTAAATCAGAAGATTCCTTTCTAAATTTATTCGGATACACTGGGGCATCTAGTATGATGGCTCTTGCGAATCAGGCGAGTGTATTCCATGTAGATTCGTCAAAATCTGCCTTAACATGGACAAAAGAAAATGCACGATTAAATAAATTCGATGGGTGTAAATTAGTGCTTGAAGATGTGGTGTTGTTTATGGAACGAGAAATCAAACGAAAACACCAATACGAGTTAATTCAAATGGATCCACCCGCTTGGGGAATTGGGACAAAAGGTAAAAAATGGCAGCTAGAAAATCACATTGATGTATTGATGAGTCTTGCTGCTCAACTCTTAACGCCAAAAGGACAATTGATCGTTTCAACCTACTCAGCTAAAATCACTCCGCTGACCTTGAAAGAAACAGCGGAAATATATTTTCCAAACCGGACGTTCAAAACCGGAATGCTTGCCACAAAATCTACCACAGGTAAAGCACTAGACCATGGAAGTCTACTGCATATTTTCTAGGCTATTTTCCTCCGTTAATTATAGACTTCGCATTGGTAATCCAAACTTCTGGTCCGCCTTGTAAATATCCGGTTGAATTTAAAGGCGCTAGGTTAAATTTATCTTCAGCCTTGGTGACATTCACAAACCACACCGTAGGATACCCCTGCACGGCAAACTGTTGTTGTAAGAGTTGATTTTGTTCCTTAATATTTTGAGGTAACACCTTGTTTCTAGGGAAATCCAGTTCTACCAATATAACATCCGTTGATGCCCATGTAGTAAATTGTGGCGTATTAAACACTTCACGTTGCAAACGATGGCACCACCCGCACCAATCGCTACCGGTAAAAAACAACAACATCGGTTTGTTTTCTGCGGTTGCAGCCTGAGAGGCTAATGAAATATCTGTATACCAAGTTAGCGTACTTGTGGTTTGAGACCACGTAATAAAGGTGCTTACAGTTAAAGCGATTGACAAGAAAATGGACTTCATGATACGAACGTTAAAAATGATTTATACAAATATCAACTTAATGCTTGCAATATTAGCAATTTAACAGCTATTTAACTTTTGGTCCTAGTTTAAGGAATTCCACTATATTCGCATATAAACCTAAATTCATGAAAGTAATTTTATCCGTTTTTACGCTCTTATTCAGTGTATTAATTACTGCACAAACACAAAATGTTCGCGGAAAAGTAATGGATTCCGAAACAAGTTTTCCACTTGGCGGAGCAAAGATTGAAATTGATTTAAAGGATGCCAATGGAGTTAATTATCGAGCGGTAACCGACGGCGAGGGTGTATTTAAAATCGCTAACGTACCGGTTGGGAAATATGGCTTAACTACGAAATGTGCGCAATATGAGCCCAAAACCCAAACCGTAGAGATCTCTTCAGGAAAGGAATTAATTCTGTCTATTAGCCTTCAGGAATTGGTGACTAATAAAGAAGAAGTGGTAGTAACAGGCCGTAAAAAAGGAGAAATAATCAATGAATTAGCCGTGATTTCTGCACAACAATTTTCTGTTGAAGAAACCAACCGATACCCTGGTTCGCGGATGGATCCTGCACGGATGGCATCGAATTTTGCTGGAGTGCAAGGAGCGGATGACTCTAGAAATGATATTATCATTCGTGGAAATAGTCCATTGGGCGTGGTTTGGCGCGTGGAAGGGATTGACATCCCAAATCCGAATCACTTTGCCATTGCAGGAAGCTCTGGAGGCCCCGTATCTGTTTTGAATAATAAAATTCTAGGGAATTCAGACTTTTTAATGAGTGCTTTTCCTGCTGAATACGGCAACAGTGTTTCTGGTGTTTTTGATTTAAAGCTTAGAAGTGGAAATGATCAACGGCATGAATTTACCGGGCAATTCGGGTTTCTTGGAACTGAGTTTTTAGCGGAAGGCCCGCTCAACAAAAAAGGAACCGCTTCTTTTCTAATGATGGGTAGATACTCCACGCTTTCGTTATTCAAATCACTCGGGATTCAATTAGGAACCGATGCGATACCAACCTACGGTGATTTAGCGTTCAAATTCAATTTTAAACTCCGAAAAGGAGGAAATTTATCTTTTTGGGGCATGG
>Ga0315899_10000607_pt1 | contig 42922 bp, 45 predicted proteins | sample LakEriMetagenome_2_FD_203518 | JGI IMG/M metagenome (GOLD analysis project Ga0315899, IMG submission 203518) | Freshwater fungal communities from buoy surface, Lake Erie, Ohio, United States - Buoy 4 MA112 | ecosystem: Environmental > Aquatic > Freshwater > Lake | place: USA: Lake Erie, Ohio...
CCCTGAGAAAATAGCTCGATGCCAGGTAAAACTATTGCTCCCAATCCTCACGTCTGATCGCTGTCCTGGATGGATGGCTGAGGCGAGAGATGAGAAAGCCACCCCTTGGGGTGGCTTTTTTGTTGGCCTTTTGCAAGGCCTCCTGAGGGTTCAGGAGCGATGCACGTGCACCTGTTTCCAGCTGCCGTTCTGGCGTTGCCAGATCCGGGTTTCGCAGCAGCTGGCGGTGATGGGTTCGCCATTGGCGAGCCGTTGGGTGAGGCGGGTGTAGCTCAGCACCACGGCATCGTCGGCCAGCCAGCGCAGGTGGGGGCGCGCCATCGAGACAGCCGCGGGATGGGTGGCCGTATCGCCATCGGAGGGCAGCTCGAAGTAGAAGCGGTGGAAGGGCAGCCCTTCCGCCAGAACGCCGTTGGTTTCGGCTTCGAAGCAGCTGAGATCTTCGCTGCAGAAGGTGGCGTAGCGCTCCCAGTTGCCCTGCACCACGCTTTCCAGCACGGCCTGATTGCACTGGAGAATCTCGCGGTCGCGATCAGTTGGAGCCATGGTCAACGGTGAGTTGGCTGTAATTGCTGATCCTCTCAAACAGCCCACTGTCCCGGCTGGGATTGCCCTCTCGATCGCTGAACAACACGGCCATGCCGGCTTCGGCCGCCGCCGTGATCTCCGCGAGGGAATCACTGATGAACAGCACCTGCTGGGCGGGCACCGCCATCGCCGCGGCGATTGCCCGATAGCTCGCGGCCTCCTGCTTGGCCCCGCTGCGGGTGTCGAACCAGTGGCTGAAGAGCGGGCAGAGATCTCCCTCCTGGCTGTGGCCATAGAGCAGCTGCTGGGCCGGTACCGATCCCGAGGAGTAAACGGCCAGCACCAGGCCCGCGGCCTGCCAGCGCATCAGAGCCTCCGGCACATCGGCATAGAGGGGGGCCACCAGCTCACCACTGGCATAGCCGGCTTGCCAGATGCGGCCCTGGAGATCCTTGAGGGCGGTGAGCTTGATGTCGTTGTCGATCAACCACTGCAGGTAGGGCACAAGGGCTTCTGCTCCGGCCCCCCTGGCTCCACTGGCTTCGGTTCGGTGCAGGCGGCGCAGGGCCACGGCCTCGCTGTGGCTGTTGCTGGCCCAGTGCTGCTCGATCGCCTCGATCAGGGCCGCCACATCGGCATCCTCGCCATGGGCCTGCAGAAATGGGGCCAGCCGCCCTCGGGCATAGGGAAATAGCACCTCGGCCACGAAGCTCACCGGGCAGGTGGTGCCTTCGATGTCGAGCAGCAGGTGGGTGATCGAAGCGGGGATCCGGATCATGGCTTGGCCGTGGGCTGCAGGGCGGCCAGCAGCAGTTGGCGCCAGCGCTGCTCCAGCAGGAACTCCAGGATCTCCAGATGCCGCACGGCTTCGCTGAGATCCCGTCCCCAGGCGTAGAGGCCGTGGCCGGCGATCAGCAGGCCGTGGGGGGCCTGGGGCAACAGGTCCCGCGCCCTGGCGGAGAGTTGCTGCAGGTCTTGATCGTTCGCGAGCACCGGGATCCGGGCCTCGCTGGCATGGGTGTGGATGCCCTCCAGGCCCTTCAGCATCTCCAGGTTGGCCACCACCAGGGCTCCAGCTTCCAGGGCCCACTGGGAGAGCAGGGTGCCTGCCTGGGAATGGGTGTGCAGAACGGCCCCGGCCGCGCACTGCTTCACGATTTCCAGGTGCAGGGCTGTTTCCGCACTGGCTTTGCCGGCACCATCCACCACGGCGCCGGTCTCATCCACGCTGATCAGATCCCTGGGCTCCACGCGCCCCTTGTGCACCCCACTGGGGGCCATCAGCAGCCGCAGGGGGTCGCGCTGGAGCACGCAGCTGAAGTTGCCTCCGGTGCCGTCGCACCAGCCGCGCCGGTGGATCTCCGCCATGGCGGCAGTGAGGGCAGGGCCCAGGGCTTCTGTCACAGGCCGGCGCACGGATACCCCCATCGAATCACGCCGGGCCCGTCAGCGCTGGCAGCTGGGGCACCAGTGGCTGCTGCGTCCCCCCAGCTTGTCGCGCCGGATCGGGGTGCCGCACTGGCGGCAGGGCTCCCCCCCGCGCCGGTACACCCAGGCGGCCTTGCCGTAGTTGCCGTTGGTGCCGCTGAGGTCGCGGAAGTCGGAGAAGGTGGTGCCACCGGCTCCAATGCTCGTTTCCAGCACCTCCACCAGGGCCGCGTGCAGCCGCTTGAGCTGGGCAGGTTGCAGTTGCCCGGCCGGTGTGTGGGGAGAGATACTGGCCATGAACAGCGATTCATCGGCGTAGATGTTGCCCACGCCCGCCACCAGGGCCTGATCCAGCAGGGCCGTTTTGATCGATCGCCTGGTGGCGGCCAGCCGCTGCTGCAGGTAGGCGGGGCTGAAGGCCGCACTGAAGGGTTCGGGGCCCAGGCGTTTGAGGCCCGTGATCACGCTCTCCAGCGCTTCCCCCGGTGGCACCCACCACATCTCCCCGAAGCTGCGCGTGTCCACAAAGCGCAGCTCCTGCCCCGCGGTGTTCCAGATCCGCACACGGGTGTGGCTGCACGGGGGCCGCGGCTCGCTCATCCAGAGGAACTGGCCGGTCATGCGCAGGTGCACGCCCCAGTGGCCGGCCGCCTCGCCGCCCTGGTGCAGTTCCGCCATCAGATATTTGCCGCGCCGCAGCCAACGGGTCACGGCGCAGCCCTCGAGGGCCGCGCAGAACAGGGCCGGTGCGGGCGGTGAGGCGATGGCCCGCGCCCTGAGCACCTCCACCCGAGCAATCGTGAAATCCACCACCTGGCGCTCCAGGCCGCGCCGCACCGTTTCCACCTCGGGCAGTTCAGGCACGTTGCGCGTGGTCTCCGCTCAGGCCGCCAGGCTGCCACGCGCGGGTGCCCGGCCTGCCTGGCGGTGCATACAAGCAAAACCCCGGCCTGGAGTCAGGCCGGGGCTGGCTGGTGGCTGATCGAGCCTGGGATCAGGCCTTCTCGAGCTCGCTTTCGGCGAAGTTGTTCGTGTTGATGCCGCCTTCCGAGCCGCTGTAGCCGTTGTAGTTCACCTTCTCGAAGCGCACCACCACGGGGTAGCGGATGCCGGAGGTGTCGACCGATGCGACGGTGCCGACTTCGTTGAACCAGTAGGACTCAGGACGCTTGATGCGCACCTTGTCGCCGCGGGAGATGGCCATCGCTGCGCTGAAGAGGTGTGGCTGTCGAACGGAATGTACCCGGCCTGGGCGGGGCTGCCGGACGGCCGTCACGAAACGTGGCACCATCGACCTCCCCGTTGACCGTTCCCCATGCCCGAGGCCCCGATCCTCAGCCTCGAGTTGCCCGATCCCGAGAGCGACACCATCAGCTCGATGGAGTTCCTGGCCCGGATCGAGGAGGCCTGGGCGGTGTGCGACCGCTTCGATCTGCAGACCGAGATCTGGCGCGGGCGGATCCTCAAGGCCGTGCGCGACCGCGAGCGCCGCGGCGGTGAGGGCCGGGGCGGTGGCTTCCTGCAGTGGCTGCGGGAGCAGGAGATCAGCAAGACCCGCGCCTACGCCTTGATCCAGCTGGCCGAATCGGCCGACGCGATGCTCGGCCAGGGGGTGCTGGAGCAGAGCAGCGTGAACAACTTCTCCAAGCGGGCCTTCATGGAGACGGCCCAGGCCGACCCCGAGGTGCAGCTGATGATCGGCGAGGCGGCCAACGACGGCCAGCAGATCACCCGTAAGCAGGTGCGCCAGCTCACCGATGAGTTCACCGCCGCCACCAGCCCGCTGCTGCCGGAGGAGATCCGCCAGCGCACGGCTGAGAACCTCCTGCCGCCCAGGGCCGTAGCCCCCCTGGTGAAGGAGCTGGCCAAGTTGCCCGAGGAGCAGCAGGAGGACCTGCGCCGGGTGCTGCGCGATGAGCCGGAACTGGAGCGGGTGAAGGATGTGACCAGCACCGCCCGCTGGCTCAGCAAGGCCGCCGAGGCGGGGCTGGCGGTGCGGGCGTTCCAGCAGGGGGAGCTGGATCTGGAGAAGGCCATGCAGGAGGCCCTGCGCCTCGATGCCCTCGGGTTGCTGGCCGATGCGGTGGGCCAGGCCCAGGCCCTGGAGAGCGCCGTGCTGCGGCTGCACACCAGCTGGCGTCGGCTCAACGGCTTGCAGGAGCGGCTGTGGGTGGAGAGCGGCAGCAGCACGCCTCACCTGCGGGAGCTGCTCACCCTGCTGCAGACCCTCAGCGGCAACACCATGCGCGTGTCGCTGGGCGAGCTGGCCGGCGGCAAGCGGGTGCGGCTGCAGATCGTGGAGGAGGCGGCCGACCAGCTGGAGGCCCCGGCCATCCCTGTGGCGGTGGGCGGCGGTTAAGGTCGCGGCCATGGCCGATCCCCTCGAGCAGGCCCTGCAGACCCACTTCGGCTGGGGGAGCTTTCGGCCCGGCCAGCGGCCTGTGGTGGAGGCGATGCTGGAGGGACGCGACTGCCTGGCGGTGCTGCCCACCGGCGCCGGCAAATCGCTCTGCTACCAGCTGCCGGCCCTGGTGCGCGACGGCCTGGTGCTGGTGATCTCGCCCCTGGTGGCCCTGATGGAGGATCAGGTGCTGCACCTGCAGCGCCGGGGCATCGCCGCAGCCTGCCTGCACCGGGGCCTTGATCCCGCCAGCCGCCGCCAGCTGCTGGAGCGGGTGCGCCAGAACCGCCTGCGGCTGCTCTATCTGGCCCCGGAGCGCCTGCAGGTGGAGGCCACCCGCCGGCTGCTGGAGGAGATTCAGGATCAGGGCCAGCTGGTGGGGCTGGCGGTGGATGAGGCCCACTGCATCAGCGCCTGGGGGCACGACTTCCGGCCCGACTACCGCCGCCTCGGTGAGCTGCGGCGCCTCTGCCCGGGGGTGCCGCTGGTGGCGCTGAGCGCCACGGCCGCCCCGCGGGTACGGGCCGATCTGATCCGCCTGCTGCAGCTGCGGCGGCCCCTGATTCAGGTGCGCTCGGCCCGTCGTGACAACCTCTCCTACGCCATGCGGCGACGGCCGCAGGACCCCCTGCCGGAGGTGCTGGAGGCCCTGGAGCAGGCCCGGGGGGCGGTGCTGATCTACGCCCGCACCCGCCGCTCGGTGGAGAGCTGGGCCACGCGCCTCTCGGAGGTGGGCATCGAGGCGATCGCCTACCACGCCGGCATGGATCCGGAGAGCCGCTCCCTCTCGCTGGCCCACTTCCAGGACCATCCGGCACCGGTGCTGGTGGCCACGGTGGCCTTTGGCATGGGGGTGGACCGCCCGGATGTGGGGCTGGTGTTGCACCTCGACCTGCCCGCCAGTGCCGAGGGCTACCTGCAGGAATCCGGCCGGGCTGGCCGGGATGGATTGCCGGCCCGGTGCCTGGTGCTGTTCGACCCCGACGACCGCACCAGCCTGGGCTGGGCGATCCGATCTTCGGGCCAGCAGCCGGCCGGCGATGGCAGTGCGCCGGAGCCCTGGCGGCTGGAGCTGGCCCAGCAGCAACTGAGGCGGATGGAGGCGGTGGCGGAGGGCCCGGGCTGCCGGGAGCAGGCCCTGCTGCTGGCCGTGGGGGAGCTGGTGCCCCCCTGTGGTCGCTGCGACCGCTGCACCAGCCAGCCGGCATGGATCGACTGGTCGCAGCAGGCCTCCCAGGTGCTGGAGCTGCTGGAGCAGCGCAGCGGGGTGGATCTGCGCCGCCTCGGCGACGACCTGGCCTCGGCGGATGGCGCCGAGGTGGATCGCTGGCGCTGGTTGGCCCGGAGGCTGGTGCAGGAGGAGTTGATCAGCGAGAGCGACGACGGCAGCCAGCGGCTCTGGCTCCGGCCCGCCGGCCGTCGCTTCCTGCGCCAGCCCTGGCCCCTGAAGCTGGCGGCCTGAACACAGCTGGGGCTCAGCTCTGTTTGGCCTTGCAGAGGTCGTTGATCAGCTGCTCCTCAAACTCGCTGCGGGGGGCATCCCAGCTCTTCCAGGCGCCGGATTGGCCCGTGGCATTGAGGCGGCGGGCGCTGCAGTTCACGGCCAGGTAGAGGGGCTGACCATCGCTGTTGAGGCTGGGGGCCACATAGCTGCCGCCCATGGGCTGCCAGTTGGCCCAGTCCACCTGCAGGGGGCCGTAGCTGCGCCAGTCGGGCGCGGCGGGCTTGGCGGCCACGCTCACCGGAGCAGAGGTGGTGGCGGGTTTGGGCTGGGGCGCGGGCTTGCTGGTGGCGACGGCGGGGGTGGTGGTGGGAGTGGCGGTGGCGACCGGTTTGGGTGCCGGTTTCGCAGCCGGCTTCACGGCTTGTTTCACAGCGGGTTTCACGGCTGGTTTCGGCGTGCCGCGCAGCTTGATGGTGTCGCCGGCCATCAGCTCATTGGGTTTGCTGAGGCTGTTGAGGGCCACGAGTCGCTCCACCGGCACGCCATAGCGATCGGCGATTTCGGAGAGGGTTTCGCCCGGTTGCACCTTGTGCTCCCTGGCATTGCGGTTCACCGGCGGCGGCGCGCTGGGCCGCGTGGCCGCGGCGCGGGCACTGGCGCCCGGCACCTGGATGCGGCTGCCGGCCCAGAGGTCCTTGGCGTCCTTGAGGCCGTTGAGCTGCATCAGGCGCTCCACCGACACGCCATAGCGATCGGCGATCTCCGAGAGGGTCTCACCGGGCTTCACCGTGTAGTTGCCGGAACCTCCCCCCGTGCGGCCACCGCTGCTGGAGCCGCCGCCGGCGCCGGGCACCTGGATGCGGCTGCCGGCCCAGAGGTCCTTGGCATCCTTGAGGCCGTTGAGCTGCATCAGGCGCTGCACCGACACGCCATAGCGATCGGCGATCTCCGAGAGGGTTTCCCCGGGCTTCACCACCACCTCGCCGGCCAGGCCCGGCAGGGGCAGCAGCAGGGCCAGGGCCAGGGCGGCAACAGGGGCGCTCCCGAAACGGCGCATGGAGGGTGAGGGGTGGACTGGGTGAACCTTAAGGAGAACCCCGGGTTGCGCCAGTGCCGATAAGGCACGGAAATGGTCGGCGGGTCTCAGCCCAGCAGCCGGCGGATCAGCGGCAGGCGATCGCCGTAGGGGGGGTAGCGGAAGGGGGCATCCAACCGGAATGGCCGCCGCAGCACGCTTCGCTGGTGGGAGAAGGTGTCGAAGCCGGCCTGGCCGTGGTACGCCCCCATGCCGCTGGGACCCACGCCGCCGAAGGGCAGCTCCGGCACCCCCACATGCATGATCACGTCGTTGAAGCACACCCCCCCCGAACTGGTACCCGCCAGCAGCTGCTGCTGGGCCTGGGCCTGTTTCGAGAACAGATACAGCGCCAGGGGCTTTGGGCGCCGGTTGATCAGCCCGATGGCCTGCCCCAGATCGCCCACGCTGAGCACCGGCAGCAGCGGGCCGAACAGTTCCTCCTGCATCAGGGGATCCTCGAGGTCGTCCACGCGGATCAGGGTGGGGGCGATGCGCCGGCGCCCGGCATCGCTCTGGCCACCCCAGAGGATCTGCCCCCGCTGGCGTGCCCCCTCCAGCAGCGCTGAGAGGCGCTCGAACTGCGCCGTGTTCACGATCGTGGCCAGGTCTGGCGAGGCCAGGGGATCAGGGCCGAAGCAGGCGGCGATGCGCTCGCCCATGCGACCCAGCAGCGCCTCGCGGATGCTCTCCTGCACCAGCAAGTAGTCGGGGGCGATGCAGGTCTGGCCGGCGTTGAGGGCCTTGCCCCACACCAGCCGCCGGGCGGTGACCTCCAGATCGGCATCGGCCAGCACCACCGCAGGGCTCTTGCCCCCCAGCTCCAGGGTGACCGGGGTGAGGTGCTGCGCCGCCGCCGCCATCACCAGCCTCCCCACCCGCTCGCCGCCGGTGAAGAAGATGTGATCGAAGCGCTGCTGCAACAGCTCGGCGGCCACCTGGCCATCGCCCTGCACCACCTGCGCGGTGGTGGGCGGGAAGGCCGCGGCGATCAGGTCAGCGATCAGAGCCGCCGTGGCCGGGGCGTGCTCGGAGGGCTTGAGCACCGCCGTGTTGCCCGCCGCCAGGGCGCTCACCAGGGGCTGGATCGTGAGGTGAAAGGGGTAGTTCCAGGGGCCGATGATCAGCACGCAGCCCAGGGGCTCGCTGATCACCTCGGCGCGGCCAGGCTGCAGGCTCAGGGGCACGCCCACGCGCCGGGGTGCCATCCAGCGCCGCAGGTTGCGGCGGGTGAGCCGCAGTTCCTGCTGCACCGCCACCAGCTCGAAGTAGGCCTCCACCGGCGGTTTGCCCAGGTCGGTGGCCAGGGCCAGCAGCACGGCGTCGGCCCGCTGCTGGAGTGCCCGATCCAGCCGCTCCAGTTGCTCCAGCCGCCAGGCCAGGGGGCGAGTGGCGCCGTCGCTCACCGGTTGGCGCATCGCTGGGATCGAGGTGGCGAGCATGGGGCCTGGAGCTGAGGACGACATCACCTCCACCATTCCAGGGCCCAGGCGGCCCGCCGGTGGTTGATCAACCTCAACTCCAATCCATCTGCCTGCGTGGCTGCAGTGGATGGAAGAGGAGGAGATGGAAGAAAGCCCTTGACGAGACTTGAACTCGTGACCTCTCCCTTACCAAGGGAGTGCTCTACCGCTGAGCTACAAGGGCATGTGGAAGGTGGGCCGGGCTGGATTTGAACCAGCGTAGGCAGAGCCAGCGGATTTACAGTCCGCCCCCATTAACCACTCGGGCACCGACCCGAACCACACCCCAAGAACTTACCAGCCGGTGGGTCCGGGCCCGACCTGGCTCCTTACGATTGGGTGAGTGGAGGCCGGACCAACGGCAGAGGCGATGCGCGTGCTGCTGCTCAATGGGCCGAACCTCAACCTGCTGGGGTTGCGGGAGCCGGGGCTCTACGGCGCCGAAACCCTGGAGGCGATCGAAGCGGCGCTGGGCCGTCAGGCCGCTGGGCTCGGCGTGGAGCTGGAGTGCTTCCAGAGCAACCATGAAGGTGCCCTGGTGGATCGGATCCATGCCGCCCGCGGTGCCGTGGACGGCATCCTGATCAACGCGGGTGCCTTCACCCACACCTCGATCGCCCTGCGCGATGCGCTGCTGGGGGTGGCGATCCCCTTTGTGGAGCTGCACCTGAGCAACACCCACGCCCGTGAGCCATTCCGCCATCACTCCTATCTGGCCGACAAGGCCCTGGGGGTGATCAGCGGTTTCGGCCCCGCTAGCTATGGCCTGGCCCTCCAGGGGCTCGTGACGCGGTTGCGGCAGGAGGCTGCGGCATGAGCGCCCTGCCGGAGAGCCCCACGGCCCGGGTGAAGTGGCTGGCGGCCCCCAGCAGTGCCACCTGGCTGGAGCAGGCCATCGCCAACCCCGAGCTGGTGCTGATCGACCACGCCCACTGCGAGCGCAAGGCGGCCGGCGTGGCCCTGCAGCTGATGTTCCGCTACCCGAGTGATGAGGATCTGGGTGCCGTGCTCAGCCCCCTGGCCCGCGAGGAGCTGGAGCATTTCGAACGGGTTCTGCAGTTGCTGCGGCGGCGTGGCGTGGCCCTGAGGCCGCTGCCGGCACCTGGGTATGGCGCCCAGCTCACGGCGGCGGTGCGCAAGGGGGAGCCCCAGCGCATGCTGGATTCGTTTCTGGTGGCCGGCCTGATCGAGGCCCGCAGCCATGAGCGCATGGCGCTGTTGGCGGCCCACAGTCCCGATCTGGAGCTGCGGGCCCTCTATGGCGAGCTGCTCGCCAGCGAGGCGCGCCATTTCGGCCTCTACTGGGTGCTGTGTGAGCAGCGCTTTGGCCGGGAGGCCACGGTGGCGCGGCTGGAGGAGCTGGCGGCGGCAGAAACCAAGTCTCTAACTGGTTTTCTTGATCGTCCTGAGGATGTTCGGATGCACTCTGTGGGGGTGGAGCTGGGGGGCTGAATCGGTTCCCCTGGCTCTCCCCTGAAAAGGTGGGGAACACTCCGTGGGGAACGTTCCCTCCCCGGTCGCATTCGAACGGGAGATTCTTGAAGTCGCAAACGGTGTTTTTGAACCTCACTGTTGTCGTGTAGCTGTGGTTCGGTGGCAACACACATTTCTTCTGCTATCGGCATAGCAGGGTCCAACCCATCATGAGGGAGGTCATAGCGCTCCCGCGCCGGCCTGAGCGATCCCAACCGGCCGATCGCCATCCAGCAGAGTGAGCCGGTCAAACTGCCGCTGCTGGTGTAACGCATCGAAGACGAGCGGATCAGGGAAAGGAGGGCGTTCGGAAGCTGCTGCCCCAGCTGAGGGTGAAAGCCACCGCGCGGCCACTTCCCCCTGAATTGGTGAGATTGGCTCCAGAAAGGGTGAGGTAAAGGGGTGTTTGCCGCAGCGGCACATACGACAACGAGGCGTTCAGGCCCCGCCCAGCCCAACCGGCACTCACGCCGAGATTTGGCGCCAGATCGACGCCCACCGATGCCAGCAGGCCATCACTGATCTGACCCGCAGAGTCCAGGCGCTGGAAACGTCCACTGCCACCACCCAGGTTGATCTGCATGGTCTGGCGGAATGTGGGATTGTTCGGCCGCAATGGCCAGGCAGCCGTGATCACGCCATAGGGAGATCCACCAGGCTTGGGCCACCGCCCATAGGAGGCCAGGCCAAGCCAACCGCCACCAAGCTGAAGCCTGAAGGTGTCGGTACTGATCAGTTCGCGACCAACCCGCACATCGAAACTGCCTCCATTGGCGGTATCAGCCAGGCTCTCGAGATTGAAGTCGAGTTCAACCGCCACGAGGCGACGGGAATTGCCAAAGCCAAGGCCCACATTGACGCTGCCATCAGTCCGCCAAGCCCGTTCGAGTCCAGCATCGTCAAAGCCGTCGTAGCCATAGATCGAAGAGGACACAAAATAGTCGCCCCATTCGGCCACGAACGCCGTTGGAATCTGGGTTGGATTCAGGTTGGGCGCCTTGTAGGTGGCTGGCGCGCCGTTGGTTGGTGAGGGATCTACACCAGCTGGTGAAGCCGCCATCGGCTCTTCAGTCGAGAGCTCCTGAGCACTTGCCCGTCCGGACAGGCCGAAAATGGCCATCCCCAACACCATGAGGGGAAGCGGAAAACCACGGATGAACGGCATCGATCAGGCCTCCAGACAAGACATGCCGGAGCGTTGCGGCAGCGGCAGCTGCTGGAGCAACCAGCCCAGAACATCGCCCTTCAATTGCCAGTTCTCATGGCCAGTAGCGAGCGGCATCCACCGCGGCTGGGGTGCGTGGAAATACACCAATCCGCACACCTCTGGGAATCGCGGTAATGCCGTGAGTGCATCGCTGAGCCACCGCTGTTGATCGGATGAGGAACCACTCACTCCCGCCTCCGCCACAAGCAGAGGGCGTCCAAAGCGTCGCTGTAGCCAGCGCCTCTGCTCGAGCTGTTGGGCAAAGCTTTCCAATGTGTGATTGGCCGTCCAGGCACGACTGGCGTAGATGGAGATCCCAAGAACATCAACATAGTGATCACCTGGCCAATAGAGATCAGCTCTCGAACTGCCTGCTGGTGACCACACCCAACGGATGTTGGCAGGGCTCTGGACGGCCACCTTGCCGTACACATAGTGATAGAGGCGAATGTAACGACTGGGATCGCTATATCCCCATGGATATTGGCCAGGCTTGTCCATCTCATGGGCGAAGCGCAGCAACACGGGACCAGGATGATTGGCAAGGGTGCGTGTGATGGTCGCGATAGCCTGATCGTGACGACCGTTAAGAACATCACCCAGAAGGTCATCATTGTCGCGCCCTGCCGCCCGATCAGGGAAAGGTTCCAGCGTGAGCAATGGCAGGCGTTGCTGTTGGTGTGCGGAGGCCAGAAAAGACTGCAGTCGCGGCAGGGCCTGAGTATCGTTCCAGTCCATGAAAAGAACCGCGAGATCCAACGGCGCCTGTTGTGCCGAAGTTTCCTGATATTCGTACAGACCCAGCAGCGGTTGAGCGGGGGGATTGGAGGCGATGTGATTGAGGAATACGAGCATGGCCGTGGTAACAGCAGACGCTGTTACCAGCGCCAGGGGTTGCAGTGCGCGCATGGATTCATAAGGATTCAAATGGTGCGGCTGGCAGGCTCTGTAAGGGCACCACAAGTTCAGGCAGCCGCAACCAGCCGCAGCAAATGGTGAGCAACACGGCCATGCCGGCCAAGCCGTAATGGGGAAGATGACCACGCAGGGATTGGCCGCCCTGGCGATGGCTCAGGGCCACCACTGCCAGAGCCGTGCAAGCAAACAGGCCAGTGGTGATCAAGGTGAGCAACACATACCCAGTGGACAAACGTGCCGAATCGCCGAGGCTGAGAGCAGCCGCCACGCCAATCAACACCGCCAGCACATAGGGCAACAGATAAGCCAAGGGCAAGGGGTCGCCGGACGACTGCTTGCGGGTGATCCGAAAGGTGACAGGACGCGGCCAGAAGCGCTCTTCCACCGCACGCCACACCCCCGCGAGGATCCAGGGTCCACGGCTCAGCTCAAACAGAGCCTGCTCCCAGGAGAGCAGCCGGGCAGCCGCAGGACGCAGCAGGCCGCAACTGCGCAGGTGTAGCACAGGTAAAACGGTGAGGACAATCTGCAGTGTGCTGAAAGCAAGAAACAGTGGATAGTTGATGCGCATCCATGGCTTGTCGAGCCACAGCGCCAACACCGGGAGTGCCAGAGCTGAAAAACTCAAACCGCCGCGTAGGGGATAGAACACCTGGGCATAGAGAAACTGGAGGCGCATGTGTGGCGACAGCCGATGAATCAATGCTGGAGAGTGCCGCAGCAAGATCGTCGTCAGACTGCAAGACCACTGAAACTCCTGCACCATGGCATCCTCAAAAGTCTCCGGGCCAAGGCCATAACAGATGGCTCGGTGGGCAAACGCGCCACGCCAGCCCTGGGCATTGAGCAGCAACGTGGTGGAGTGGTCTTCTGCCAATTCAGGGCCAAGCCCACCGATCTCCTGCAGGGCGCGGGTACGCACCGCGTAATGACTGCCAATACAAAGGGGGGCCCAGGCTCCGTTGAAACCAAGCTGCATCGGGCCATGAAGCACGGCCTCGGCAAAAAGGCGCCCACGGGCCACCCAGCTGCGCAAGGCATTAGCACTGCAAATGGAGGGTGCCGCGACATAACCCACAGTCGAGTCGTTGAATGGCTGCAACATCGCTAGCAGGTAGCCAGGCTGCGGTACATGATCAGCATCGAGCTGCACCACAACGTCGTAGTTGGCGTAGCCGTAGTGGTCGTAGAAATAGGCGAGGTTGCCTTCCTTGCACCGGGTTCGGCGTGGCCAGCTCGACCGGTGATACTCCGCCACCCCAGCGCGAGTAGAGAGCCGAACCCCATGCTGCTCGCACCAGCCGCGTACCGCTTCACTGGGCTGTTCATCAGCCAACCAGGTGTCGTGCTCTGGCGCCTGGGCGAGCATCTCCAGCAATGTGCTTTGCACCAGGGGCCAGGGCTCCGATGGAGCTTTGGTCACCACCATGGCCACCCGCAATCCGGGCGGAACGGGAAGCTCAGGCCGAACCTGCCGCATCCGCAGAAAGAGATAAAATGGCCAGATGGCCATGCCTGTGGCGTAGATCAGTAGCACCAGGTTGAGCAGGGTTCCCGGAACGCTCACCCACACAGCGGGTTGCAATGCCCAGCGCCAGAATGCCAGTGTGCCTACCACCCACAGCAGTACCAAGAGCAGCAGGATGCGACGCTGCGGAGGCGACAAAACCGGTACGAAGATCCCTTCAGTCATCGTCATCAGGAGAGCACCACAGCGCCACGTCCAAGGCCTTCGATGGCCTGCCGTTGGCGCTCCCAAGCCATCGCATCGGCCACAATGCGATCGAGATCCGAATAGTGAGGGATCCAGTTGAGTAGTTGGCGTGCTTTAGAGGCATCACAGATCAGCGCTGGCGGATCTCCCAGGCGGCGTGGCCCCTTACGAATGGGAACAGGTCGTTGGCTGAGCCGTTCCACGCAGTGCACCACCTCAAGTACGGAATGCCCCCTGCCGGTTCCGAGGTTGAAATCAGTGCTAGAGCCCCCGGCTATCAGGTAGTCAAGGGCTGCGATGTGGGCACTGGCCAGATCGCGCACATGGATGAAATCACGAATAGCAGTGCCGTCGGGGGTCTCAAAGTCGTCGCCATGGATCGAAAGCGGCACACCATCGATCGCAGCCTGGATCGCCAATGGAATCAGATGGGTTTCCGGGGCATGGCATTCACCGCAGCCGTTCTGGTGATCAGCACCAGCGGCGTTGAAATAACGCAGCGTTACCGAGGTGAAGCGGTGCTGCCGGGCCAGATCTTCCAACATCCACTCCAGCGCGAGCTTGCTGCGGCCATAAGGGTTGATCGGCACCCGGGGCGATAGCTCGCGAATGGGTAGCACCGGAGGCACGCCGAACACGGCGCACGATGAGGAAAACACCACCGCCGGCGGGTTCTCTGGGCGGTAAGCCACCGCCTCCTGCAGCAATCCCAACGCGTCAACTGTGTTGACCTGGTAGTAGCGATCAGGTTGTTCGCTGGACTCCCCCACGTAGGCCAGTGCCGCAAAATGCAGGATGGCGTCGATCTGATTTTGGTCCAGCACGCGACGCAGCAAAGCCCGATCAGCAAGGGCTCCCACTACAAGCGGCACACCATGGGGGGCCACCAGTTCGGAGAAACCACGGCTGAGGTCGTCGAACACCACGGGATGGTGTCCCGCCTGCTTGAGGGGGCCGAGCACATGGCAACCCACGTAGCCCGCCCCACCTGTCACCAACACGTTTGCCATCAGTTCATGCCCCCGCGTCCGATCTGCCAGGTATCGAGGCCGTGGGACTCTGCTTCAGCGAGATTGGTGCCGCGACGGGCATCAAACACCCATCCGGGTTGGCGCATGCGGCTCGCCAGGTCAGCCCAGTCAAGTTGCTTGTATTGATGCCAGTCGGTGAGAATCAGAACCGCATCTGCACCATCACACGCTGTTTCAACACTGGCGGCCTTCTCAAAACCACCAACTGCCGGTAGGCCGTCGTCACTCATGGACAACAGACTGCGCATCGCCCCATCGTCCACCCTGGGGTCGTGGATGCTGAGGCTTGCTCCATCGTGCAACAGATCACGGCAGATGCCGATCGCCGGACTTTCCCTGGTGTCGTTTGTGTCGGCCTTGAAAGCAAAGCCCAGTACGGCAATCCGCTTGTCGCGCAAGGTGCCGAAGAGTGCCTTCACAATCATTTGAGAAATGCGTTTCTGTGACCAGCCATTCAGGTCGAGCACCATGCGCCAATAGCGAGCCACCTCATCCAGGCCATAGTGCTCAGCCAGGTAGATCAGGTTCAGCAGATCTTTTTTGAAGCAACTGCCGCCAAAACCAGGACCAGGCTTCAGGAATTCAGCACCAATCCGCCTATCGGCACCAATCGCACGACGCACTTCCTCCACATCAGCACCTGTGGCTTCGCAGATACCCGCAATCGCATTGATGGAGGAGATGCGCTGGGCCAGGAAAGCGTTGGCCGTTAACTTGGCCAACTCCGCAGACCAGAGATTGGTGGTGATGATGCGGCTGGATGGCACCCAGTTGGCATAGATTCCTGCCAAGGCATTCACCGTGGCATCACACTGCCCTCCTACCAGCACTCGGTCGGGATTCTGGAGGTCATCGATGGCGGTACCTTCCGCCATGAACTCCGGATTGGAGAGGATTTCGAACCTCGCGTTGGTGGAACAGTCGAGGATCCGACGCAAGCCATCCGCTGTACGTACTGGCAGGGTGGAGCGCTCCACAACGATGGTGGCGCCCTGAGCGGAATCAGCAATCTGGCGGGCGGCTTTCTCAATGAACGTGAGGTCGGCAGCAGAGCCCGCGCCATGACCACGATGCTTGGTGGGTGTATTCACCGACAGGAACACCATATCGGCGCGCCGGATCGCACCAGCAACATCCGTGGAGAAATGCAGATTGTGGCCTCGGACACGATCCAGTACCTGCTGCAAGCCGGGTTCGTAAATCGGTAGCGATGCACCATTTAGGTTGTTCCAGGCGTCGATACGTTGTTGATCAACATCAACCACCTCAATGTCAACACCGGGACTGGAATCGGCCATCACAGCCATCGAGGGGCCGCCCACATAGCCGGCGCCAATACAGCAGATCTTGCTGACCATGGAAAGAGAAGACGATGGTACAAAGGGAATTCAGAGCGCAATCAGGTCAGCCTGCTTCAGTTGGCCAGCTAGATCGGAAATGGTTGCCTGCAGGCCTTGGTCGAGGTCGACATTGGGATGCCAGCCCAGAAGTATTTCAGCTCTCTCAATCGAAGGGCGCCGGCGCTGTGGATCATCAATGGGGAGTGGTTGATGCACCACCGCCAGGCCTGGATGAACGAGGGCAATCACACGACGAGCCAACTCGGAAATGGTGATCTCATCAGGATTGCCAAGATTCACGGGACCTTCCACCTCAGCATGATTCATCAGAGCTAACAGGCCTTCAACAAGATCGTCGCAATAACAGAAGCTGCGGGTCTGCTCGCCATTGCCATAGATAGAGAGAGGCTCGCCCCTGAGGGCCTGGCTGATGAAATTGGTTACAACACGGCCATCGGATGAACTCATCCGAGGGCCATAGGTATTGAAGATGCGAGCCACCGCAACCGAAACCCCATGCATGCGGGCGTAATCGAAGCACAATGTTTCCGCCATGCGCTTTCCTTCGTCGTAGCAAGCACGTGGCCCGGTGCAGTTCACATTGCCGCAGTTGCTCTCCACTTGGGGCGATACCAGAGGGTCGCCATACACCTCACTGGTTGAGGCCAGCAGCAAGCGAGCCCCGCAGCGCTTGGCAAGCCCCAACATATTGAGAGTTCCAATCACGCAGGTTTTAGCGGTGGCAATTGGATTGCGCTGGTATTGACGCGGTGATGCGGGACAGGCAAGGTGCCAGATGCGATCAACCTCAATCCTGAAGGGCTCTACTACATCGTGGCGGATCAGCTCAAAACGAGGATTGTGCAGCCACTGCGCCACATTGGCTCGGGATCCCGTTTGGAAGTTGTCAAGACATATCACATGGTTTTGGGGATCCGCCATCAAGCGGTCGATGAGGTGAGAGCCGATGAAACCGGCTCCGCCCGTTACCAAGTGCCGCATTCAATTGCATGGTGATTGTCCTGAGCACGCTAGGCGGGAGATTTGAGTGGGCCTGCTGATACCTCAAAATCGAGGTGCGGCTACCGCGAGCTGCTTCAAGCTGCGTCAGAGGTGCTGTAATCGCGCGAACATTGCCACCCTTATGGAGGTGATGCGTAACTTCACTGCAGCCGGCCTGCCGATTCAAGATGCACAGATCCCGATCAGCCATTCTCCCTGGCTTTGACACACTGAGGCTGCTCGGCGCCGTTTTGGTGTTGCTCTCCCACTCCTACCTGATTGCCCAAGACAGTGAGGCCTCTGAGCCACTCCAGGTTCTGCTGAAGGGGGAAAAAAATATTGCAGGGCTCTACGGAGTTTTCACATTCTTCATTATCAGTGGCTACCTACTGGCCCGATCGCTGCACCATAATCCCAGCATCCTGCGATTCGCGATCAATCGCTGTATGCGCCTGCTGCCTGGCTTCACCTGCTGCACGCTCTTCTGTGCCCTGGTGGTGGGGCCTCTCTGCAGCAGTTTGAACCCCATCGGCTACTTCTCGAGCGGCGGCTGGCTCCCCTACATCAAGCAATCTCTCGCCACTCTGGGCGATGCTCCATTGCCGGGAGTATTCAACTACGTTGGCTCCATTGCCCAGGTGGTGAATGGCTCCCTGTGGTCACTGCAGGCGGAGGCACTCTGCTACGTACTCCTGCTAGTACTTTGGATTGTGCTGCCTAGCCCGGGATGGGTAGCCGTGCTGCTTGGAACACTGGGGATCTCGATCCTGATCCAACCAGCGCTGAGCACGGTGATTCCCGTGATCGGCTATCCGCTGCCCTACTTTGCTGCGGGTGTGCTGGTGTGGTGGCTTACCTACCATCTCGGCGAGAGCCGGCCGATCGCCCATCTCTGTGCTGCGGGCCTCTTGGCCGGTGCGCTGCTGGGCTTCCCCCACCAGGCATTCGCCAGTTTTGGTGCCTATCTCGTGATCCAGATCGGCCACCAGCGCAGCCCGATCAGTGGCTGGATCGAGCGCACGGGGGATCTCTCCTACGGGCTCTATCTCTTTGGCTGGCCCGTGCAGCAGATGCTTCGCCAGTTTCTTAGCCTGCGAGATCCCCTGCTGATGTTCGCCCTCAGTACGGTGATCACACTGGTGCTGGCCTGGTGTCTGTTCCATGCTGTTGAAAAGCCGGCCATGGCGTTGCGTCAGCCGCTGCTGCAGTGGTTTTCCCGCTGGAGGCCCTCACAAATTGGCTGAGGGGCCGCTGCTGGTTTAAGCCAGCAGGCCATCAATCCGGCGGGCCAGCTCCAGATCCAGGTTGAAGAGGCCGCCGAGGTCGTGGGTGGTGTGACGTGACCCCCTTCACTGGTCCAGGCGCAATGAGAGTGGGTGGTTATCCAGCAGCTGTTTGAGCTCCCTCCAGGGACGTACGCTCCTGGAGGGCGCATAGGGCCTAAGGGTGTTGTACTTCCAGTACTAGCGATCGGCCAAGGCCTGAGCCTCGATCAATGTGGCGAACAACTCGGTGCTCAGGCATTCGTCCCTGAACCGTCTGTTGTAGACGCAGTCGAGCGGCGCTTATACGACTCGGCAAAACCGGTCTGCCACGCTGATCTGGGCTCGATGTACGCCGTGGTGGCGCAGCTGCTTTTGCACCAACGCTTGAGGGGGTGGGCGATGAACTCACGGCCTTTATCGCTGCGGATGAACGTCGTTGGCAGGTAGAGGCTGGACGAGCTTGCCTGGGAGGAAGTCCTGGCGCTTACGGGGGAGGTGGAGTGCACCGAGGCGGTGCGCATGCACTTGCTGGACCTGAATCGGGACGACTGAATCGGCTGGCATCGCTCTCCCAGCCGGTGTGAAGCACATCGATGCGCTGACTTTCAAGTGGCAGCTAGAGCCGATGTTGCCGCATATGTGCTGATTTTCCTGCTTGGTGGGTTGGTGCTTCCTAGGACTGCATGGGGTGCTTCTTGGTTCCCCCTTGTTCTTCGCAGATTCATTCATGTCTAAGTGCGTGATGCTTGCCGATCTCGAGGCTCAGTACGTTAATGGTGGCTGGGGTTCGCGCTTCAGCTTCTCGAGTAAGTCTATTAAAAACGTTTCCACCAATGTTGGCCAGAGCAATACGGCCAATAACCTCGGCCTAGGCCTGCTGTTTGGTGCCGGTAACGCCACGAGCGAGCAGGTGAATATTGCCGATGTGGTCACCTACGTGGCCTGAGTCTGGCTCAAAGATCGCTGTCTAATTGTCCACTTTGAATTCACGGAACTGAAACCATGACCCATCTTCTCATTTTTGCCGACGATCGCGCTGAGCTGATCAGCGGTGGCTGGGGCTCTACTCGCATCAGCCTGTCCAAGTACGTCAAGACCGAAACCAATCTCGGCCAGAGCAATCAGGTGAGCAACCTGGGCCTTGGGCTGTTGGCCGGCTCTGGTAATGCCCAGAGCATTCAGGGCAATTCTGCTGGCATCTTCACCTTTGTGGGCTGAGTTGCCTTGATGTTAGGGCCTTCCTTGAAGGCCCTTTCTTTTCCTTCGCTGCGCAATCCCATGGTTTATCTGTCTGATGATCAGGCCGAGCTTCTGATTGGTGGCTTCCAGATTATCGTGAGTCCCACGATTGCTCTCTCCACCGCAGTTGTAACTGGCCTGCAAGGCACGAATGGCACCGCCATTGGTGTTGGCGTTCTGGGCAATGCGGCCACGTTCTTGTCCCAGGGCTCAGGCTTCAATCTGTCTACCTACCTGTCCAGATTCGCCGTCTGATGGGTCCTCTGCCTGAGCCTTCTGGACTCGGGCTTTTCCTTTGTTTTGATTATTCCTTGAGCAGAGCCATGGATTTACTGTGTGAACGTCAGGCCGAATGCATTTCCGGCGGCCATCGTCCGTCGATGGGCCGTGGACGGGCTCCGATCGCCTCGTTTTTGCGTGGGCTGCTGGGGCGTCAGTTCGGCGGCTCGATGGGGACGGCTGGGGCCATCACAACCAACGTGAACCAGATCAATCTCGCCTTCAATATCGTGATGAATGGTGGTTCGATCGTGAACAACCAGCTCAACGGTCTTGACCTCTCCGTGGTGGGCTGAGGCTGTGGCGTTGTTGTTCTGAGTTCCGGCGTACCCCCTGCGATTTTCCATCCCCGATGGCCGTTTCCACCTGGCTGGATCCCGCCAGCCTGCCCCGCTGGCTGCGCCTGTTTCCCGGCCTGTCCGATGCACTGCCGCAGGCTCCCTGTGTGCGCCAGTACGACGAGGAAGACTGCGGTGCGGCCTGTCTGGCCACTGTGTGCCAGAGCCATGGCGAGCACCTGCCGTTGTCGTTGGTGCGCCATCGGGTGGGAACCTCGGCGCAGGGCACCACCCTGCTGGGGCTCAAGCGTGGGGCCGAGAGCCTGGGCTTCCATGCCCGGCCCGCCAAGGCGGACGCCTCCCTGCTCGACGATCTCAGCTCGCTACCCCTGCCGGTGATCTGCCACTGGCAGGGCTGCCACTGGGTTGTGCTGCACGGCTGGCGTGGCGATCAGCTGCTGGTGGCCGATCCCGCCTGCGGCCTTCGCCGGCTCTCGCGGGAGGTGTTCCTGGCCTCCTGGAGCAATGGCGTGCTGCTGCTGCTGGAGCCTGATCCCCAGCGTTTCCCGGTGGTGGACAGCGCCCGGGAGGGCTGGCGGGCTGGCAAGGGACTCGGGGTGTTCCTGCCCTACGTGCTGCCGTTTCGGCGGCTGTTGCTGCAGGCCCTGGGCCTCAATCTGGCGATCGGCGTGCTCGCCCTTGGCATGCCCCTCCTGATGCAGATCCTCACCGACGACGTGCTCGTGCGCGGCGATGGCGAGATGCTGCGCAGCCTGGCCATCGGCATCCTGGTGTTGTTCCTGTTGCGGGCCCTGCTCAGCCTGCTGCAGGGTCTCCTGGTGGGCCATTTCGGCCAGAAGCTGCAGCTGCAGATGGTGCTGCACTACGGCCAGCACCTCCTGCGCTTGCCGCTCACCTATTTCGAGAGCCGCCGCAGCGGCGAAGTGGTGAGCCGCCTCGACGACATTCAGAAACTCAACCAGCTGATCGCCAACGTGGCCCTGGGGTTGCCGGGACAGTTGTGCATTGCCCTGATCTCTCTGGTGTGGATGGCGCAGTACAGCGGTGCGCTCACCCTGGCGGCCCTGCTGGGCTATGCCCTGGTGATCGGCTGCCAGTTGGCGGTGTTGCCCGCCCTGCATCGCCGCACCCAGGGGCTGCTGGTGCAGTCGGCGGAGAACCAGGGCTTCCTGGTGGAGCTGTTCCGCGGCCAGGCCCTGCTCAAGACCACCCAGGCCAGCCCCCAGGCCTGGCAGGAGTTTCACCGCAACCAGGGCCGCCTGGCACGGTTGGCCTGGAGTGTGGGCCTGCTCGATCTCAAGGCGAGCACCGCCACCGGCCTGCTGGGCAATGTGACCAGTGTGGTGCTGCTCTGGTACGGCAGCTCCTTCGTGCTGAGCCAGCAACTGAGCATCGGCCAGCTGCTGGCCTTCAACGGCATGGGTGCCAACGTGCTGGGCTTCCTCGCCGCGCTGGGGGGCCTCAGCCAGGAGCTGATCACCTCGCGAGTGGTGATGGCCCGGCTCGACGATGCCCTGCAGCACCCCGATGAAACCAGCCTGGTGCGGGGCCAGCAGCAGGCCCAGATTCCCCCCGACGCTGACATCCAGTGCAGTGATCTCTCCTTTCATCACCCGGGCCGCTGCGCCCTGATGGAGCACCTTGATCTGCGCATCCCCGGCGGCCTCACCACCGCCTTGATCGGTGAATCCGGCTGCGGCAAGAGCACCCTCAGCAAGCTGATCGCCGGGCTCTATCCGCTGCAGCAGGGCACGATCCACTACGGCCCCTTCAGTTCCCGCGATCTGAGCCTGGAGTGCCTGCGCCAGCAGGTGGTGCTGCTCCCCCAGGACGACACCTTCCTGAACCGCTCGATCTTCGAGAACTTTGTGTTCGCCTATCCGGAGCTCAGCTACGAGCAGGTGGTGGAGCTCTGCCGGCTCACCCTGGCCGACGACTTCATCCGGCATCTGCCGGATGGCTACGGCACGGTGCTGGGCGAATTCGGCGCCAACCTCTCCGGTGGCCAGCGCCAGCGGCTGGCGCTGGCCAGGGCCCTGGCCAGCAATCCGCCCGTGTTGCTGCTGGATGAATCCACTTCGGCCCTGGATCCTGTGCTGGAGGCGCGGGTGATGGACCGGCTGCTGGCCCACCGCCGCGGGCGCACCACCATCCTCGTGAGCCACCGGCCCTCGGTGATCCTGCGCGCCGACTGGATCGTGTTCATGGAACAGGGAGCGGTGCGCCAGCAGAGCCACCCCCATGACCTGCGCGATCACATCCAGGTTGCGCCCTATCTGCAAGCCGCCTGATGACGACACCCTCTTCCGATCTGCCCGTGCCGGGCCGTGCCGACGCCCTCGCTGAGCCGTCTCAGCCGGTGCTTCCCCCCACCCTGATGGGGGTGAGCAACGAGGACTTCCTGCCAGGCCCTGGCCCCTGGGCCTCGGCCCTCGGCCGGCAGCTGGTGGTGCTGCTGCTTCTGGGCAGCGGTGCCCTGGCCCTGTGGCCGATGCGCGAAACCGTGAAAGCTGCCGGGGTGGTGCGCCCCCGTGGTGAGAACACGGTGGTGCAAACCGAGCTGGGGGGCACCGTGCTGCGGGTGCTGCTGCGGCCCAACCAACCGGTGCGGGCCGGTGAGCTGCTGGCGGTGTTCGATAGTCGGCCGCTGCAGGCTGAACGCCGCCAGCTGCGGGAGGAGCTGGCCACACTCGAGGGCCAGCTCCTCCAGGCCCGCGATGAGCAGCGCTCCCTGGCAGCCCAGGCCAGTGCCCTGGATCGCCTCAGTGATTCGCTCACTGATGCGTCGCGTCGGGGGGTGGAGCAGGCCCAGGCCGCCCTGGCCTTCGACCGCAGTGAGTTGGGGCGCTACCGCTCGCTCCTGGAGAGCGGGGCCGTGCCCCGCAGCCTGGTGGAGGAGAAGCAGGCGCGCCAGATCGTGAGCCAGTCGGAGGTGCTCAAGGCGTTGCAGGGGGTGTCCGAGCAGCAGGCCCGCGGGCTGAGCGAACGGGCCCGGCTGCGCCAGAGCGTTTCCCAGGCCCGTTCCTCCGCCGATGAGCTGCGCAAGCAGGTGGCCCAGCGGCGTACGCGGCTGCAGCAGGTTCAGCGCGGCATTGAGCTGGCCAGCGTGCGGGCGCCGATCAGTGGTTCGGTGCTGAACACCAACCTGCGCCATCCCGGCCAGGTGCTGCAGCCCGGGGCGGTGATGGCGGTGCTGGCCCCGCTCGGCCATCGCTTCGAGCTGAAGCTGCAGGTGCCCGCCGACCGCATCAGTCAGCTGCGTGTCGGTCAGCCGGCCACCATCAAGCTGTCGGCCTGCCCCACCGCCGAGTTCGGCGTGTTGCCGGCCCGGGTGGCCAGTGTGTCGGCAGACACGGTGCCCCTGGAGGGGGCCTCAGGCGGGGGCAGCCCTGAAGCCGCCGCCTACCAGGTGCTGCTGCAGCCCGAACGCATCGCCCTGAAGGGCCGTCAGAGCAGCTGTCAGCTGCGCCCCGGCATGGAGGCCAGCGCCGATGTGGTGACCCGCCGCACCACGGTGCTGGCGTTCCTGCTCAACAAGCTACGCCTGGGCTCTTGATCCGATCGTCGAGGCGGGGGAAGCGCTCGCCGATCGGATCCCCCGTGAACTGGGCCACCCAGCCCTCGGGATTGTCGAAGAAGCGGATGGCGGTGAACTGCGGGGCGGGGCCCATGTCGAACCAGTGCCTGGTGCCGGCGGGCACCCGCAGGAAGTCGCCCGTTTCGCAGAGCACCTGCACCACCTCCTCGCCGATGTGCAGGCAGAACAGGCCCTTGCCCTCCACGAAGAAGCGCACCTCATCTTCACTGTGGGTGTGCTCGGCAAGGAACTTCTGGCGCAGGGCCTCCCGATCCGGGTGCTCAGGGGTGAGCCGGATGGCATCCACGGTGGGATAGGTGCCGCTGGCCTGCACCCGTTCAATCTCGGGGGCGTAGGCCGCCAGGATCTCCGCCGGCTCGGCATTGGCCGCCAGCTCCACCCGCGCCGGCCAGCGCTCGAAGCCGATGCCCCGTGCGGCCAGGGCCTCCGCGATCAGGGAGGGGTTGTTGCTGGCCAGGCTGGGTACAGGCTGGCTTCCGCCCTGGGCCGGGAAGATCTGCAGCTCACTCATCGGCCCATCGCGCCCACGGACCCCACCCTAGAAAGGGGGCCTCGGAAGTCCGTGTGTGATCGCCAACGCCAGTTTGTGTGCCCCCGCCGGCCTCACCGTGGTGGGGGTGGGGCCCGGTGATCCGGAGCTGCTCACGGTGGCGGCGGTGCGGGCGATCGCCGCGGCGGCCGTGGTGGGCTACCCGGTGGCGCGGCCGGAGGCGCAGGGCATGGCGGCCACCATCGCCGCCCCCTGGATTCGCCCCGAGCAGCGCCGGCTGCCGCTGCTGTTCCCGATGGTGGCGGAGGCGGAGCCCCGGCGGCAGGCCTGGCACGCCGCCGCCGATGCCCTGGCGGCTGAGGTGGCCGCCGGCCACGCGGTGGTGCTGCTGTGTGAGGGCGATGCCTCCCTCTACGCCAGCGCCTCCTATGCCCTGCTGGCGGTGGCGGAGCGCCATCCGAACTGTCCGGTACGGGTGATCCCGGGCATCACTTCGGTGGCGGCGGCCGCCGCCGCTGGCCGCTGGCCGCTGGCCCTGCAGCGGGACGGCCTGCTGATCCGCCCCACTCCCGATTCCCCCGCGGAGCTGGAGGCCCTGCTGGAGCAGGCCGCGGCGGCGGGCACGGTGCTGGCCCTGCTCAAGCTCGGCCAGCGCTGGGGCTGGGTGCGGCCGCTGCTGGCGCAGCGGGGCTTGCTGGAGCGCGCCCTGTTCGCCCAGCGGGTGGGCTGGCCCGATCAGCTGCTGGCACCGGCCCTGGAGGTGCCGGGCGAGGAGCAGCCCTACTTCTCATTGCTGTTGGTGCGCCAGGGCTGGCCGGCCGTGTTGCCCTGAGCCAAGGTTGATCCGCCTACGTCCGGCCCCATGACCCCCATCGACTGGTTCTCCCTGCTCCACCCGGTGCTGGTGATCCTGTTTGTGTACCCGGTGGTGGGTGCCACGATCCGGCTGGGGATCCTGGTGCGTGAGAAGCGCCTGGGCATCACCCAGCAGCCCAACCCGGTGCCGCGCGAGCACGCCGATCACGGCCGTTGGCTCACCGCCGGCGTGGTGGTGGCTGTGCTGATCGCCCTGGTGTATTCCGTACTCAGCAAAGCCGTGGTGCCCGGCGCCGCCTTCGCGGGCGGTACCCCGCGGCTGCTGACGCTGCTGTTGGTGGCCGCCGGCACCCTCGCGGCCCTGCTGGCGCTGCTGCGGGTGAAGCATCCCGGCCTGCGGGCCAGTTTCACCCTGCTCACCTGGGCGGGCTTGCTGGGGCTGGGCAGCCAGCCGGAGATCTGGCGCCTTTCCGACAACCCCTTCAGCGGGGCGTTCTGGAGCTCCCATTACTGGAGCGGCGTGCTGCTCACGGGGTTGCTGTTGTTCAACCTGGCGGCCCGGCCGGAGATCACCCGCCGGCCGGGTTGGCGCCGCCTGCACCTGGCGAGCAATGGGTTGATCATGGTGCTGCTGGCGGTGCAGGCGATCACCGGCAGCCGTGATCTGCTGGAGATCCCCCTCAGCTGGCAGAAGGCGGCGATTGGTCGCTGTGATTTTCAGGCCCGCACCTGTCCGGAGCCCCCTCCGGTGCCAGCTGCTGTGGCACCAGGCTCAGCCGCGCCGCGGCTGGCACCCCGACTGGCCTGAGCAGGCGGGCCAGCAGGGCGATGAAAGCGCGCCACTCCGGTGGGGCCTGCCGCTGCGGCCAGGCCCCGGGCCGGCCGTAGAGCCAGCGCCGCAGCTGGCGGAGGGCGTCACCATCCGCCGGGTCCCAGAGCACCCGCTGGGGGGTGGGCCAATGCCGCTGGAGCCGCAGCGGTGGCAGGGGGGTGCCCGTGTGGGCCGCGCTGAGTTGCAACAGCCGGGGGCCGGGGCCCGCGGCCAGGCGCTCCCGATCCAGGCCCTCCAGCTCAGCTCCCGTTTCACTCAGGGCCCGCACCTGCACCGGCTGGCCGTCGAGCAGGGCCGGCAGGGTGAGGGCCAGCCACGGCGTTGGATCCGGTTGGGGCGGATCCCAGCAGGCCCGCAGGGCCACCAGCAGGCCGAGCAGGGTGAGCCCGGCCCAGCCCAGGCCCACCCAGCCCGCCAGACCAGCGCCAGCGCTGCCGCTGCCCTGCGCCAGGCCCCCCAGGAGCAGCAGCAGGTTGAGGCCACTGAGCAGCAGCAGGGCCAGCAGCGGCAGGGCCAGGGGGGCGGCGATACCGCCCTGGCCGCGCATCCGGTGTTTGGGGGTGATCCGAAACGGCTGCACCCGGCCCCAGAGGCTGGCCAGCACCGTGGCGGCCAGCGGTGCCGCCAGGCTCCAGCCCGGTAGATCGGCCAGCAGGGCGTGGCGACTGCCGCGGTTGAGCCAGCCCGTGCTCAGCAGCAGCGCCGCCCAGAGCGGCAGCAGCAGTCCCAGCAGGGCCCCATCGCTGAACCGGATCGGCGCCACCCCCAGCAGGCCGAGGCTCAGGGGCATCAGCAGCAGGAGCAGCCGCGGCACGGTGTTGAACCAGTGCAGGGCCCCCTCTAGGTAGGCCAGCCGCTGGCCCCACCCCAGCCCCCGCAGTCGCAGGGGGCCCTGGGGCAGCCGCAGGGCCTGCAGGGTGCCGGCGGCCCAGCGCTGGCGCTGCCGCACGAAGTCGAGCATGGTTTCGGCGGCCAGCCCGGCGCTGAGCTTCTCGCCCAGGTAGCGCAGTTGCCAGCCGCGGGCCGCCAGGGCCATGCCGGTGACCAGGTCTTCGGAGATGGCCGGCTCCACAAAGCCGCCGATCGACTCCAGGGCTGAGCGGCGCACCACGAAGCTGGTGCCCGCGCATACCACAGCGCCCCAGGCGCTGCGCACCGGCTCGATCCAGCGGTAGAAGCTCTCCTCATCCGGCAGCAGCCAGGCCTCCAGAGCGAGGTTGCGCATCACCGGATCGGCATTGAGGAAGTGCTGCGGCGTTTGCACCAGCGCCACCTGGGGCTCCAGCAGCAGGCCGATGGTGCGCTCCAGAAAGTGCCGCTGGGGCACGAAATCCGCATCGAACACCGCCACCAGCTCCCCGTGGCTCAGGGCGAGGCCGGCGTTGAGGTTTCCGGCCTTGGCGTGGAGCCGCTGGGGCCGGTGGTGGTAGCGGCAGCCGTAGGCCGCGGCGAGCGCCGCCACCTCCGGCCGGCCGGCGTCGTCGAGCACCCAGAGGGTGCGCCGCGGGTAGGTGAGGCTGCTGCAGCCCAGCAGGCAGCGCTCCAGCACGGGCAGCGGTTCGCCGCAGGTGGGAATCAGCACATCCACCCAGGGGCGCCAGCTGCCGGCCTGCCAGCGCGCCTGGGCGGCATCGGCTTCGGCGCGGCCATCGCTGAAGCGGCGCCAGGCCAGCAGCAGGGGCAGCAGGCCGCTGAGCAGCAGCCAACCCTCCGCCAGCAGCAGCAGCACGCTCAGGCCGGTGGAGAGCGGTGTGGCCAGGTTGAGGCTGCCCGTGACCCGCCAGTGCATGTAGCGCAGGGTGAGCCCCGCCAGCAGCACCAGCAGGCAGCGGCGCATCCACAGGGGCCGGCTCTGCTCCGGGCGGCGGCTCAACCACAGGGGCCAGAGCAGCAGCAGCCAGGGGAGCCAGAGCTCCGCGCTCATCCCAGGCCGGCTGCGGCGGTCGTGAGCAACGCTAGGGCGTCCGCCGGGGTGGGCGCGCGCATCAGGGCATGGCGCAGCTGGGGCGCGCCGGCGAAGCCGGTGCAGGTCCAGCTGAGGTGCTTGCGGGCGATCAGCAGGCCGTGGTCGCCCTTGGCCGCCACCAGGGCCCGCAGCTGCTCGGCGGCCAGCCCCAGCTTGTCGGCCGGGTTTGGGGTGGGCGGGATTGGCCGGCCCGCCAGGGCGGCATCGATCTGGCCCACCAGCCAGGGGGCGCCCATGGTGCCCCGGCCCACCATCACGCCATCGGCGCCGGTTTCCGCCAGGCAGCGGAGGGCGTCGCCTGGGCTGTTGATGTCGCCGTTGGCGATCACCGGGATGGCCAGCGCCCGCTTCACCGCGGCGATGGCGCCCCAGTCGGCGCTGCCCTTGAAGCCCTGCTCGCGGGTGCGGCCGTGCAGGGTGAGCAGCTGGGCGCCGGCGGCCTCCAGCTGGCGGCACCAGGTCACGGCGAGGGCGGCGCTGTCGCCGTCAGGCGCTCCGCACCAACCCAGCCGTGTTTTCACCGTCACGGGGATGGCGACGGCCGCGGCAACGGTGTCCACGATCCGGGCCGCCAGCTCGGGGTCGCGGATCAGGCCGCTGCCGCCACCTTTCCTGGCGATCTTCTTCACCGGGCAGCCCATGTTGATGTCGATCAGGAAGGCGCCGGCGGCCTCGGCCCGGCGGGCCGCCTCGGCCATGGCGGCGGGCCGGTGATCGAACAGCTGCACCCCGATCGGACCGGCTTCTTCGGCCAGCTCCTCCACCTTCTGCAGCCCGAAGCCCAGCTCCAGGCTGGTGGCGTTCACCATCTCGGTGAACAGCAGGGCATCGGGGGCCCAGCGGCGCACCAGGCCGCGGAAGATGCGGTCGCTCACTCCCGCCAGGGGCGACTGCAGCACCCGGCAGCCCAGGGCGCGCGGGGTGCCGTTGCCAGGTAGCTGCAGGGGGGCCTGCGCGGGTGAAGCGGTGATCATGGTGATCTGATTGTGAGGCTCCAGGCCGATGGCACCCGATCAGGCCGCCGCCACGCCCTCCCCCACCCCCTCCTCCTACCCCCTGAGCCGGGAGTTGCTGGAGGCGATATTGGCCGACCGGCTCAGCGATCGCTTCGTGTGTGAGCTGATCTGGCCGCGCCTGGGATACGCGCCCGATGGCTCCGGCGTCTGGAGCGCGGGCCCGGCCACAGACGCTGCCTGGCGGGAGTCGTTCCCGATCGAGCCCCCGTTCATCGCCGAGCGGCCCCCCGCGGTGGCCCTGACCCGCTCCATTGCCAAGGAGCACAAGCAGTTGCTCAAGGAGCAGCTGGGCTTTGCCGGCTACAGGATCGGCGAGCTCTACCCGCGCCGCACCCGCAGGGCCACGGCGGTGAACTGGCTGCTGGCCCACCTGGCCCAGCGGGGTGAGCCCTTGCCCGAGAGCGGGCCGCTGCCGGAGCTGCTGCCGGCGCCCGCCGATCCGGTGCTGGGCCATCCGGGCGACCTGCCGATCAGCTGAGGCGGCGCCCCGCGGGTCAGGCCTGGATCGTGACCGGGGTGCCCAGGGGGGTGTGCTCGTAGAGCCAGCGGGCATGGGGGCTGGGGATGCGCACGCAGCCATGGCTGCGGGGCACGCCGAAGCGCTCGCCCGCCGCCTCCTGCCAGGGGGCGCCGTGCAGGCAGATGGAGCCCTCGTTGTTGAGGCACAGGGCCCAGGGCACGCCGGCGGCCACGTAGCCCCGGCCGCGCATGGTGACCGTGGCGTGCTTGCTGGTGACCGTGGCCACGCCGGTGGGGGTGGGGTTGGTGGCCGTGCCGGTGCTCACCAGCACCGTGCGCACCAGCTGCTGCTCCGGGTTGTAGGCGTAGAGCTTCTGGTCGGAGAGGTCGACCACGATCGCGGCGATCAGCTCCACCATGGCCGCAGCCGCCACAGGGCGGGCGAGGGGACACCTCCGCCCTAGCGAGAGCGGCCCGGTCTCGCCCTGAGACCCGCGGAAAGACTTTGGCTTCGCCGGCCTGTAGGGTCGAGGCAGGACAAGTTGTTGAGATAAGCCGTTTTGGCGCTTCCTGTTGTCGCCATCATCGGGCGGCCCAATGTGGGCAAGTCGACCCTGGTGAACCGTCTGTGCCGCAGCCGGGAGGCCATCGTGCACGACGAGCCCGGAGTGACCCGGGACCGCACCTACCAGGAGGGGTTCTGGCGCGATCGCCACTTCAAGGTGGTGGACACCGGCGGTCTGGTGTTCAACGACGACAGTGAATTCCTGCCGGAGATCCGCGAGCAGGCCAACCTGGCCCTGGCGGAGGCCTCGGTGGCGGTGGTGATCGCCGACGGGCAGCAGGGGCTCACGGCCGCCGATGAATCGATCGCCGAATGGCTGCGGGGCCAGGCCGTGCCGGTGCTGCTGGCGGTGAACAAGTGCGAGTCGCCGGAGGCGGGCCTGGCCATGGCCGCCGAGTTCTGGAGCCTCGGCCTCGGGGAGCCCTACCCCGTTTCGGCCATCCACGGCGCCGGCACCGGCGACCTGCTCGATCGCCTGGTGGAGCACCTGCCCCCCACAGAGGAGCTGGAGGGCGAAGAGCCGATCCAGATGGCGATCATCGGCCGTCCCAACGTGGGCAAATCCAGCCTTTTGAATGCCGTGTGCGGCGAGAAGCGGGCGATCGTGAGTCCGATCCGCGGCACCACCCGCGACACCATCGACACCACGATCGAGCGGGAGGGCAAAACCTGGAAGCTGATCGACACCGCCGGCATCCGCCGCCGCCGTTCGGTGAGCTATGGCCCCGAATACTTCGGCATCAACCGCAGCTTCAAGGCGATCGAGCGCAGCGATGTGTGCGTGCTGGTGATCGATGCCCTCGATGGCGTGACGGAGCAGGATCAGCGCCTGGCGGGGCGCATCGAGGAAGACGGACGCGCCTGCGTGATCGTGGTGAACAAGTGGGACGCCATCGAAAAGGACAGCCACACCATGCCGGCGATGGAAAAGGAGCTGCGTTCCATGCTCTATTTCCTCGACTGGGCGCCGATGCTGTTCACCTCGGCCCTCACCGGCCAGCGGGTGGACAGCATCTTCGCCATCGCCGCGGTGGCCGTGGAGCAGCATCGCCGCCGGGTGAGCACCTCGGTGGTGAATGAGGTGCTGCGGGAGGCCGTGAGCTGGCGCTCGCCTCCCACCAGCCGCGGGGGCCGCCAGGGCCGCATCTACTACGGCACCCAGGTGGCCACCCGGCCCCCCAGCTTCACCCTGTTCGTGAACGATCCGAAGCTGTTCGGCGACACCTACCGTCGCTACGTCGAACGGCAGATCCGCGAGGGCCTGGGCTTTGAGGGTTCCCCACTCAAGTTGTTCTGGCGCGGCAAGCAGCAGCGCGATGCCGAGCGGGATCTGGCGCGGCAGCAGGCCCGCGGCCGCTGAGCGGGTGCTGCAGGCCCTGCGGGTGCGGCACTGATGGATTGGTTGCGGCAGCTCCCCATCGGCCAGTACGTCGATGGCACCGGCAGCTGGTTGCGGAACCTCGATCCGCGCCTCAAGTTCGCCTGGACCCTCGCCTTCCTGCTCACCCCGATCCTGGCGGGCCCGATCTGGCGCCTGGCCCTGGTGGGGGTGCTGCTGCTGGTGACCGCCGTGAGCGGGCTGCCCTGGCGCCTCTGGCGCCAGAGCCTGCCCCTGTTGCTGGTCCTGGCGCTGCTGGTGGGGCTGCTGGCGGCCCTGCTGCCGGCGGGTGCGGTGGCCCCTGGCCAGCTGAACCGCCCGCCGGCGGAGCTGCGGCTGGCGCCCGGCCAGCAGGGCGTTCGCTGGGAACTGGTGCGCTGGGGACCCGTGCAGCTGGGCCCCGTGCCCCTCGGGCCGCTGGTGATCACCCGCCGCTCGGCTGAGCTCGGCCTCAACGCCGCCACGCTGCTGGTCACGGTGATTCACAGCGCCAACCTGTTGTTGCTCACCACGCCGCCGGAGGAGCTGGTGTGGGCGCTCTCCTGGTGCCTGCAGCCCCTGGCGCCGCTGGGGGTGCCGGTGGAGCGGCTGGGGTTCACGCTGCTGCTGGCCCTGCGCTTCCTGCCGCTGGTACAGGAGGAATTTCAGAATCTGCTGCGTTCGCTGGCCACGCGATCGGTGAATCTGCGCCAGCTGGGTTGGCAGGCCGGCCTGGGACTGTTGCTGGCCCTGGGAGAGCGGCTGCTGGCCAATGTGCTGCTGCGGGCCGAACAGGGGGCTGAGTCGCTGCTGGCCCGGGGCGGCAGGTTGATTCCCCCGGCCCAGCTGCAGCGCCGGCCGGTTCAGGCCCGCGGGCTGCAGCTGCTGGCTGGCCTGGGCCTGCTGCTGTTGCTCGGACTGCGCTGGAAGTACGGTGCCCGGTGATGGTTGTACTCCAGACCGACCACGTGAGCACAGAGCGCTATCTCAATCACCCCACGTTTGGCCTGTTGTATCGGGTGGCGGAAGCCGGTGAAGGGCGTGATCTCTACGCCACGCTCTATGCCCAGCGCATGTTCTTTCTGGTCACCCTCCAGGAGCGGGGCGCCCAGTTCGAGGTGATTCCGCTGATGGATGCCCGGCATCTGGCGGAGCAGAACCTGGCCCGGGCCCGGCGCGAGGGTCCCGAGATGCATGCCCGCTGGCGACAATTGTTCGACCAGACCTTCATCTGACCCTTGACCCTGTTTGGCGGCTCCGTTCCCGCTGCTGCGCTGGCCCAGCGGCTGCAGGATCTGCGTGCTGAGCTGCCGCCGCACACCCGCCTGCTGGCGGTGAGCAAGGGGTATCCCGCCGAGCAGATCCGGGCCCTGGCGGCCCTTGGCCAGAGCAGCTTTGGCGAGAGTCGGCTCCAGGAAGCCACCCTGAAACAGCAGCAGCTGGCCGATCTCCCCCCGCTCGACTGGCACTTCATCGGCCGCCTCCAGGCCAACAAGGCCCGGCCCGTGCTGCGCCAGTTCGGCACGCTGCATTCCGTGGATTCGCTGGCGCTGGCGGAGCGGCTGGCCCGGATCGCCGCCGAGGAAGGGCTGAGCCCGGCGGTGTTCCTGCAGGTGAAGTTGCGGCCCGATGCCAACAAAACCGGTTTCAGCGCAGCGGAACTGCGCCAGGCCTGGCCGCGCCTGCAACAGCTCCAGCCCCTGCGTCCCATCGGCCTGATGACCATGGCCCCCCTGGGGCTCGAGGCCGGCGAACGCCGGGGCCTGTTCGCCGACTGCGCCGCTCTGGCCAGGGATCTGGGGCTTCCGGAGCTGTCGATGGGGATGAGCGGCGACTGGCGCGAGGCGGCCGCGGCGGGCAGCACCTGGGTGCGCATCGGCTCGGCCCTCTTCGGCACCTGAACGGTTTGCTCCTAAACCTTGCCAGCGCTGACGTGGGACGCTATTCAGGTCTAAAGCCCAGCCTGAGGTTTCCGCGTGTCGTTGCTCTCCCGCCTCCGTGCCGTCGTCTCCGGCGATGACTACCTCGACGGCTACGACGACGAGCTTGACTACGACCAGGGTGAGGGCGCCGAAGCCAGCACTGCCGGTAGCGGCAACCGCTCCAGCGCCCTGGCCCTCAGCAGCGATTTCAGCCTGGGTGAGGATCCCTTCGCCGGCACCAATGTGATCGGCATGCCGGGCATTTCCTCCTCGGCCGCGGAGGTCACCCTGATGGAGCCCCGCAGCTTCGACGAGATGCCCCGTGCCATCCAGGCCCTGCGGGAGCGCAAGACCGTGATCCTCAACCTCACGATGATGGAGCCGGATCAGGCGCAGCGTGCCGTGGATTTCGTGGCCGGTGGCACCTTCGCCATCGACGGCCACCAGGAGCGGGTGGGCGAGAGCATCTTCCTGTTTGCCCCCAGCTGCGTCACGGTGACCACCGCCAGCAGTGACGAGGCCTCCTCGCCCACGATCGTCTCCCGCGACACCCCCCAGGAGCAGGAGGCGGCCCCCAGCCCCGCCTGGGGCCGCCAGGACTTCGGGGCTAGCGTCGGCTGACGCCAGCCACCGCGCCCCGGCCGGGGCGATTGTCTTGAACCCTGCTTCTCCCTCCCCCCTCGCCCCCCAGCGTTTCGGGGTGATCGGCCTGGGCCGCATGGCCCAGGCCTTGCTGTTTCCCCTGATCGAAACGGGCATGGTGCCGCTGGCCGCGGTGCGGGCGGCGGTGGGTTCCCAGGCCTCCGCTGAGCGGCTGGTGGCCCAGCATCCGGGTCTGGCGGTGCGGGCCGATGCGGCGGAGGCCTGGGCGGCGCCGGTGGTGCTGTTGGCGGTGAAGCCCCAGATGCTCGAGGCCGTGGCCGCGGCGGCGCCGGCGGTGGCGGCTGAACCGGGAGCGGATCCGCCGCTGTTGATCTCGGTGCTGGCGGGAGTCACCCTGGCCCGGCTGCAGCGGCTGTTCCCGGGCCATCGCATCGTGCGGGCCGTGCCCAACACCCCCTGCCTGGTGCGGGCTGGGCTCACGGCCCTGGCCTGGGGCGAGGGGGTGGCCCCCGGGCAGCGGGCCTGGGTGCAGCAGCTGTTCGCCCAGGTGGGGGAAGTGCTGGAGCTGCCGGAAGCCCAGCTCGATGGCTTTCTGGCACTCACATCCTCGGGCCCGGCCTTCGTGGCCCTGATCGCTGAGGCCATGGCCGATGGCGCCGTGGCCGCCGGCCTGCCGCGGGCCATGGCCCAACACCTGGCCCACCGCACCCTGGCGGGCACGGCGGCGCTGCTCCACGAGCGGGAGCTGCACCCCGGCCAGCTGAAGGACATGGTGACCAGCCCCGGCGGCACCACCATCGCCGGGCTGCGCCAACTGGAACGCAGCGGGGTGCGTTCGGCGCTGATCGAGGCGGTGCTGGCGGCGGCGGAGCGCAGCCGCCAGCTGGCTTAGGTCTTCTTCTGGCCGAGCTTGGGCTCGGTGCCCGCCAGCAGCCGCTCGATGTTGCTGCGGTGCCGCCAGATCACCAGCACCGCCGCCACGATCGCCAGGCTGAGGTAGGCCGGCCGCAGGCCGCTGCCGCTGCTGGCGAACGATCCCAGCATCAGCAGTGGCAGGCTGAGGGCGGCGATCACGCTGGAGAGCGACACGATCCGGCTGAAGCTGATCACCGCCAGGAAGATGCCGAAGCAGGCCAGCCCCACCGGCCAGGTGAGGCCCAGCAGCATGCCCAGCCCCGTGGCCACCGCCTTGCCGCCGCGCCAGCCCAGCCAAATCGGCCAGATGTGGCCCGCCAGGGCCGCCAGGCCCGTGGCCACCACCCACCAATCGCTCTCGGCTGTGATGCCGAGGGGTTGCAGCAGGGCCTTGGCCAGCAGCACGGCGGCGGTGCCCTTGAGCACGTCCACCAGGAACACCACCAGGGCCGGACCCTTGCCGAACTGGCGCAGCACGTTGGTGGCGCCGGTGGAGCCGGAGCCCAGGCTGCGGATGTCGACGCCCTGGAGCCAGCGGCCCGCCAGGTAGCCGCTGGGGATGGAGCCCAGCAGGTAGCCCGCCAGCAGCGTGAACAGGATCAGGATCACAGCAGGTCGTCCTCCAGGGCGAGTTCATTGGGGCCGGCGGCGAAGGCCAGCCACACCGGGAATTGCAGGATCGGGATGTCCACCACCTGCTCGGCGGCGTCCACCACGATGAAGGGCAGCTCACCCCGTTCCTCGAGGCGATCGGCCCGCTCGATCAGGGCATCGGGGCGTTCGAACAGCACGATGCCGCTGCTGGGGCCGAAGTCTTCCCGGGTGAGCCCCAGACAGTCCTGCAGGCCGCGGCGCCATTCCCCCAGTCGCTCCGGCTGGCCCGCCAGCACCAGGGTCTGGAAGCGTTCGCCGTAGAGCTCCCCCAGGATCGCGATGGCGGCGGCGGTGAGCAGCGCATTGCGGTTGCGGCTGCCGGTGCTGGGCTGGGCGCCGCGGCCCCCCTGGTTCAGGAACCAGTCGTCGAGCAGGGTGGCGCCGGAGGGCTCGAGGCTGCGGCGCAGCTTCCAGGGGTCGGCGTAGAAGTCGGGCTGGCCCTGGAACTCCGCCAGGCGGGCGCGGATCAGCTCGGCATCTGCGCTGAACAGCCCGGCCGCCGCCGGCGCGGCCACCTCGGCGGCCGCCCCGCTGGCCTGGGCCGAGGCAGCCAGCTGATCCAGGGGGGAGGGCTGCACCACCAGCGGTTGCGCCACCAGTTCCATCTGCTCGGCTGAGGCCGCCAGCTCCTGCAGGGCCCCCACCAGATAGTCCTGAAAGCCCTTGAGCCGGCGGGCAATCGCATCCGATTGGCCACCAACGGTGGCGCTGATCTCCTGCTGCAGCTGGTCGCGGCGGCTGCTCAGTTCCGCGATCTCGGTCTCCAGGGCCGAGCGCTGCTGGCGCAGCTCCGTGAGGGCCAGCTCGCTCCAAGTGGCAGCGTCAGGTGTCGGAGAGGCGTCGTTGCTCATGGCAGGGCGCTCAGGCGTTGGTGCAGCTGTTCGCGCAGGCTGGTGGCATCAAACAGCACGGGCAGCAGGTGGATGCTGCGCTGTTCACGGAAATAGAACAGCACCGGCAGCGGCCCCCAGAACAACTTCCAGCCCAGCCATTCGCTGTAGGGGAAGCGCCGCAGCACGGTGTCACCGCGCCACACCAGCAGGGCCTCCTGGGTGAACTGCAGTCGCAGCAGCTGGCTCTGCAGCAGCAGGAACAGGCCGAACAGGCTCAGCGCCAGGGCCGCCCAGGGGTTGAGCGCCAGGCAGGCGAGGCCCAGGGCCACCACCCCGAGGGGCACCCAGGGGCGCGGCGCCAGGATCACGCCATCGTCCGGGTTGGGCAGCGGTGGCTGGGGCGTGGTGGTGGTCGCGTCAGTCGTCACGGTTGAGCTAGTCGCCGAAGAGCACTTGGGTGAGCACCACGTCCAGCAGAGACACGGTGACCAGAATCATCACCACGGCGCCGGTGGTGCTGGTGCCCACTTCCTTGGGGCCGCCCTTGGTGGTGAGGCCCCAGCCGCAGGCGATCACGGCGATCTGCAGGCCGAACACCAGGGCCTTCACCAGCATCGAAGGCAGATCCGAGGGCTCCAGCCAGGTGCGCACGGAGTTCCAGAACACCGAGGGCGGGATGTTGTAGAGGGCGGTGCTGCTCACCTGCCCCGACCACACCGCCACCCCGAAGAACACCAGGCACTGCACCGGCGTCATGATCACCATGGCCAGCACCCGCGGCACCACCAGGTACTCCACCGGGTCGGTGCGCAGCATCGTGATCGCATCGATCTGCTCGGTCACCTTCATGGTGCCCAGCTGGGCCGCATAGGCCGTGGCCACCTTGCCCGTCACGAGCGTGGCGGTGAGGATCGGCGCAATCTCCCGGGCCAGGCCGATGGCCAGAATCCCGCCCACGGTGGCGCCGGCCCCCTGTTTGCTGAGTTCGGCCGCCACCTGGATGTTGAACACCGTGCCCGCGGCCAGGCCGGTGATCAGCACGATCAGAAAGCTGCCCGGGCCGGCCTCCATCATTTCGGCCACCAGGTCGTTGAAGCCGATGCGGCCCCGGGCGATGGCCGCCACGGCCTGGCCGCCGATCAGGGCGCTGTCCCCCAGGCGGCTGAGCCAGCGGGGGGGGCGCCAGGCCGGCAGGTGTGGTCGCGGGAGGGAACGCATCAGCTGGCGGGGAGATTGTGCTGGAGGTGAAGGCCCCTGTCGGGCCAGCGGCGCATCACCACCAGCCCCAGCACCACCAACACGGCGGGAATGATGCCCATGCAGAGACGGATGGCGATCAGGGCACTCTGGGGCTGCAGCATGCCGCGGCTGGCGATGTAGCCACTGAAGCTCATCAGGTTGCCGAAGAAAAACAGGGCGAAGCTGATGCAGATCTTCTGGGTGAACACCATCCAGGCGCTGTACTGGCCGGCGGGTTTTTCCGGGTCGGCATCAATGGCATCGGGCAGCAGGGCCCAGGGGATCAGATAGGCGGTGGAGGCCCCCAGGCCCACCAGCAGGATGGCGGCGAGCAGGGCCATCAGCCGCAGGCCGTTGGCCCACGATCCCAGCGGCGCAATGGCCGCATCCAGGGGGATGAGCACCATCGCTGCCAGGCAGCCGCTGATCCACAGCCAGGTGCCCCAGTGCAGGGCACGGATCCGGCCGTGGCGGTGGGCCACGTCCGTCCACAGCTGCAGGCCCACCAGGGTGCTCACCTGGAAGGGCAGCAGGATCCAGTTGCTCCAGCCCTCGGGCACGTGCATCACCACCGGCAGATAGATCAGGGCCGCCGTCTGCATGATCTGCAGGGCGCACCACAGCAGCAGGTAGAGCCCCAGCACCCGCAGGAAGCGGCCGTTCTGGCTCACCCGCTTGAGCAGCCGGCGGGTGGTGCCGCTGCGGGCCTCAGGCTTCTGGCAGTGGCGGGCCATCGGGGCGATGCCCCAGCCGCACAGCAGCGTGCTCACCGTGATGATCACGCCGGAGAGCAGGCCCACCTGCCAGTAGCTGTTGGCGTTCTGGTGGTCACGCAGCAGCAGCCCCCCGAGCACGATGCCGATCAGCCCGGCGGTGATCGAGCCGGTGAAGCGGGCGGTGTTCAGCCGCGTGCGCAGCGACACGCTGGTGGTGAGTTCCGCCGCCAGGGCTGCGTAGGGCAGGTTCACGCAGGTGTAGAGGCTGTTGGCCACGATCGAGATGGCCACGAAGATCGTGAACTTCACCCAGGCACTGCCGGGCGGCAACCACCACATCAGGGCCATGGCGGCCCCCAGGGGCAGGGCACTGCCGATGATCCAGGGCAGCCTTGGACCCCAGCGGCTCTGGGTCTTGTCGCTCAGCCAGCCCACCAGGGGGTCGTTGATGGCATCCCAGAGGCGGGCCAGCATCAGCACCAGGCCGGCCATCCAGGCGGGCAGCCCGGCGGCGGCGGTGTAGAAGATGAACAGGTAGAAGCCGATCAGCGAAGCGGCCATGCCGGTGCCGGCATCGCCCAGGCCATAGGCCCAGAGCATGCGGTTGCGCTGGCTCGCCGGCAGCTCGGCGGCATCGGTGGGAACGCTGGGTCCGGCCATGGCGGTTGGCGGCGTGGCAGGCAAGGACACGGTCCCGAACGCAGGCCATAATGCTGCAGCCAACCTGGGCAGAAGCCCAGCGCGGCACACCCTGCAGACGTGGATCAGTACGCCTGTATCGGTGCGGGCTTAGTTTAGTGGTAAAACCTCAGCCTTCCAAGCTGATGATGCGGGTTCGATTCCCGCAGCCCGCTTCTGAATCATTCTCGGGGCTCCCGCCCGGGGCCACGGCCCTCGTCTTGTCCCTCGCCGGCAGGGCTCATCCGTGGCGTTGATGGGCCACCCTTTAACTTTTGCTGGCGTGACAACGCAGATCTTCGACGCTACGGCGTTGTTGCGGATATCCGGGCGCTGCAGCTCCGGACCTCGTTGTCGGCCTGGCCGGGATCCAGCTCCTGTCAGGAGGCGATCGACCTCTCCAGCAGGAACGCCGCGAGATTGGAGATCGACCGTCCCTGTTGTTCGCTGCGCTCCAGCAGTAGCTGATAGATGTGATCCGGGATTGTGATCGAGATGCGCCTGGGCTTGCGGAAGGGCAGCCGGGGAGCGTCCTGCTCCTCAGGTCCGGGGATAGACGCTGAGCTCTTCATTGCCAAATCGCCAAGACTATCTCAAAACTCTACAAGGACCTTGTCAGGCTTGAGGGTTGGAATTGCTCGCAATGGGCGGGTTTGGACATTGTTGCCTCTATGCGGATTTGTGTGAGAAGGAGTGTTGCGGGCTCGGCGATTTTGCGCAGGATTGTTGGGCATTGAAGCCCTCTCCTGGCTCGATTCGGACGAGTGCTGGCAGTGTGCAAAAACCGCAAGTTCTGTGCATTGTGCTCAAGCGCGGGCTCCAAGCTGCAGCTCGTCCTGGAGTGGATTGATGGCGTCATCCAGGAAGGCCTTTTCGGCTGAGGAGCGCTGATCCTGGCGGCTGAGTCCAGTCTGGATGGACGGCGACCACAGGCTGACGTTGCGATTGCCGCCGCCCGTTGGCAGGCCGATCCAGGGGATCCGGCCCTTCAGCCCAGGGCGATCAGGATCATGCGTGCGCTGCAGCGGTAAGCCAGTGCTTCCAGGTCCAGGGCCAGGCCGGTGAGGGGGCTGCCCAACCCTTGGCCGGGGTGGTCGGCCAAGGTCTGCAGGCCGATTTCCAGATGGCGTTGCAGCAGCTGCACCCGAGGATCACCGAGGTCGATGGCCACCGGCCGCTGCACCCAGCGCTCCGCCAACTCCAGGGGCACGCGGTGGCGGCTCACGGCGCCGATCGTTTCCGCGAGTCGCCGGGGGTTGAGGTTGAACAGAAGGCCGTTGAAGTGGCCGGTTTCCACCTCGAACGACTGGCCGGGCAGGTAAAGGGCCTGCTGGCCGGCGCGATTGAACCAATCCCGTCCTTCGATGCGATAGCGCGTGGTGCCGCAGTAGGGAATCTCCAGCGTGCTCTCGCTGTAGTCCGTGGTGCTGGCCACCAGGGGAACGTAGGTTGATGCACTGATGGCCATGTCGCCAGCCAGCAGGAAGGAGGCCCGATGGGCAAACTCCTGGCGGTTCTGTCGGGGCTCGAAGCGGGTGAGGTTCACCGTGAGGCCAATCTCCTCAGCCAGGGCGTCGCTGTCGAAACGCAGCTCGCCGTGTTGATCGCGAAACGCCAGGCGCTGCGAACCCAGCCACTGCAGTTGCTCGTGTAACGGAGCATCGAGTGCTGGCGCTGGTGCGGCTGGGCGAATGGCCATTCACCGTGTCGATATCAGACCAACTTTAGGCCGGGCCACGCGGAGAAGGATGCCCCTCGTTGGCGGCGTGCCGGCGCGTTTGGAGGTCCAGGCTGCCGTTGTTGAGCATGCTGAGGAAAGCGCATCCTCCGTGTCATGCCGATCTCCACGCTTTCTCTGGCTGAGCTCGGCATCTGGGCGCCCCCACCCGATCGCCCTGATCCCATCCGCCTGTTGGAGGCTCAGGAGAGGTTGCGCCTCAGGTGGCTGATCCCGGAACGCCATCGCCGCATGGCGGCCAGTGGATTTGCGTTTTTTCGCGGCTCGCCTGCGGTGATGGCAGCCGATCTGGGGCAGGCGCCCCACTCGGGGCTTGAAGTGCAGCTCTGTGGCGATGCGCACCTGCTCAACTTTGGCTTCTATGGCTCCCCCGAACGAGCCCTGTTGTTTGACATCAACGACTTTGATGAGACCTGCCGTGGTCCCTTTGAGTGGGACCTCAAGCGTCTGATCAGCAGCCTGGTGATCGCGGCTCGATCGCTTCACTTGTCTGCGGGCTGGCAGGAGAAGGTGGCCCGCCATGGCACCAAGGCCTACCGCAAGGAGATGGAGAGGCTCGCCCAGCGCTCCCGGGTTGACGTCTGGTATCGCCGGCTCGACGTTGACGCGCTCATCGCCGAACTCCCCGATCAACCCTTTCGCGACCACCTCCTGCAGGTTGCGGCCCAGGCTCGCCATCGCGACAGTCGTCAGGCGGTTCGCAAGCTCTGCGAAACCGGACCTGATGGGCAGCTGCGCATTCGCCATGCCCCGCCCTTGATCTGGCGGCACGCACAGATGGAGCCCGAATTGGGCATTGATGAGCCGCTGCAGCTACGGGTGCAGCAGGCCTATGAGGGGTATCTCGCGAGTGTGCGGCCGGAGTTGCGGCGGTTCCTCTGCGGCTATCGCCTGGTCGACACCGCCAGCAAGGCGGTTGGGGTGGGGTCGGTTGGCACGCGCTGCTCGATCGGCCTGCTGGTGGGCCCCCGGCAGGATGACGTGCTCGTGCTGCAGAGCAAACAGGCGGAGGCATCCGTGCTGGCTCCCTACGCCACCGCCCCATCCGCCTTGCATCAAGGGCAGCGGGTGGTGGAGGGGCAGCGGCTGATGCAGACGGTGAGCGATTCCCTGCTGGGCTGGACCAGCAATGCCCACCATGAGCATCTCTATTGGCGCCACTTTCGTGATTGGAAGGGAGCGGTGCAGCTGGAACAGCTCAATGCCGTGGGGCTCGACCTCTACGGCAAGCTCTGCGCCACCACCCTGGCCAAGGCCCATGCCAGATCCGGTGATCGCGGCGCCCTGGCGGCCTACATGGCCGAGGGCAAGCGGTTCGACAAGGCGATCGCCACCTACGGCCTGGCCTATGCCGAGCAATCCCACAGTGATTACCAGCAGTTGATCACGGCCATCGCCACCAGACGGATGACGGCATCCCGGTGAGGCTCGACGCCTCAAAGCCGATGGCCCTGCATCAGGGGGCTGGCCACCAGCAGCATCAGGCTGTCGCTGGCCAGCGGGGCCGTGCTCCCCTGCCAGGGGTCACCCTCGATCGGCAGGTCGTCGCCCGGCGGCAACGACGTGTCGATCAGCCGCAGCCAGCCCCGGGTGCAGGTGGGCAGGGCGAACTCCATCGGCTGGGTGTAGGCGTTGAGGCCGCACCACAGCAGCGGTCCGTGCTGGGCATCCTCCAGGCTCCAGGCCAGGGTGTGTGACCAACTGGCCCAGTCGGGCTTGTTCAGTTCAACGCCGTGCCACACGCGGCTGAGATGGCCGGGATGATCCAGGCGCGGCAGCTGTCCCTCGGCATGGGGAAGCTCAGGGTTGAACAGGCCAGCCAGGTGATGGCGCAACTGAATCAGCCGCTGCACGAACTGCTGCAGGGCCAGGTCGCCGCTGTTGGGCTGCCAGTGCATCCAGCCCAGCGGATTGTTCTGGCACCAGGCGTTGTTGTTGCCGCCCTGGCTGCGGCGCACCTCATCGCCCATCAGCAGCATCGGCACGCCCGGGGCCAGCAGCAGCGAGGCCAGCAGGTTGCGCAGCTGCCGATCGCGCCGCGCCTCGATGCCGGGATCGCTGCAGGGCCCCTCCACGCCGTGGTTCCAGCTGTTGTTGTGGTTATCGCCGTCGCGGTTGTCCTCGCCATTGGCCAGGTTGTGCTTGCCCTCGTAGCGCACCAGATCCGCCAGGGTGAAGCCGTCGTGGGCGGTGAGGAAGGTGATGCTGCGGCCGAGCAGGGCCGGCTGGCCACCGAACAGATCCGGGCTGCCCGCCATCCGCTGGCCCATGGCCCAGCAGCTCTTGTCGTCACCCTTCCAGAAGCGACGCACATCGTCGCGGAAGCGGCCGTTCCAGGCCCCCACCCGCTTGGCGGGGAAGTCGGCCAGGCGGTAGAGGCCGCCGCAGTCCCACGGCTCACTCACCAGTTTCAGATCGG